>Ga0209254_10003601_pt1 | contig 14109 bp, 13 predicted proteins | sample FrelakmetDIP11DI_FD_187148 | JGI IMG/M metagenome (GOLD analysis project Ga0209254, IMG submission 187148) | Freshwater lake sediment microbial communities from the University of Notre Dame, USA, for methane emissions studies - DIP11 DI (SPAdes)... | ecosystem: Environmental > Aquatic >...
GCTTTGTCGCCGTGCTCGCCTGGTTCCCGACCAGGCTTGCGCGCGGCTTCGCGGCTGACACGCCCCTCGCCGTTTTCGCGCGCCAAGCGCCTCGACTGTCCCAACATTGTTCGACGAACCTCTGACTCGGGACACTAGAATCGTGGCGATTCTTGCATACGCGGCAGCATCGACTGCCGCGCCCGGGAGCGACGATGCAGCGCGGCAGGTATGTGGTTCCCTTCAGCGAACTGCGGATGACCGATGTCGGTTTGGTCGGCGGCAAGAACGCCTCGCTCGGCGAAATGCTCAGCCAGTTGACCGGGGAGGGCATCCGCGTCCCGGACGGCTTCGCCACCACGGCCGACGCCTTCCGCGAGTTCCTGCGCGGCGCCGGGCTGGTCGAGAAGATCAATGCGCGGCTGGACGCGCTCGACGTTGCTGATGTCAGGGCGCTGGCGATCACGGGCGCCGAGATTCGCCGCTGGGTCGAGGAGGCGCCGTTTCCGAAAGCACTTCAAGAAGAAATACGTGTTTTTTATCAGTGGCTTGTGGATCAATCATCAAGTGAAATCTCGGTTGCGGTGCGCTCCAGCGCGACCGCTGAAGACCTGCCGGATGCGTCGTTTGCCGGCCAGCAGGAAACGTATCTGAACGTGGTCGGCATCGATGCGGTACTGGCGCGCGTCAAGCAGGTGTTTGCCTCGCTGTACAACGACCGCGCCATCGCCTACCGGGTGCACAAGGGCTTCGTGCACGCCGACGTCGCGCTGTCGGCGGGCGTGCAGCGGATGGTGCGCAGCGACCTCGGTGCCGCCGGCGTGGTGTTCACCATGGACACCGAATCCGGCTTCCGCGACGTGGTCTTCGTCACCTCCAGCTATGGCCTGGGCGAGACGGTGGTGCAAGGGGCCGTCAACCCGGACGAGTTCTACGTGCACAAGCCGATGCTGGCAGCCGGCAGGTTCCCGCTCATCCGCCGCTCGCTGGGCAGCAAGCTGATCAAGATGGAGTTCGACCCGGCGGTGGCCAGCGGCCGCACCGTTCGCACCGTCGACGTCCCGCCCGCCGAGCGGCGCCGCTTTTCGCTCGCCGACGACGACGTGCTCGAACTGGCCCGCGACGCGGTGAAGATCGAGAAGCACTACGGCCGGCCGATGGACATCGAGTGGGGCAAGGACGGCGCGGACGGCAGGCTGTACATCCTGCAGGCGCGGCCGGAGACCGTGAAATCGCAGGCGCACGTGCAGCAACGATTCAAGCTGAAGAAGAAGTCCGCCGTGCTGGCCAGCGGCCGGGCGATCGGCCAGAAGGTCGGCATCGGCAAGGTGGCGATCGTGCGCAGCGTGGCGCAGATGGAGCACGTGCTGCCGGGCGACGTGCTGGTCACCGACATGACCGACCCGAACTGGGAGCCGGTGATGAAGCGGGCGGCGGCGATCGTCACCAACCGCGGCGGGCGCACCTGCCACGCGGCGATCATCGCCCGCGAACTCGGCATCCCGGCGGTGGTCGGCTGCGGCGACGCCACCGAGCGGCTCGCCGACAGCGCCATGGTGACGGTGTCCTGCGCCGAGGGCGACACCGGCTACGTCTACGAGGGCGAACTGGAGACCGAGGTCGAGACCGTCGAGCAGGGCAGGATGCCCGACCTGCCGGTGAAGATCATGATGAACGTCGGCAACCCGCAGCTGGCCTTCGAGTTCCAGTCGCTGCCCAACAGCGGGGTCGGGCTGGCGCGGCTGGAGTTCATCATCAACAACAACATCGGCGTGCACCCGAAGGCGGTTCTCGACTACCCGCGCATCGACGCCGAGCTGAAGCACGCGGTCGAGTCGCTGGCGCACGGCTATGCCAGCCCGCGGCAGTTCTTCGAGTCGCGCCTGGCCGAGGGCATCGCCACGATCGCCGCCGCTTTCTGGCCGAAGCCGGTGATCGTGCGTCTGTCCGACTTCAAGAGCAACGAGTACAAGAAGCTGATCGGCGGCACCCGCTACGAGCCCGACGAGGAGAACCCGATGCTCGGCTTCCGTGGCGCGGCGCGCTACATCGCGGCGAGCTTCGCCGGGTGCTTCGAGATGGAATGCGCGGCGCTGAAGACCGTGCGCGAGACGATGGGATTCAGCAACGTCGAGATCATGGTGCCGTTCGTGCGCACGCTGAAGGAAGCGAAGCGCGTCACCGAGCTGCTCGCCGCCAACGGACTCGCGCGCGGCGAGGCCGGGCTGCGCCTGATCATGATGTGCGAAGTGCCGTCGAACGCGGTGCTCGCCGACCGTTTCCTCGACTACTTCGACGGCTTCTCGATCGGCTCCAACGACCTGACCCAGCTCACCCTCGGCCTGGACCGCGACTCCGGGCTGGTTGCCGAGGGCTTCGACGAGCGCGACCCGGCCGTCATCGCGCTGCTCGAGATGGCGATCAAGGCCTGCCGCGCGCGCGGCAAGTACGTCGGCATCTGCGGCCAGGGGCCGTCGGATCACCCCGACTTCGCGCAGTGGCTGATGGAGCACGGCATCGAGTCGATCTCGCTGAACCCAGACACGGTGATCGAGACCTGGCGCCGGCTGGCCGGGGCCGCCTGACGGGCCGCGCGGAGACGACATGGACGTGAGCGGCTGGATCTGGTGGATGGTGCTGGCCTTCGGCCTGCTGATCGTCGAGCTGATGACCGGCACCTTCTACCTGCTGGTGATCGCCGTGGCGCTCGCCGCCGGCGGGCTCGCCCACCTGGCCGGCGCGCCGTTCACGCTGCAGCTCGTGGTGGCGGCCGCAATCGGCTTCGCCGGCGCGCTGTGGCTGCGCCGCTCCCGCTTCGGCCGCCTGAAGACCGAGGGCGACGACCTGCAGAACCTCGACGTCGGCCAGGTGGTCCGGGTCGACAGCTGGGGCGCCGGCAACACCGCGCGCGCCCAGTACCGCGGCGCCGCGTGGGACGTGCTGCTGGCGCCTGGGGAAACCGCTGCGCCGGGCGATTTCGTCATCCGGGCCGTGCAGGGCAGCCGCCTGGTGGTGGCGCGCAAGACCGACTGACAAGGGGAAGAAAATGCTCGAAGGCACCGCGATCGTCATGCTCGTCGTCCTGGCGGTCGTCATCACGTTCATCGTCAAGTCGGTCACCATCGTGCCGCAGCAGCACGCCTGGGTCGTCGAACGGCTCGGCAAGTTCCACGCCTCGCTCGGCCCGGGACTGAAGATCCTCATCCCGTTCATCGACCGCATCGCCTACAAGCACAGCCTGAAGGAAATCCCGCTCGACACGCCGAGCCAGGTCTGCATCACCAAGGACAACACGCAGCTCGCGGTCGACGGCGTGCTGTTCTTCCAGGTGACCGACCCGCAGCGCGCCAGCTACGGCGCCAGCAATTACATCGTCGCCATCACCCAGCTGGCGCAGACGACGCTGCGTTCGGTGATCGGCAGGCTGGAACTCGACAAGACCTTCGAGGAGCGCGAGTTCATCAACCACAGCGTCGTCTCCTCGATCGACGAGGCGGCGATGAACTGGGGCGTCAAGGTGCTTCGCTACGAGATCAGGGATCTGACGCCGCCGCAGGTGATCCTGCACGCGATGCAGCAGCAGATCACCGCCGAGCGCGAGAAGCGGGCGCTGATCGCCTCCTCGGAAGGCCGCAAGCAGGAGCAGATCAACATCGCCACCGGCGAGCGCGAGGGTGCCATCGCCCGCTCCGAGGGCGAGAAGCAGGCGCAGATCAACATCGCGCAGGGCGAGGCCGGCGCGGTGCTGGCGATCGCCGAGGCCACCGCCGAGGCGATCCGCAAGGTCGCGGCGTCGATCCAGTCGCCCGGCGGCATGGAGGCGGTGAACCTGAAGGTGGCCGAGAAGTACGTCGAAGCCTTCGCCGGCCTGGCGAAGACCGGCAATTCGCTGATCCTGCCGGCCAACCTCGCCGACGTGGGCTCGCTGATCGCCGCCGCCATGTCGGTCGTCAGGCACCCACCGGCGCAGAAGGGCTAGTGGCGATGGAGTTCCTGCTCGCCGCCATCGGCCTGGCCGTTGCGCTGTGGATGATCCTGTCGGCCCGCAAGCGCCACCGCGACGAGCCGCCGGAGAAGCCGCCGGGCGAGTAGCCCGGTTCGGCCCCGGGTCGGACGCAACGCGGCGGCCGCCTCGTCAGAGCTGGTAGTCCATCGCCAGCCGCGACTGCAGGTCGCGCAGGATCCTGAACGCCTCCTTCAGCGTGCGGCGGTCGAGTTCGTTCAGCTTCTTCGGGTCGATGCGGTTGGCACTGTCCTCGGGCGGGAACTCGTCCAGCGTGGCCTGGTGCGCCAGCCGCACCCGTTGCAGCATGAACAGCGCCGCCAGCATCGACTCCGCCTCGGCCGCCGGCAGCACGCCGGCGGCGGCGGCCGCGCGCAGCCGGTCGGCGGTGTTGGTCTGCGGCAGGCCGTTGGCGAGCGAGTAGACGCGCGCCGCGTCGACGAACGGCCGCACCCCGTACATCTTCAGGTTGATCGTGCCGGGCGCGCCGGGCACGTCCTCGGTGACGAAGTTGCGCCAGCGCGCCAGCGGCGGCCTGGCCTGCAGCGCGTTTTCCGCGAGCAGGCGCAGGAAGTTCGGCCGCTTGCGGGTGACGTCGAGGAACCACTGGCGCAGGTCGGCCGCCAGCCGCGCGTCGCCCGACAGCGCGCGGAAATCGAAGACGATCGCCGCGTCGAGCAGCGCCTTGGGCTCGGAGTCCTCGAGCCAGCCGGTGAGCTTGCCCTGCCATTCCTCGAACGACAGGCACAGCGCCGGGTTCGAGGCCATCACGTTGCCCTTGCACAGCGGGAACCCGCAGGCGTCGAGCGCCTCGTTGACCTCGCGCGCGAACGGCAGCAGCGCTTCGCGAACGCGCGCCGGCGGCGAGCCGTCGTGAGCGACGAACAGCAGGCCATTGTCCTGGTCGGTGGCGAAGGTCTGCTCGATGCGACCCTCGCTGCCGAAGGCAAGCCAGCACCAGCCCAGGCGGTCGAATGGATGGCGCTTGCGCACCAGGTCGATGATCCGTTCGCTGATGCGGTCGTTGAGCACCGAGACGAACAGCGTCAGCCGCTCGGCGGCCACGCCTTCCTCGACCAGCGTGCGCGTCAACCGGCGCACCCGGCCGGCGTGCTCGGCGAGCGTGTCGATGTCGCGCGCCAGGCGGATCTCCACCGTCAGTTCGCCGAGACCGAGGCGCTGCAGCGAGAACAGATCGCGCTCCGAGACCACGCCGATCAGCCGCTCCTGCTCGTCGGTGACCAGCACGTGGCGGATGCGGTGCTCCATCATCAGCAGCGCCGCCTCGTAGCAGGGCGTGTGCTCGGGCAGCGCCAGCGGTTCGCGCGTCATCACCTCGGTGATCCGCGCATGCAGCGGCGCGTCGGGCATCACGCGCAGCAGGTCGCGCTCGCTGAAGATGCCGCTCGGCCGGTCCTTCCCATCGACGACGATGAGCGCGCCGACCTGCGCCTCGTGCATGCGCTGCAGGGCCGTGCCCAGCGTGTCGCTCTCCGCGCAGACGACCGGCTCGCGCCGCAGCAGCCGGCGCAGCGGCTGGGCCAGCGTCTGCTGCTCGGCGACCAGGCGTCGCTCGTGCGGCCGGTCAACGGCGGTGGCGGGGCGGGACATCGGGTCGGCCGACGATCAGTACTGAAGCCGCGAATGATAGGTGGCGCGCGAGGCTTCGAGCGCCTGTCCCAGCGTGACGATGCCGCGCTCGGCGAGCAGCGGCACCAGGCGCAGGAACACTTCGCCGGTGAGCAGCGCATCGCCGAGGGCGGTGTGGCGGCCGATCACGCGCACGCCGACGCGCTCGGCGATCATGTCGAGGTGATGGTTGTCCAGGCTCGGGTGCACCACCGCCGACAGCAGCAGGGTGTCGAGCACCGGCTGGGCGAAGCGCACGCCGGTGGCGGACTCCTTCAGCTCGAGAAAGCGCATGTCGAAGGCGGCGTTGTGCGCCACCAGCACGGTGTCCTCGCAGAAACGATGGAAGCGGGGCAGCACCTGCTCGATAGGCGGCTCGCTGGCGAGCTGCTTGCCGTCGATGCCGTGCACGGCGGCCGACTCCCTGCTGATCGGCCGGCGCGGGTTGACCAGCTGCTCGAACACCTCCTGTTTCAGAACGCGGCCGTTGACGACGCGCACCGCGCCGATGGAGATGATCTCGTCGCCGGCCGACGGTTCGAGGCCGGTCGTTTCCGTGTCGAAGACGGTGTACGACAGCTCCGCCAGCGTGCGTTCGGCCAGCGCGCCGGACATGTCGATGCGCTCGAAGAGATCGAAGTCGTAGTACTCCGGCCGGCTGTCCGCGGCCGCGCTTCGATAGGGCACCGCCGCCACTGCCTCGCCGCGCGGCAGCAGCAGGCGGAAGCGGGAGGTCTGGCGGATCTTGTCGACCTGCAGCCAGGCCTCGCCGCCATGGCGGTCGAGCACGTCGCGCAGCGTGAGCGGCGTCTCCTCGGCGCCGATGCGCATCGGCTCGCCCTCCCAAAGCGACAGCGCGTCGGAGCCGACGATGGCGCCGGTCCAGATCAGGTCGACCTCGCCGAAGCCGCCGCCGCCGCCGGCGCGCAGCCGGAAGCCGCGCAGGTCGTAGTCGCTGGCCAGCCGTGCGGCGAGGAAGGTCATCGCGTGGGCGATCGCGTAGCTGTCGACGCGCAGCCAGAGCTCGGCATCGACGTCTTCGATCGTCACCGGCACCTGCAGCGCCTCCGCGATGCGGCGCTGGGCCACCGCGAGCAGATCGGCGGCGCGCATGTCTTCCAGCGTGAGGCTGCCCTTCAGCGCGTCGGCGTAGGCGAGCAGGGCGGTGTTCAGCCGTTCGGTCAGTACCCGCGCCTCGGCGGCCGCGATGTCGACGAACTGCGCCCGCCGGTCGGCCGGCATGTCGGGGAAGGCGGCGAGGTTCTCCGTGGCCGCGCGCAGGTTGGCCACCGGCGCGCGCACTCCGGTGGCCAGCGACTGCAGCAGCCGCAGGCGCTGACTCTCGCGGCCGATCAGCTGGCCGACGTCGTCGAGCGTGAACACCATGCCGGCCAGCTGCCGCTCGGCGCCAAGGTAGGGCGCCACCTGCACGCGCAGCAGGGTGCCGTTGGCGGCCGCGGCGACGAACCGCGCCTGCGGCCGATCGACGTGGCCGATCTGGTGCTGCAGCATGTCCAGCGCATGGGCGACCTGGTTGCGGTCGAGCAGCGCCAGCACCGAGCGGCCGAGGCCGAGCGGCGTGAAGTTGTCGTGCTGGCCAGGTTGCGCCGGGCCGAGCAACGCCGCGGCGCGCGGGTTGTACAGCAGGATGCGGCCGTCGGCATTGCACACCACCACGCCCTGCGAAAGCTCCGACATCAGCGCGGCGAGGCGGTCGCGCTCCTCCTCGACGCGGGCGCGCGTCTCGGCGCTGCGCAGCTCGAGATCGTGCTCGACCCGGTGATAGGCGTCGGCAAGCTGGTTGATCGCGCTGGCCAGCTCGACCAGCGGCGGCGCGCCCGCGGTGGCGACGCGGAAGCCTTTCTCGGCCGCCAGCAGGCTGCGCGACTGCTCGGCGAGCTGGCGGGCAGCATGCGGATGGCGGCGGAACAGCCAGCTGGCCGCCATGCCGGCGAACACCATCAGCAAGGCGGCGCCGAACACCTGCACCGGCCGCCCTTCACCGACCACCTCGACGAGGTGCGGCCGGTTCTCGGGCATGGCGGCCCAGTACTGCAGCGCGGCGCCGGCGCCGAGCACCGCCAGCACGCCGGCGCAGGCGGCGGCCACCCACAGGGAAAGGCCCTTCGGAACCCTCATTGCTGCGGTGTGCCGCCGGCCTCGAAAAGCCCGTTGATCGTGGCCACCAGTTCCTGCGTCGAAAAGGGCTTGGTGATGTACAGATCGGCGCCGAGCGAAAGCCCCTTGCTGACCTCGGCCTCGCTGCCCTTGGCCGACAGCATCACGATCTTGACCTGCGCCAGCTCCGGCCGCTCGCGCATCTTCTGGCAGACCTCGTAGCCGCTCTTCACCGGCATCATCACGTCGAGCAGGACGACGTCGGGGCGATACGCGTCGACCTGTTCGAGCGCTTCGGCGCCGTTGCTCGCGAGGCGCACGTCGTAGCCGCTGCGCCTGAGCAGGAACTCCAGCGCGGTGACGATGTTCGGTTCGTCGTCGGCGATCAGCACTTTGCGCGTAGGTCCGCTCACCTCTTCCCCCGATGCCGTTGTCCGCCACCTTACGCGCGTTCGGCCGGCGCACGGTTGCGCCAGATCGAACCGCCATCCGGCCGCCTAGGCGGCGGCGTACTCCCCCGCCACCGGCAGGGTGAACGAGAAACAGGCGCCGGCGCCTTCCTCGCTTTCGACCCACATGCGGCCGCCGCAATGCTCGACGATCTGCCGGCTGATGTGCAAGCCCAGGCCGGTGCCCGGCGGCTTGGCCACCAGCGTGTCGCCGGCCTGCCAGAACTTGTCGAACACGAAGGGAAGGTCGTGGCGTCGCACGCCGGGGCCATTGTCGCGCACGTCGACGCGCAGCTCGCCGGGCAGGAGGCGCAGCGATACCTCGACCCGGCCGGTGCCTTCGGGGCTGAACTTCAGCGCGTTGGACAGCAGGTTCAGCAGCACCTGGATCAGGCGGTCGACGTCGGCCTGCACCGGCGGCACGCCGCCCTCGGGCAGGTGCTCGACCAGCAGCACGCCCCTTTCCTTGAACACCTGGCTCATCCGCGCCACCGTGTCGGCGACCACCTCGCGCAGGTCGACCTGCGTCATCTGCCAGTCGGCGCGGCCGGAGGAGATCTTCGCCATGTCGAGCACCTGGTTGATCAGCCGGGTCAGGCGCTCGGTCTCGCGCGTGATGATGCCGAGGAACCTGACCCGCTCCTCCAGTTCGACGTTCGGGTCGGCGAGCAGGATCTCGGAGAAGGCGCGGATCGAGGTGAGCGGCGTGCGCAGCTCGTGCGTCACCGTCGAGATGAAGTCGTCCTTGAGCCGGTCGAGCTCCTTCAGCCGCTCGTTGGCGGCGCGCAGCTCGGCGGTGGCGGCCTCCAGCTCGCGCGACTTCTGCTCGAGGCGGTGGCTGTAAACGACCACCTGCGAGGCTTCGTCGAGGATCGCCCCGACCTCGTCGGGCGTCAGCGCCTCCTCCTTGACGGCCGAGGCGACCATGATGCGCGCCGACGACGAGCCGATGGCGCCGGCCAGCTGCGTCTCGACGAAGTGAACGAACTCGGCATCGGCGAGCAGGTCTTCGCTCGGCCAGACCAGGCCGCGCGAGCGCGCGTAGTCGGCGATCGCCGTCTCGGCGGCGGCGGCGCCGATGAACCGCGCCAGCACGAAGTACAGTTCGCGCGCCGAGGCGGTGCCGCGCCAGAAGCGCGCACCGCCCGCCTCGTGGCGGAACACGTCGACGAAGACGCTCGCCTGCCGCCGCTCCGCTGCCGACTGCGTGCCGGCCAGGGACACGCCGAGGTACAGGCCGACGTTGGCGATCATGCTCCAGATCATCGCGTGCGTGATCTGGTCGAGTCCGGCCAGGCCGAACAGCGCCAGCGGCCGCAGCAGCGCGATGCCGAACGGTCCGTCCTCGAGGAACGACAGTGGCAGCCAGCCGGAGCGCGCCAGCGCGGGCAGCAGCAGCGTGTACAGCCACACCGCGAAGCCGGCGAGCAGGCCGGCCAGCGCTCCCCGGCGAGTCGCGCCACGCCAGTAGATGCCGCCGAGCACGGCGGGGGCGAACTGCGCCACCGCGGCGAAGGAGATCAGGCCGATCGACACCAGCGCATACGCCTCGCCGGCCAGACGGAAGTACAGGTAGCCGAGCAGCAGCACCAGCACGATCACGCCGCGGCGGATGCCGAGCAGCAGGCCGGTCAGGTCGGGCTTCTCGGCCAGCCGCAGCCCCTTCAGCCGCAGCAGCACCGGCATCAGCAGGTCGTTGCAGACCATCGTCGACAGCGCGATCGTCTCGACGATCACCATGCCGGTGGCCGCCGACAGCCCGCCGATGAACACCAGCAGGGCGAGCAGTTCCTGCTGCTCGGCCATCGGCAGCGTCAGCACGAAGGTGTCGGCGTCGACGCCGCCGCCGGGAAAGTGCAGCCGTCCGCCGAAGGCGATCGGCAGCACGAAGACGTTGATCGCCAGCATGTAGGCAGGGAACAGCCAGATCGCCTTCTTCAGGTGGTTCTCGTCGACGTTCTCGATCACCGTCACCTGGAACTGGCGCGGCAGGAAGATGATCGCCAGCATCGACAGGATGGTGAGCCAGACCCAGCTGGCATAGCCGCCGGCGACGCCCTCGAGCGGGGTCAGCAGCGGCGCGATCTCCGCCACCGCGGCGGCGCGCGCGAAGACGTCGCCGAAGCCGTCGTAGATGCCCCAGGTGACGAACACGCCCACGGCGACGAAGGCGAGCAGCTTGACCAGCGACTCGAAGGCGATCGCCGCCACCATGCCCGGGTGGTGCTCGGCGGCATCGAGATGGCGGGTGCCGAAGGCGATCGTGAACAGGGCCAGGATCAGCGCCACCCAAAGGGCGGTGTCCTGCAGCGGCGGCGCGGCGCCGAGCTTGGCCGGCATCACGATCTGCGGGTACTGCACCAGGATCGCGAAGCTGTTGGAGATCGCCTTCAGCTGCAGCGAGATGTACGGCACGATGCCGACCACGGCGATGATCGCCACCACGCCGCCGAGCAGCGCGCTCTTGCCGTAGCGCGAGGCGACGAAGTCGGCCAGCGACGTGATCCGGTTGCTCTTCGAGATGCGCAGGATCTTGCGCATCACCAGCCACCACAGCGCGATCATCAGCGTCGGGCCGACGTAGATCGGCAGGAAGCCGACGCCGTCGGCCGCGGCACGGCCGACGCTGCCGTAGAAGGTCCACGCTGTCGCGTAGACCGCCAGCGACAGGCTGTAGATGTAGGGCGAGGCGATGACCGGCCGGCCGCTCTCGGCGCGCCGGTCGACGTAGTGGGCGACCGCGAACAGCAGCCCGAGATAGGCGAACGAAACCGCGACGATGACCCAGCCCTGCAGCATTCAGTCGTCGCGCTCGACCACGTGCGCCATCAGCACGATCAGCACCGTCCAGGCGCCGAAGATCCAGGCGTACAGAACCGGCACGCCGAAGAAGGTGGCCGGGCGGTTGAACAGCGCCAGGATCGGGTAGTTGAACAGCACGCAGCCCAGCGTGGCGAGCGCCACCAGCCGCGCGGTCCGGCCTCCCGGCTTCATCGTCCTGTCTCCTCGGCCATGTCGCGGCGCGCGGCCCGCTACCCAGGCGGCGGCCGGATGAGCGACTACGGTAAGCGGCGCCGATCGGCGCTGTCAAACCTTCGCCGGCAGTCCTGGCGCAACAGCGGCGCGACTGCTCCGACGGCTATCGGTGTCGCTGCTTCATCAGCCGGTTCTGCTCGCGCTTCCAGTCCTTTTCACGGGTGGCATCGCGCTTCTCGAACTGCCGCTTGCCCTTGGCCAGCCCGATATCGAGCTTGATCCGGCCCTTGCTGTAGTGCAGGTCGAGCGGCACCAGCGTGTAGCCGGATCGCTCCACCTTGCCGATCAGCTTGCGGATCTCGGCGGCGTTGAGCAGCAGCTTGCGCGTGCGCGTCGGTTCGGGACTGACGTGCGTCGAGGCGGTCTTCAGCGGCGTGATGTGGGCGTTGAGCAGGAGGATCTCGCCGCTGCGAACGATCACATAGGCTTCCTTCAGCTGCACCTGGCCGGCGCGGATGGCCTTGACCTCCCAGCCTTCGAGCACCAGGCCGGCCTCGAAGCGCTCCTCGACCGTGTAGTCGAAGAAGGCCTTCTTGTTCTGGACGATCGACATCAGCGGCCTTGATGCAGCGGAGCCCGCGGCGGACCCGCCGCTATCATTTGATCTTATCAACCATGCATCGCGTCGAACGCAGCGTTCTCGTTGCCTTCACCGCCGGGCAGATGTTCGAGCGGGTGGCGGCGGTGAAGGACTCCCCGGCTTTCCTGCCCTGGTGCGCCGGCGCCCAGGTGCGGGCGCGACGCGACGGCCTGATCGACGCGACGACCGAGATCCGCCATCGCGGCGTGCGCAGCCGCTTTGCCACCGGCAACGACAATCGCGCCCCCGCAGGCATCCGCATGACGCTCGTCGACGGCCCGTTCCGGCGCCTGACCGGAGACTGGCGCTGCCAGCCGCTGCGCGAGGACGCCTGCAATGTGCACCTGAACCTGCACTACGACTTCGCGCCCGGCCTGCGCGCACGGGCGAGCGGGCCGGTGTTCGACGGCATCGCGGGTTCGCGCTCCGGATCGTTCACGCGTCGGGCCGAGGCGCTCCATGACCCGCGCTGACGCCGGGCAGCTTCGCGTCAGCGTCGTCTACCTGCGACCGGGGCTGGCGTTCGCGCGCTCGCTGCTGCTGGCCGCGCCGGCCACCGTCGGGGCGGCGATCGAGGCGAGCGGCGTCCGGGCGCAGGCGCCGGAACTGGCCGGCACGGTGCTCGAGGTCGGCGTCTTCAGCCAGCGTCGCACGCTGGCCGATCCGTTGCAAGACGGCGATCGCGTCGAGATCTACCGGCCGCTGGAGATCGATCCGCAGCAGGCGCGTCGGATCCGCGTTGCCTTGCGGCGCCAGCGCAGGGCCGGCAAGGCCGCAACCGCCGGCTGACCTCGTCCCGGCTCTACTGGCAGAACTGCTCGATCTGCGCGCGCGTGCGCTCGGTATCGGCGGCGCGGGCGTCGTCGTCGAGGAACTGCTGCTGGCCGGCGGCGTCGATGCGCGCGACGCGGAACCCGCCTTCGAGCGCGCGCAGGTAGCCGCGCAAGCGTTCGCAGTTCTCGGCCAACAGCGCCTTGCGCGATTCCTCGTCGGCCTCCTTCTTCTCGGCGTCGGCCAGCTGCTGCTGGCGCCGCCGGGACTCGATCTCGCGCTCCGTTACGGTCGGTGCGGCGGTCCGCGCCGCTTCGGCCTGCGTCCCGGTTGCGGCCGCGCCGTCGCCTGTGGCCTCGGGCGCCGCACTGCGGCGGGGCGCCGGCCCGGGCTGGCGCACGATATCCCGCGAGGAAACCGACTTGGGTGGCGGCTGGTCCGAGAACACCATCTTGCCGGCCGCATCGCGCCAGACCCACTGCGCCGCAGCGGGCATCGAACAGGCAAGCGCGGCGGCCAGTAGCAGTGTGTGCGCCAGGTTCATGGCGGTTCCTCCGAATGCAATGCAGGATTGTCCGGGAGCATGCCGCACGCTGGCAATTGCCTCGCGTTCGCCCGTGCAGCCTAGCCGGGAGGCACGAGGCCCCTGCGTATACTCCCGTTTTGCGTCATGAGGATTTGCCATGCGGTTGAGCGAAAAAGCGCTGACCTTCGATGACGTTCTCCTCCTGCCGGCCTATTCGGCCGTCCTGCCCCGCGACACCCACCTCGCCACCCGCCTGACGCGCAACATCGCGCTGAATCTGCCGCTCGTGTCCGCCGCCATGGACACGGTGACGGAAGCCGGGCTGGCCATCGCGCTGGCCCAGGAAGGCGGCATCGGCATCGTCCACAAGAACCTCAGCCCGCAGAAGCAGGCCGCCGAGGTGGCCAAGGTCAAGCGCTTCGAGGCCGGGGTGCTGCGCGACCCGATCACCGTTCCGCCCGACATGCGCGTGCACGAGGCGATCACACTGCAGCGGACGAACCGGATCTCCGGACTGCCCGTGGTCGAAGGCCGGCGCGTGGTCGGCATCGTCACCAACCGCGACCTGCGCTTCGAGGACCGCCTCGATGCGCGCGTGGCCGAGATCATGACCCCGCGCGAGAAGCTGATCACGGTGCGCGAGGGCGCCAGCCTCGACGAGGCCAAGGCGCTGATGCACAAGCACCGGCTCGAGCGCGTGCTGGTGGTCGACGGCGAGTTCGAGCTGCGCGGCCTGATCACGGTCAAGGACATCACCAAGGCCACCGAGCATCCGAACGCCGCCAAGGACGAGTTCGGCAAGCTGCGCGTCGGCGCGGCGATCAGCACCGGCGCCGACTCGGACGAGCGCGCCGAGCTGCTCGTGAAGGCCGGTGCCGACGTGCTGGTGGTCGACACCGCGCACGGGCACAGCCAGGGCGTGCTCGACCGCGTCGCCTGGGTGAAGAAGAACTTCCCGAAGGTCGACGTCATCGGCGGCAACATCGCCACCGCCGCGGCGGCGAAGGCGCTGCTCGAC
>Ga0209254_10003602_pt1 | contig 14105 bp, 15 predicted proteins | sample FrelakmetDIP11DI_FD_187148 | JGI IMG/M metagenome (GOLD analysis project Ga0209254, IMG submission 187148) | Freshwater lake sediment microbial communities from the University of Notre Dame, USA, for methane emissions studies - DIP11 DI (SPAdes)... | ecosystem: Environmental > Aquatic >...
GGCGTGTATGCGGCGCGCCGCATCCGCAAGGGCACGCGCGTGGTCGAGTACCTCGGCGAGCGCATCTCGCACGCGACGGCCGACGCCCGTTACGAGGAGAAGGGCCAGGACGACGGCCACACCTTCCTCTTCATCGTTGACCGCCGCGTGGTGATCGATGCGGGCGTGGCCGGCAACGAAGCGCGCTTCATCAACCACTCGTGCGACCCGAACTGCGAGACCGTGATCGAGGGCGGGCGCGTGTTCATCGAGGCGGTGCGCACCATCCAGCCGGGCGAGGAACTCGGCTACGAGTACGGGCTCACCTGGGAAAGCACCGACGACCCGGACGAGCTCGCCCGCTACGCCTGCCGTTGCGGCGCGGCGAAATGCCGCGGGACCATGCTCGACGAGAAGCCGATCGACGCCAGGCCCGCCCGCAAGCCGCGCCGCGCAGCCGCGAAGACGGCCGGTCGCGCGGACGCCCCGAAGCGCGCACGGCGGTGACGCGCCTGTCGGTCGTCGTCGCCGCGGACGAGCGCGGCGGCATCGGCCACGCCGGTGGGCTGCCCTGGCACCTGCCGGCGGATCTCAAGCGCTTCAAGGCGATCACGATGGGCAAGCCGATCGTGATGGGCCGCCGCACCTGGGACTCGATCGGGCGGCCGCTGCCCGGGCGGCGCAGCATCGTCGTGTCGCGGCAGGCCGGGCTCGCGATCGAAGGGGCCGAGGTCGTGGGCTCGCTCGAGGAGGCGCTGCGCGTTGTGTCCGACGCGCCCGAGGCCTGCGTGATCGGCGGCGCCGAGCTCTATCGCCTCGCCCTGCCCACGGCCGGGCTCGTCCACCTCACGCGCGTGCATGCCACGGTCGAGGCGGACACGTTCCTGCCGGAGCTCGAGCCGTCGGACTGGGAGGAGGTGTCGAGCGAGCGCCACCCGGCCGACGAGCGCCACGCCTACCCGTACAGCTTCGTGACGCTATGCCGCGTCAGGGCGCCGGCGAGCGCCTGAAGTCGAGCCGGAAGCCGCGCTCCGCGCCCCGGCGTCACAGCCATCGCCTCACCCGCGTCCGGTAACGCGCGAACTCCTCGCTGAACAGCGCCGCGAGCGCGCGCTCCTCGCGCGGAATCTGCCAGCGGTTCATCCACACCACGAACGCCGGCACGCCGAGCGCGGCCAGCGGGTGCGCGAGGAATGCGGCCCAGCCGAGCAGCGCGAGCGCGAGGCCGAGATACATCGGGTTGCGCGTCCAGCGGAAGACGCCGGAGGTCACGAGGGCAGATGCTCTCTCCGGCCGCAGCGGGTTGACGGTGGTGCGGACTCGCCGGAACTCGGCCACGCCCGCGAGGGCGACGGCGGCCCCGGCCGCCGCGAGCGCGAGCGCCACGCCCGGGCGGCCGGGCAGGTCCGCCGTGAATGCGGGCGAGAAACGTGCCACGAGCCACATGGGCACGGCGACACAGAGCGTCGCTACGACCGGAGGCACGACGCGACCGCGGACACGTTGCCGCAGACTCGAGGGTTCGGCATTCACGACGTCGAGATCTCCGCGCACAGGGCATCCACGAACCGCCAGGCGTCCTCGTAGCCGTTGTAGAAGGGTACGGGCGCAGCGCGGATCACGCCGGGCTCGCGCCAGTCGGGCACGATGCCGCGCGCGCGTATGCCGTCGAAGGCCGCGCGCGCGCGGTCGCGGCCGCACTCGAGGCGCAGCGACAGCGCCGCGCCGCGGGCCTCCCGGTCGCGCGGCGTCAGGAGGGTCACGCGCCCGTCGAGTCGCGCGTCCACCAGGCTCTCGAGGTAGCCGGTGAGCGCCACGGACTTCGCCCGAAGCGCCGCGAGACCGACCGACTCGAAATGCGCCAGCGAAGCCACCACCGGTGCCAGCCCCAGGATGGGCGGATTCGAAAGCTGCCAGCCCTCGGCGCCCGGCATCGCCACGAACTCCGGGTCCATCCGGAACCGGGTCGCGCGATCGTGTCCCCACCAGCCGGCGAAGCGCGGCAGGTCCGTGCGGCGCGCGTGGCGCGCATGCACGAAGACGCCGCCGACCGCTCCAGGGCCGCCGTTCACGTACTTGTAGTGGCACCATACGGCGAAGTCGGCGCCGGTGTCGTGCAGCGCGACCGGCACGTTGCCGATCGCGTGCGCCAGGTCCCAGCCGACCGTGCAGCCAGCGCGCCGGCTGGCCGCGGTGATCGCCGCTACGTCGAGTACCTGCCCGGTGAGGTACTGCACGCCGGGCAGCAGCACCGTCGCGATCCGGCCGCCCTCGCGCTCGATCACGGCGATCAGATCCTCGGTGCGCAGGCAGGCCTCGCCGGGGCGCGGCTCGATCTCGATGAGGTCGCGCGCGGGATCGAGGCCATGGAAGCGCACCTGCGACTCGGCGGCGTGGCGATCCGAGGGAAAGGCCTGGCGCTCGACCAGGAGTGCCGTCCGTTCGCCGGCGGGGCGGTAGAAGCTCACCAGCATCAGGTGCAGGTTCACCGTGAGCGTGTTCATCGCGACGACCTCGGCGGGCTCGGCGCCCACGAGGTTCGCGAGCGCCGGCGCAGCCCGCTCGTGGTAGCGCGTCCAGGCGTGGCGCGCCGCGAAGTGGCCGTCCACGCCGAGCGAACGCCAGTCGCGCATCACTTCCTCGACATAGTCCGCAGCGAGCGTCGGCTGCGCGCCGAGCGAATGACCGCAGAGGTAGACGAGCTCGCGTCCCTGTTCGTCCTGGGGCAGCACGAACCGCTCGCGCCAGGCTCGCAGCGGATCCGCCGCGTCGAGCGACTGGGCGTGCTCCCGGTCGAGATTCATGGGCTTGCCTCCGTGACCGGGTAGAGCACGGGCCGGCTCGGCGCCGCGTCGGCGCCGAAGGCAGGCACGTGCAGTTCGAGCAGGTACAGGCCGTCGGGCGCGGCCTCAGGCACATAGGCGAGTTCCGTGACCAGCGCGCGCCGGCGCCGCGCCTGTCGCGCGTCGCGGGCTCCCGGCGGCAGGCCCCAGAACAGGCGATGGGCCGCGAGCGTCCCGCCGTCGTCGGCTCGGTCGAGGCTCGGCAGGTCCACCACCAGCGAGACGACGTCGCGCGCCACGACCCAGCGCATGGCGTCGGGCGTGAAGTAGGGCGCCGGGCAGTCGCCTGCGTAGGTCCGCGCGCGTTTCGCCGGATCGTTCGGCCGGGTACGCACGACCAGCGCGGTCCACGGGTCGCCCATCCAGCGTTCAGCCGCAGCCGCGAGCGATGCGCGCGACAGCACGAGGTCGGCCTCGTCGTGCCGGCCGGTCGATTCGCCGGCAGCCGCGCCGAGCGGCTCGGGACTCACCGTGACGAGCAGCGCCAGCGCCGGCGCGACGGGCGTCAGGTCCGACACCTGCGTAGCATCGTCCGTCAGGTGGCCGACGCACTCGGTGTGCGTGCCGTGGCAGTGGGGTGCGAGCGTATAGACGCCGCAATTGCAGCTCGCCCCGCTTGCCACCTCGCCGGTGTACGAACCGGCACGCAGGGGCTCGGCGACCGCCGGCCCTTCCGCGAAGAACCGCGGCTGAGGGCCGGGGAACTGCAGCGGGATGGCCAGGTCCACTGGTGAGGAGAGGTCGGCCTGCCAGCTCCGTCCGCAGGTGGTGAACTCGAGTTCGAGCATGACAGGGGCTGCGGGACACAAGTCGACCAGGTGAGTCGTGTGGCAGTATAGACGTGCGCCCGGGATACGGGGCAGGAGGTCGGTGCCATGAGGAACGTGACGCGGGGTGGTGCGGTCGCGGCGTTGGCCCTCGCGCTGCTGGCGTCGGCGGCGGTGCAGGCTCAGGATTCGGTGGCCGCGGCCGATGATCCGACCGTGGTGAGCGCGGTCTGGATCGAGCGGGACGTCCAGCTTCATTACATGGGTTTCACCAGCTACTACTCATGCGAGGGGCTGCGTGGCCAGGTGAGGAGCATCCTGAAGGAGCTCGGCGCCCGGCCCGGGTTCAAGGTCACGGCCCGCAACTGCATCAATCTGACGGGGCCGGAGTGGTCACCGATTGTGCGCATTGTCGCTGCATTTCCGGTCGAGGCCACGCCGGAGGTGCTGGCGGAGCTCGAGCGTGACGCTTCGAAGCGCGAGCTCGTGGCGCGGGTGCAAGGCAAGTCAGCGACCGAGGCGACGGCGCAGTTCCCGGCGCGGACGAAGCGCGTCGAGTTTCGCAGCGGCGGGATGAGCTTCCTGCAGGATGGCGACTGCGAGCTCATGGAGCAGATGCGCGATCGCGTCTTCGGCCCGCTGGGCGTCAAGGTCATCGATAGCAGTGTCCACTGCTCGCCGCGACAGGTCTGGTTAGGCGCGATCCGCATGACGGTCGATGTGCTGGAGCCGTTGCCAGCTGCATGAGGGGGGCCGCAGCCGTTTCCGTGACCGTCCCGAAGGCGATCTTCATCACCGGCGCGGGCGCCGGCATCGGTGCGGAAACCGCCCGACTGTTCGCCGGCAGGGGCTGGCTCATCGGCGCCTGCGATGTGAACGCGGACGCGCTGGCGTCGCTGGGGCGCGAACCGGGCGCGGAGCGCCTCTGCACTCACGTCGCGGACGTCCGGGACTTCACGGCCGTGCAGTCGGCGCTGCGTGAGTTCACTCGGTTCACCGACGGTCGACTCGACGCGGTGTTCGCCAACGCAGGCGTGCTGTTCATGGGTCCCGACGAGAGCATCACCCGCAGCCAGAAGGACCTGCTGGTGGATGTGAACGTGCGCGGCGTGATCCACACCATCGACGCGGCCTTTCCGTACCTGGCGCGCACACCGGGTGCGCGCGTGGTCGCGATGAGTTCCACCTCGGCCGAGTACGGCTCGCCGCAGCATGCGGTCTACAGCGCCACGAAGTTCTTCGTGCGCGGACTCACCGAGGCGCTCGACATCGAGTATCGCGCGCACGGCATCCGGGTCGCCGGCATCTACGTGCCCTACGTGCAGACGGGCATGGTCTTCGACGCGCCGGTGAAGCCGGCGTCCATCGAACGCCTCGGCGTCAAGATCGAGCCGCGCCGCGTCGCCGAGACCGTGTGGCGCGCGGTCAACGGCCGCCACCGCGTGCACTGGCGGGTCGGCCTCGATGCGAAGCTCATCAACCTGGCCGCACGGGTGCTCGGGGGCGGCATCGCGCCGATCTACGCGCGGATCATGCGCGGCTGAAGCGGCGGCACGGTCACGCCGCCCGCCGGGCGGTCAGAACACGGCCGGCAGCGTGCTCGGCACCGCGACCGGCGCGGCGGGTACGTCGAGCCGCTGCGCGGTGAGCGTCCCGCCCCAGACGCAGCCGGTGTCGAGACCGAGCACCCCGTTCTCGTCGACGTAACCGAGTGCCGACCAGTGCCCGCAGACGATGCGCGTGCCGGCCCAGCGCCGCCGTGGCGCGCGGAACCACGGCATTGCGTCCGGCGGCATCTGCTCGAGTGGGCCCTTGAACTCGAGCCGCAGGCGTCCCGAGCCGTCGCAGACTCGCAGCCGGGTGAGCGCGTTGGTGATGAAGCGCAGTCGCTCGTCGCCCTCGAGGTCGGCCCGCCAGCGATCCGGCTCGTTGCCGTACATGGCCTCGAACAGCGCACCGCTGCACTCGCCGCGCAGCGCCGACTCGAGTTCGTTCGCGCAGCGGCGGGCGAGGGCGAGATCCCACTGCGGCGGCAGGCCGGCGTGCACCATGGTGTAGCCGATCGCGGCGTCGTGGTGCAGCAGCGGGCGCGCCTGCAGCCAGTCGAGCAGGTGCTCGCGGTCCGGCGCAGCGAGGATCGGCTGCAGCGTGCGATCGCCGCCGCGCAACTTCGCGCCGCCGCGGGCGATCGCGAGCAGGTGCAGGTCGTGGTTGCCGAGCACGATGACGGCGGAGTCGCCGAGCTGCTCGACCCGGCGCAGCACCTCGAGGGAGCCCGGGCCGCGGTTGACGAGGTCGCCGACGAACCACAGTCGGTCGCGCGCGGGTGCGAAGCCAATTCGATCGAGCAGCGCCTCGAGCTCCACAAAGCAGCCCTGCACGTCGCCGACGGCCCAGACCGCCATCGACGGTCAGTGCAGCAGGCCGGGCACGGCGAGCGTGAAGGGCGCGATCGGCGCGTCGAAGTGCTCGCCGTCGTCGGCCACCATGCGGTAGCGGCCGTGCATCGAGCCCACCGGCGTCTCGAGGATCGCGCCGCTCGAGTAGCGGAAGCCCTCGCCGGGCTCGAGGTGCGGCTGCTCGCCCACGACGCCGTCGCCGACGACCTCCTGCACCTTGCCGTTGGCGTCGGTGATGATCCAGTGGCGCGACAACAGGCGGGCCGGCACGGTGCCCTCGTTGCGGATGGTGATGGTGTAGGCGAACACGAATCGACCGTCACCGGGGCTCGACTGGTCCTCGACGAACTGGGTCACGACGTCGACGCGGATGGCGTGGCTGCTGGTGTTCATGCGCTGGGTTGCCCGCGGGTCAGTCGCGCTGCAGGCGCACGGCCAGCACGTCGCAGGGCGCCGCGTGCAGCACCGTGTCCTCGGTGAAGTTGAACAGGATCGAGACACCGTGCCGCTCACGGCTGCCGATCACGATCAGGTCGATGGCCCGCGTCTGCGCGATGCGCACCACCTCGGTCTTGATGTTGCCGGTGTTCACGAGCCGCTCGCAGTGCTCGAGTCCGAGCCGCGCGGCGAGCTCGGCGATGCGCACGCGCGCCCGCTCCACGAGTTCGCCCTCGATCTGCACCGCGGGCAGCAGCGCCTCGCCCATCGGCTCGACCGGTACGTATTCGACGACGTGCAGCAGCGTGAGCTCGGCGCCGAAGGCCGCCGCCAGGGTCCGGGCCCGTTCGGCGATCTTTTCGCTGTCGTCCGTGAGGTCGAGACAGAGCAGGATTTTCCGGTAGTCGCGCATGGCGGTGGCCTCGCAGGCGTTGATCCGGACGGGCCGGAGGGATCGGCTCGGGGGATTATAGGTTGCCGGAGCTGGCCGACCAATCGCCGTCCGCAGGCCCAAGCTGTGCCGCGAGCGCCGCGAACTGCGACGGCGCCAGCGTTTCCGCGCGCGCCGACGGATCCACGCCGGCAGCCGCGATGCGCGCACTGTCGAGCAGGGTCGAGAGCGAGTTGCGCAGCGTCTTGCGGCGCTGCCCGAAGGCGGCCGCCACGACGCGCGCATACGCCAACGGATCGCCGATGGCGAAGGGCGGCGTCGGGTGCGCGTGCAGCGCGAAGAACGTCGAGACCACGCGCGGCGGCGGCGAGAAGGCGCCGGTGCCGATGTCGAACAGCGGCTCGACGCGCACCCACGGCGCCAGCATCACCGTGAGCCGGCCGTATTCCTTGCCGCCCGGGCGCGCCGCCATGCGCGCCACCACTTCCTTCTGCAGCATGAAGTGCATGTCCGAGACCGCGTCGAGCTGCTCGAGGAAGCGGAACAGCAGCGGCGTGGAGATGTTGTACGGCAGGTTGCCCACGAGCCGCAGCGGCGCGCCCTCGCCGCGCAGGGCGGCGAGGTCGAATTCAAGCGCGTCCTCCTGGTGCACGCGCAGCTCGCCGCGGCCGCGGCAGCGTGCCTCGAGCGCGGGCAGCACGTCACGATCGATCTCGACCACGTCGAGCGTGCCGGCGGCCTCGAGCAGCGGCAGCGTGATCGCGCCGCGCCCCGGGCCGATCTCGACCAGCCGGTCGCCGCGCGCGGGCTCGATGGCGCGCACGATGCGGTCGATCGTCCCGGGATCGTGCAGGAAGTGCTGGCCGAGCCGCTTCTTCGCGCGGCTCACCGGCGGCGTGCGACGCACAGCTCGACCGCGAGGCGCACCGCCGCGCGCAGGCTGCCCGCGTCCGCGCGTCCGCTGCCGGCGAGATCCAGGGCGGTGCCGTGGTCCACCGAGGTACGCACGATCGGCAGCCCGAGGGTGACGTTCACCGCGTGCCCGAAGCTCGCATGCTTGAGCACCGGCAGTCCCTGGTCGTGGAACATCGCCAGCACCGCGTCGTGGCCCGCGACCCGCTCCGGGAGGAAGGCGGTGTCCGCCGGCACGGGGCCGGTGAGGCCGAAGCCCTCGGCCCGGAGCCGCTCGAGCACGGGCTCGATGACCTCGATCTCCTCGCGCCCGAGGTGTCCGCCCTCGCCGGCGTGGGGATTGAGGCCGCAGACCAGGATCCGCGGAGCCCCGCAGCCGAATTTCGCGCGCAGGTCTGCATCGAGGACGCGAAGCACCTGCTCGAGCCGCGCCGCGGTGAGCGCGGTGCTCACCTGCGAGAGCGGCAGGTGGGTCGTGGCGAGCGCGACGCGCAGCCCGCCGCCTACCAGCATCATCACCGGCAGGGCGGTGCCGCAGCGCGCGGCAAGGTACTCGGTGTGGCCCGTGAAGGGCACGCCGGCATCGTTGATCACGCCCTTGTGGACCGGTGCCGTCACCAGCGCGTCGAAGCGGCCGGCAAGGCAGCCGTCGATGCCTGCATCGAGCAGGGCGAGGACGTAGCGGGCGTTGGCCGGATCGAGTCGGCCCGGCCGGCTGGGCGCGGCGAGCGGAACGTGCAGCACGGCATCGTCGGGGAGCGGCCACCCGGCCGACCGGGCGAGCAGCTCGCGGTCGCCGATCAGCACCAGCCGTGCATGGATGGGGTCCGCATGGGGATCCGCAAAGACCGCTGCGCAGAGTTCCGGCCCGATTCCCGCCGGCTCGCCGGTCGTGACGGCAACGGTCGGTATGCTGTGGACCGGGCGGTCGGGGCTCACAGCCGGTATTCGACGAAGGCCTCGTCGCGCAGGCGACGCATCCAGATCTCGGTCTCTTCCTCGGCGCGCGACTCGCGGAGCTGGACCACGCAACGGTTGCGGATCACGTCGTCCGTGGCGTCGTAGGTGCGCCGGCCGAGCACCTGCACGATGTGCCAGCCGTACTGGGTCTTGAACGGCTGGCTGATCTCCTCCTCCTTGAGCTGCGCCAGCTGCTGCTCGAACGCCGGCACGAAGCTGCCCGGGCCCATCCAGCCGAGGTCGCCCCCGCGCGCGGCCGAGCCCGGGTCGTCGGAGTTAACTGCGGCGATCGCGTCGAAGGCCTCGCCCCCGAGGATGCGATCCCGGAACTGCGTGAGCTTCTGGCGCACGGTGTCGTCGTCCTCGACCGCATTGGTCTCGAGGAGGATGTGCCGGGCGTGCACCTGCTCGACCATCGCGCTCGAGGCCGCCCCTCGCGTCTGCACCACCTTGAAGATGTGCAGCCCGCTCGGCGTGCGGATCGGCTCGGTGATCCCGCCGGCCTGCAGCGCCGCGATGGCCTCCGCGGCGAACGACGGCAGCTGGTTCGCCGGGCGCCAGCCGAGCGCGCCGCCCTCGAGCGCCGTCCCGGCGTCGGAGTACGAGATCGCGAGCTGGCCGAAGTCCTCGCCCTTGCGGGCGCGATCGTAGATTCCCTGGGCGCGCACGGCGCGCTCCTCGGCCTGCTCGGGCGAGGCGGCGGCCGGCACCGCCACGAGGATGTGCGCGAGCTCGAACTCGGTGTCGAGGCCGGGCGAGGCCTTGCGCTTCGCCAGGCACTGCTCGACCTCGCGCGGCGAGATGTAGATGCGCGAATAGACGTCGCGCTGGCGCAGCAGGTTGAGCGTGATCTCCCTGCGCACGTCCTCGCGGTACGCCGCGTAATTGACGCCCTGCGACTCGAGCGTCGCCGGCAGGTCGCTGAACTGGACGGAGTTGCGCGCCGCGATGTCCGCGAGGGTTTCGTTCAGCATCTCGTCCGGCACCTGGATGCCGAGTCGTCCGGCGCGCTGCTGCTGCACCTCCTGCATCACCAGCCGCTCGAGCACCTGCTGGCGCAGCAGGTTGCGCGGTGGCAGCGGCTGCCCCTGCTGCTCGAGGCGCTGCGAGATCACGAGCACCTGCTGGTCCAGCGCGCTGCGCAGCACGATCCCGTCGTTGACGACGGCGGCGACCCCGTCGAGGGGCACCCCGCGCGTGCTCAGCTCGCGCGCCTCCAGGCCGCTCGCGAGGCCCGCCAGCAGCAGGCAGGCCAGTACCAGTCTGTTGAAAACAAAGGGCATTTCAGGGCCGGGGGTCGGTCGGGAGCGCGGAGTATCCACGAATCGCATCGCGCAGGAAAGAATCCGTGTCGGTTCCGACACTCGACAGACCCTTCAGTTCCAGCTGCAGCCCGACCGAGGTGTCGATGTCGCCGCTGCGGCTGCTGAGGAAGCGACGCGTGACGACGCGCAGCCTCCAACAGCACGAGCCGTACTCGATGCCGATGAACTGGTCGAGCGTCTTTTCCTCGCTCAGCGAGTAGATCCAGCGCCCGTAGCCGCGCCAGCCTCCGCGGATCGGCCAGGCCGCGGACACGTCGAACTGCTCGACCAGGTCCTGGCGGAACCGATAGCTCGCGTTCACGACGCGGTCCGACTGCGGCCGGTACTGCACGCGCACGTCGGAATATTCGGTGCGGCTGCGATCCGGGTTCCACTGGTAGGCGAGGCGGGCATTCCAGTTCTTGAACGCCGTGAGGTCGAGCTCGGCAATCACGTCGGAGGTCGAGCGGTCGCGCGGCGGTTCATCCGGAAGGGCGACGCGCGGGTCCTCGAGGTAGAACGCCTGTCCGAGCGTCGCGCTCAGGAACTGCCGCCCGCCCGCGGCGTCGAGCAGGCGGCTCGTGACGCCAACGTTCACCTGGTTGGCGTCGCCGACGCGATCCGCGCCCATGTACCGGTTGGTTCGGAACAGCTGCACGAGGTTGAGGTCCGGCAGCCCGCTGTCGAACACCGGCAGGTCCTCCTGGTCGCGGTACGGCACGTACAGGTACATGAGGCGCGGCTCGAGCGTCTGCACGCGCTGGTTCCGCGAGCCGGAGTCCCGCTCCAGCACGAATCCCGTCTCGGCGTTCAGCACCGGCAGGGACCGCAGCGGCGAATCGTCCTCGCCCGGTGCGGCATCGGGGAGCGAATAGGCCGTCGCACGCCAGGCCGCATTGGCCGCCACGTGGGCGCCCGATCCTTCTTTCCGCCAGCCGAGCGACGGTTCGACGTCGAAGCGCGCGCCGTCCTCGCGCACGTCGCTATCGAAGTTCACGGCCTCCGCCCGCACCGTGGCCCGCAGGCCGTCCCCGGCCTCGCCCCAGTGGCCGGCCACGAGCACCTGCGGCAGCCGGGCGTAGGGCTGCTCCTCGTCGGGCAGGCCGGCATCGAGCACCTGGTGGTCCTGCACGCGCCCGATGAACGACCAGTGATCCGTGTCCTGGCGGGCCTCCGCCATCTGCTCGAGGAAGGTGACGCTGGTGCCCTCGAACCCGATGCCGAAGTCCTCGAAGTAGCTGTCGTCGCTCGCGTAGGCGGCGTCGACCCGCAGCCGCGTGAGCGGGCGCAGGCGCGTGAGGTGCGTGAGGTCCACGATGCTGCGCGAGCCGTCGAAGTCGCGGTCGTGGTACATGTACTCGGCGCTCAGCGTGCCCTGGCTGCGCTCGGTGAGGTAGCGGAACTCGGGATCGACCCGCAATCCGCGCGAGAAGAAGAAGCGCGACGTGAAGGTGGCATCGTAATTCGGCGCGATGTTCCAGTACCACGGCACCGCGACCTGCGCGCCGGTCTTGTTGCTGTTGCCTACGGAGGGGAAGAGAAATCCCGTCTTGCGCTGGTCACCCACCGGGAAGGTCAGCCAGGGCGCATAGAGAATGGGCACGCCGAGGAACTCGAGCCGCACGTCGCGGCCGGTTCCGATGCGCGTCTCCTGGTCGATCGAGATCTTCCGCGCGCCGAGGACCCAGTCCTCGCGGCCCGCCGGGCAGGCGGTGTAGCGCACCCCCTCGAGGTCGATGACCGACTGGCCCCGAACCCGAACGCCCTCGGCCGAGCCGCGCACGGAGCGGTCGGGAATCTCGAACTCGGCTCCCTCGAAGGTGCCGCCTTCCTCGCTGAAGTCGCCGCCACGGCCGCGCACGTGCAGCATCGGGTCGAGGAACTCGACGTCGCCCGTCAGCCGGACGCTGCGCGCCGTGGCGTCGATCTCGGCCGCGTCGGCCGCGAGCAGCCGCTGGCCGATGCGGATGCGGACGTTGCCGGTCAGCGTCGCGTCGCCCTCTCGGCCGAGCTCGCCCTCGTCGCTGGTGATGTTGATGCGCTGGTCCTCGGGATCGGCCTTCAGCAGTTCCTCGAGGCGCGGGTCCGGCGGGGGCGCCTCGCATTTCAGCGGGTCGGCGCCCTCCGCGCGGGAGGCGAGCAGTCCCCACGCGATTGACACAATGAGCCGTCGCGGGACGGACGAAGTTCGGGCGGACGGCTTCATCGGCACGATTATAATTGCCGCCCCCTGCCCGAACCGGTTTATCCGAGGCCCGCCTTGCCCGATCCACGCCGCGACGATCCCCGGCTCGACCTGCTGCGCCACTGGCTCGAGTCCTCGCTCGGCTGGCGGGGCTGCGGTCTCGCCCCCGCATCGGCCGACGCGAGCTTCCGCCGCTACTTCAGGGTGACGCACGACGGCGAGACCGTGATCGCCATGGACGCGCCGCCCGACAAGGAGGACGTCGAGCCCTACCTGCGCGTCGCAGGCATGCTCGAGGCGGTCGGCGTGAATGCGCCGCGGGTGATCGCCCGCAACGCCGCCGACGGCTTCCTGCTGCTCACGGACCTGGGTGCGACGACCTACCTCGACGCCCTCGGCGATGCGGGCCGCGCCGGGCCGCTCTATCGCGATGCGATCACGGCACTGGTACGCATCCAGGCCCGGGGCGGGGACCATGCGGCCGTGCTGCCGCCCTACGACGAGCGGCTGCTGCGGACCGAGATGCGCCTGTTTCCGGACTGGCTGCTCGCGCGCCACCTCCACGTAGAGCTCGACGGAGCAATCAGCGCCACGCTCGCGTCCGCCGCGGACCGTCTGGTCGCCAATGCCCTCGAGCAGCCGCAGGTGTTCGTGCACCGTGACTACCACTCGCGCAATCTCATGGTGTGCGAGGGCAACACCCCGGGGATCCTCGATTTCCAGGATGCCGTGCACGGGCCGCTCACCTACGACCTCGTCTCGCTGCTGCGCGACTGCTACGTGGCCTGGCCGCAAGCGCAGGTCCTCGGCTGGGCGCGCGACTTCCGTCGCGAGGCGGCGGCGGCGGGCCTCGATGCGGGCGCGGACGAGGCGCAGTTCCTGCGCTGGTTCGACCTCATGGGCATGCAGCGCCACCTCAAGGCGAGCGGCATCTTCGCCCGGCTGTGGCACCGCGACGGCAAGCCGGGCTACCTGGCGGACGTGCCTCGTACCCTCGGCTACGTCGTCGAGGCCTGCGAGCGGCACGACGACCTCGCCGCGCTCGGCGAGCTCGTGCGAGAGCGGGTCCTGCCGGCCATGCAGGCGAGCCTCGAGGCGGCGCGCGCGTGAGGGCGTTGATCCTCGCCGCCGGGCGCGGCGAGCGCATGCGCCCGCTCACGCTGGTGCGCCCGAAGCCGCTGCTCGAGGCGGGCGGTGCGCCGCTGATCGTGCATCACCTGCGGGCGCTCGCGGCGGCCGGCTTCGAAGACGTCGTCGTGAACCTGTCGTGGCTGGGCGGGCAGATCCGCTCGGCGCTCGGCGATGGCAGCCGCCACGGCCTGCGACTGCACTACAGCGAGGAGGGGCCCGAGCCGCTCGAGACAGGCGGCGGCATCTTCCGCGCGCTGCCGCTGCTCGGGCCGGGACCGTTCCTGGTGCTCAACGGCGACGTCTGGACCGAGTTCGACTGGGCCGCGCTGCGCGAGCGCCCCGCGCCGTCCGATCTCGCGCACCTCGTGCTGGTGCGGAACCCGGTGCACAACCCGTCCGGCGATTTCGTGCTCGAGCACGGCCGCATCGTCGAGCATGCGGGCGAGCGACTCACGTTCTCCGGGGTCGGTGTGTACCGCGCGGCGCTCTTCGATGGATGCAGCGACGGCGTCTTCAAACTCGCCCCCCTGCTGCGCTCGGCGGCGCGCGCGGGGCGGTTGAGCGGCGAACTGCACGAAGGCGCGTGGATCGATATCGGGACGCCGGCGCGGCTCGCGGAACTCGATGCGCAACTGCGGCGCGCCGGGCGCTGAATCCGCTGGCTGCATCGAACGAAGGGTCCGCACGCACGGCGGGCTCCGGTGGTGTCCGGCCTCCGGGAGCCACTTTCCCGGGCGTCGCGCGACATGGACGTCGCGCGCGAGCCCCCAGGGACGGGTTCACGGCGTCCCGGGAA
>Ga0209254_10003603_pt1 | contig 14105 bp, 14 predicted proteins | sample FrelakmetDIP11DI_FD_187148 | JGI IMG/M metagenome (GOLD analysis project Ga0209254, IMG submission 187148) | Freshwater lake sediment microbial communities from the University of Notre Dame, USA, for methane emissions studies - DIP11 DI (SPAdes)... | ecosystem: Environmental > Aquatic >...
CATCACCATCCGCTCCAAGCACTGCACGGTGGAGTGGAAGGACTACCTCATCAACATCATCGACACGCCGGGCCACGCCGATTTCAGCGGCGAGGTCGAGCGTGTGCTCAGCATGGTCGACTCGGTGCTGCTGCTGGTCGACGCCAACGAAGGACCCATGCCCCAGACGCGCTACGTGCTGATGCGGGCGCTCGGGTTCGGGCTCCGACCGATCGTCATCGTCAACAAGGCCGACCGGCCGAACGCCGACCCGTCCGGCGCCCTCGACAAGACCTTCGACCTCTTTGTCGAGCTCGGCGCCAACAACGAGCAGCTCGATTTCCCCGTGCTCTACGGCTCGGGCCTCGAAGGCTGGATCGTCAACGATCTGGACGAGTACCAGAAGGAGGAGCGCGAGCGCGAGGAGCACATCGCCGACGGCGGCACGCTCTCGCCGGCGCTGCTCAAGGAGCTGGCCGACGCCAGCATGACCGACCTCTTCGAGACGATCATCGCCGAGGTCCCGGCGCCGCAGGTCGACCCGGAGGCGCCGTTCCTCATGCAGGTCAGCACGCTGGCCTGGAGCGACTACATCGGCCGCATCGGCTGCGGGCGCGTGCTCGCCGGCGGCCTCAAGATCGGCGACGAGCTGCAGCGCATCACGACGCGCCACCTCGAGATCGGCGATCCGGACGCCGGCTGGGAGCTCACCGGCACGTCGCCCGCGCGCGTGACGCACCTCTGGGTCACGCGCGGCCTCGAGAACCGCGAGGTCGACGAGGCCGCTGCCGGCGACATCGTCTGGCTCGCGGGCCCCGACGAGATCAGCCTCGGCGACACGCTGGCCGCGCCGGAGCTCGAGGCGGCCGGCGCAGCCCTGCCGCCGCTCGAGATCGAAGAGCCGACGGTCAGCATGTTCTTCCTCGTCAACAACGGCCCGTTCGCCGGCCAGGACGGCCGCGCCGCGACCCTGCGCCAGATCAAGGACCGGCTGGAGCGCGAGCTGCGCGTCAACGTCGCGCTGCGCGTCGAGGATCTCGGCCGCCCCGACGGCGTCAAGGTCAGCGGCCGTGGCGAATTGCACCTCGCCATCCTCATCGAGGAGATGCGCCGCGAGGGCCTCGAGCTCTGCGTCAGCCGCCCCGAGGTGATCACCCACCGCGACGCCAAGGGCAAGCTTCTCGAACCGATGGAGCAGCTCATCATCGACGTGCCCGACGAGTACCAGGGCACCGTGATCCAGGAGCTCAGCCTGCGCAAGGGCGAGCTGGTGGCGGTGGAGTCGACCGGCACCGGCCTCGTGCGCCTCGAGTTCATGATCTCGACCCGCGGCCTCATCGGCTACCGCAACGACTTCCTCACCGAGACGCGCGGCCTCGGCGTCATGAGCTCGCGGTTCACGGGCTACGGCCCGTGGCGCGGCGAGCTCCCCGGCCGCGAGCGTGGCTCGCTGGTCAGCCAGACCGCCGGCGAGGCCGCCGGCTACTCGCTGGAGAACCTGCAGAACCGCGCCGTGCTGTTCGTCGGCAACATGACTCCCGTCTACGAGGGCATGATCGTCGGCGAGAACTCACGCGCCGACGACATGCTGTGCAACCCCACCAAGCGCAAGCAGCTCGGCAACTACCGGCAGTCGACCAAAGAGATAGACACCGGGCTCAAGGTGCCGCGCCCGATCACCCTCGAGAGCGCGCTCGAATGGATCGCCGACGACGAGCTCGTCGAGGTGACGCCCAAGACGGTGCGCGTGCGCAAGCACATCCTCAGCGGCGAGGAGCGCAAGAAGGCCGAGAAACGCGGGCTGGCCGAGGCCTGACGCGTGACGCGCGCTACGATCGACCCAGCTCGGCAGCCTTCCCACCTTCCTCGCCGCCGCCGGCGTCTTCCTCGCCGTGGTCCTCGTTGCCTGGCTCCTGTTCACGATCATCTGGTACGTCGTCAAGCGCGTCGCACGGGTGACCGGCGTCGACGAGAAGGTCGATCAGTTCCTCGATACCGACGGGGCCGGCCTGAGCGACGAAGAGCTCGTCAAGCACGTGGGTGGGTTCAAGCACGGCTCCGGCGGCGGCTGGGCAGCACTCTGCGGGGGGATGCGCCGCAACTGGCCGGTCACGAAGGGTCGCTCGACCCAGGCCAGCGTGGTGTCGATCGTGGAGATCGGCTGGACCGTCCAGGGGAACCATGGCTAGGCGAGGCTGCCGCTGCTGGTGGATGCCCCGGCTGCGGGGCACTGAACGGTCCTGACCGTTTCCGTTCGATGCTTCCGTGGTCTTGAACGAAGGCGTTCAAAGCCACGTCGGTCGACCAGCGCCGGCTCCTACGCGCTCTTCGCCCGCACGATCACCTCGACCTCGCAATCGAGCACCTGGAGCAGCGAGAGCAGCTTGTCGACCGACTTGCGGTAGTTGGTGGGGTCGATCAGCCGGTAGAACTGCGCCGGGGAGGTTCCAAGCCGACGGATGATCTCGCGCTTCGAGAGCGGACTCGTCTCGATGCGGTCCAGGGCTTCCACGGTCAGGTTGTAGAGGAGCAGGTCGCGCATGTAGCCGGGCTCCTCGTTGTAGTCGAGCACGTGGTCGATGTGGACGGAACCCTCGGCACCGGATGCGAGCAGATAGGTGAAGCCTTCGCGGCCCAGTTCCGGGTCGATGTACAGCTCGACCAGGGGGTCCGAGGGTGTCGGTGACGGCTCAGCCTTGCTGTAGGGAAAGAGCCACTGCCCGCGGCGCGTCACGACCTCGAAGGCCCGCTTGCGGTTGTTCGCCGCGACCGATGCGATCTTCACAGCAGGCCCTCCTCTTCGAGCTCTCGGACCAAGGCGACAAGCTTGGCAGGTGCGAAGCCCTGCATCGGCCTGCCACGCTCCAGGTCCCACTTGAGGACCAGTCTGCCATCGCGCAACACGTGCACGTGCCTGGGCGGATGGTCGCCCGGCCACGTGAGGAGGACGTAGCCACCACGACGGATTCTGGTCACGGTAAATGCTACCTCCAGCGGTAACGCTTGACAAGGGCATGGACGCGTTGGAGGTAGTGTGGCGGGGTTGCAGGCGCTCAGCGAGGGGCTGGACACGGCAGGAGGCTACCGTTGGGAGTGGAGCGCGGGTGACGTTGCGACGGCCCTGGCGGGCGAGTTCGCCTCAATACGATTGACTGCGACGTCTTCGGAGGCCCGGCGCTTCGCACCCGAGGAGGCGAAGCGTGAACTCGTCCGGCCAGCCCGGGCCGAGCGGACCGACCGGCGTGTCGCTGAGGCGCACCGCCTCAATGGTGAGGTCGGGGTCGGGTTCGGGTTCGTCCCGCAGTTGCCACCTCAGCATCTGCGAGAAGTCGTTGAGCGTGCCAAGGAGCGAGCGGCTGGCCGTCTTGGCGATGACGATCTCGCCGCCCTCGGCCAGCTCTCGGGCGATGACATCTTCCGGCACCCCGAGGCCCGCGAGGACGCGCGACAGCGCCGCCGGGAAGTGCGTGGCCAGGTGCTTGACGTCGCGTCCGGGCATGAGCACCGGCAGCCGCGAGCGCTCGCTCACGAGGAGCACGTAACGCTGATGGCCGACGGCCAGTGGCTGCGCGTACCAGTCGCCGAGGGCCGTCGTCGACGCCGGTGGGTGGGCGATCGGCGGACCGATTCGCTTCAGGAGCTTCTGGGTGCAGCGGAGTACGAGCATCGTTGCGTCCTTCCCCGTGGTTCCTAACTGCGCTTGATCGCCAGGGGCACGCCGGTGAGCCCGAGATGGAAGTCGGTCGACCACATGGCGCCCACGCGATGCGTCATGCTGATGTGGAGCCCCACGGCGTCGGTCATGGTGAGATCCTGGTCGGAGAAGCGCCGCAGCAAGCCGACGCCGGCCGCCTGCTCCTCGGCGCCGACGGCGATCACGTGCAGCGGGGTCATGGCCTCGATCATGGCGAGGAACTGCAGCGCCCGGCTGCGATCGTAACGCCGCAGGAACCAGCCGTGGCCCTCGGCGACCACCAGCGTCGTTGTGAGGAGGTCGGGCGGCTCGGCGAACAGGCGCCGGAAGAAGGGATGGTGCGAATCGGAGCGGTCAGCCAGGGCGATCAGGGCCGACGTATCGACGTAGGCGTCAGCCTTTGCGGCCATACACGATGTCGTCGATGTTGCGGCTCGAGTCTGGGTCGCCACTCTCGACCATGCCGGCGTAGCGCATCCATGGCTGGGAGTCGTCGGCGGGCAGGGCGCTCCGCAGCGCCCGCCTGAAGAACTCCGCCAGAGATATGCCGAGGCGCGCCGCCTCGGCTTTCGCGGCGTCGTAGTCGTCCTGCGAGAGACTGATCTGCGTACGAATCATGATAACAGTATGCGAGATTCTGTTATCAAGTGCAATGCTCCGCCTGGTCATAGTCGGATGCTAGGGAAGCGACTTGGTCGAGCCAAGGCCTTGTAGACCGGAGGTGGATGACGTTCGCCGTGGGGGATGGGGACAATGGCCGATCGGCAGCGTAGGGTCCGGGAGAGCGCGGCGAACTTGCTCGTCGAGCGAAGCTCGCCAAGTCAGGTCAGCTCGACCCTGAGCTCTTTGCCGAGCACGGCTGCGGCACGCTTCAGCGTCGAGAGCGTGACCGACGGATTGGCCGGGTCGAGCAGCCGCTCGAGCGCGGCCCTGCTGGTGTGCATGCGATTGGCGATCATGCGGGGGGCGTGCGTGAGGCCGGTGAAGCGGTCGAACCCCACGAACTGGTGGCCGTTGCTGGCGAAGACAAACTGCACGTTGAGGCGCTGGGAGGCCGCGTACAGCTTGGCCTGCTCCAGCCCGTGGCCCGGCGGCTTGCTCTCGGGTTTGGCCTCGATGAGGGCGACGGCCACGGGCTGCGCGTCGGGCGTGGCCTTGATGCGCAGCGTGTAGTCGGTGCGGCCCCTGGTCTGCTTGAACGGCCGGCCGTCGATGATCTCGATGGCGCCGGCCGTCTCCTCGCGGCGGATGAGGTCCTCGGTCCAGCCGCGCGCGTGCGCGCGGTCGAAGAAGCCGGCGCTGGTGTCGGCTAGGGTTGTAGTCGCTTCGGCGCGAATCCATTGGCGATACGTCCAACGGTACGAGTAACGGTACTGTTAGTGGCTTGGACCATGCGCGACTACCCAGGTACAGCGAACGGCAGGCTTCTCATCAGGCAACCTGCCCTCGTCCGACCCGACGGAATGCTCCGCTGCGGAATCAGCCGAGGTCGTCCAGCACCAGATCGACGTCGTCGCGGGTCGTCAGCGGGTTGATGAAGCAGAAGCGCAGGACCATCTCGCCGAGGTGTCTCGTCGGGGTGATCATGCCGAGCCCGCTGCGGAGTGCCTCCTCGGACCAGGCCTCGTAGTCCGCCTCCCACCAGCCGCGCCGCCGGAACACCATCACGGAGAGCGCCGGCTCCAGCACCAGCTCGAGATGGGGGCTCGCGGCGATGCGCGCGGCGGCGTACTCGGCCATGTCGAGGCAGTAGTCCACAGCTTCGGTGTACGCCGCCGTGCCGTTGGCGAGGACCGAGGCCCAGAGCGGCACGCCGCGCACGCGCCGGGAGAGGTGCACGGCGAGGTCCGACGGATTGCCGACGATGTCGTCGCTGATGGCGTCCAGATAGTCGGCCTCCTGGGTGAGCGCTCGCCGCGCCGCTGCGCCGTCGCGGTACAGCACGGCGGCGCAGTCGAACGGCGTGTACAGCCACTTGTGCGGATTCACGATGAACGAATCGGCGCGCTCGATGCCGTTGAAGAGAGGCCGCGTGCGCGGCGACAGCAGGGCCGCGCCGCCGTAGGCGCCGTCGACGTGCATCCAGACGCCACGTTCACGGCACACATCGGCGATGCCCGTGAGGTCGTCGACGGCGCCGGTGTTCGTGGCCCCGGCTGTAGCCACGACCGCGACGACGTCCTTGGGGTCGCGGCCTTCCAGCGCTGCGACGAGCGTGGTGCCGTTCAGACGTCCATGGTCGTCGGCCGGCGGCGCGGCGCAGAGGTCGCAGCCCATGACCCGCGCCGCCGCGGCCATCGACGAGTGCGCCGAGGCGCCGGCGACGATGACCTGGCGCCGCGGCGCCGCGTACCGCTCTCCGCGGGCGACGACGAGGGAGCTCAGATTGGCGATGGAGCCGCCGCTCACGAAGGTGCCTTGGGCCGAGGCCGGGAAGCCCGCGGCGTCGGCGAGCCAGCGAAGCGCCGCGTCTTCTGCGTCGATGGCCGTGCCCGCCTCGATGCGGCTGCCGCCGAAGACCATGGCGGCAGAGACAGACATGTCGGCGAGCGCCGCCACGACCGTCGGCGCCCCAGGGATGAACGCCAGAAAGCGAGGGTGGTCCGGCGGGACCGCCGTCGGGAAGACCACGTCACGCAGCAGACGCATGGTGGCCTCCGCGCCGATGCCCTGGGCGCTCAGCTGGGGCAGCGCCGCGACCGGCGTCGCGGCCGGCAAGACCGAACGCCGGTCGGCGAGCCGCGCCAAGGCCCACTCGAGCGTCTCGCGGGCAGCCGCGGCGTCCTCTGGTGTGGGTTCGTGCATGGGCATGATGGCATCCTATTACGCCGGCGGCCGCCGGAGCTTCTCGCACCCTCGGGATTGCCACAAGCCTCTGCGAGAGAAGATGAGAGCATGGACCGTGACGACATGAAGCAGGCCGCCGCGCGGGCGGCGATCGAGTACGTCGAGCCCGGGTCGACGATCGGCGTCAGTACGGGTAGCAGCGCGGAGTGTTTCATCGCGGAGTTGGCGGCGCGCACACACGTGAGAAGGTGCTGGCGGCGGCTTCAGAGCTCTTCGTCTGCATCGTCGACGAGACGAAGCTCGTCGAGCGCCTCCGCCGCGGGCCGGTGCCGCTGGAAGTGGTGCCATGGGCCGCGGCGTTCGTCGCCGGGCGCCTGGCGGCTCTGGGCGCGGGTGTCGCCGAACGCCCCGGTTTCGTCACCGACAACGGCAACGCCGTCCTCGACGCGCTGGGGCTCTACCTGTCAGACCCGGAGGGTCTCGAGCTCGAGCTCGACGCCATCCCCGGCGTTGTGGAGTGCGGGATCTTCGCGCGTCGCCGCGCCGATGTCGTGCTGGCCGGGACCGCGGCCGGGGTGCGACGGCTCAGCGGTCGTCGAACACCATGATGCTGCCGGTGTAGCAGCAGACCCACACGCTCTTCGTCGGCGCGTCGTAGGTGATGCCGATGGGCGCCGCGTTGGTGTTCACCACCTGAATGACCTTCATGTCGCTGGTGCGCACCTTGCTCACGGTGTTGGAGCCGTAGTTGACCACGTACAGCGATTTGCCGTCGGGGGCTATCGTCATGCTGCGCGGCTCCGAGCCGGTGGAGACTTTGTCCACGACGGTGCGGGTCGCGGGGTCGATCTTGGCGACGGTGCCCTCTCCGTTGAGCGTCGCGTAGAGGTACTTGCCGTTACCGGCCATGCAGAGGTGCCGGGGGCCGGAGCCCACCCCGCTGATCCACGAGACCTTGAAGGTGCTCAGGTCCACGCGGGCGATGTTGTAGCTGCCCATCACCGCCACGTAGGTGTAGCGCGACTCCGGATCAACGGCGATGCCCCGCGGATAGGGCCCGAGGTAGATGCTCTCGATCTGCTTGCTCGTGTGCACATCGACGACGCTGAGCGTGTACGAGCACCAGTTGCTCACCAGCAGGTACTTCTGGTCGGGGGTGACGGCAAGGAACTTGGGGACGGCGCCGACCTTGATCACCTTGTCGATCGTGAGCGAGTCGAGGGGGACGCGGTACACGTAGCTCTTGTCGATGCCGCTGCTCGGCGAGCAGACGTCGGTGCCCTCGTGGTAGAAACCGTCGCCGTACATCGAGTACTGGGAGACGTACATGAAGCGCCCGTCGGGCAGGACGGCGGCCTCCACGGGCGCGCCCTGCAGGTCGCCACTGTGCCCCTTGATGCCCAACGCGGCTGCGTCGATGGTGTCCGGGATGGTCTCCACCAGCTTCAGAGTCTTGGAGTCATACACCGTGATGGTGTGGCGATACATCATGTTCTGCGCGAACACGTAGCCGGTGCCCGTGGATACGACCGACTTGGGCGAGATCGCGGTGCTGCTGATGACCTTGCGCAGGTCGAGCCGGAGCTTGTTGGACGGCGGGCCGGTCCAGGCGGCGCCGGGGCTGGGCGTAGTGGAGGCCGTCTGAGACGGCGTGGCGGTCGGCGTGCCGCCGGGCTTGTCGCCGGCCGCGGCGGTCGAAGCACTGCCGCCGCCGTTGTCGCCGCCGCGGGTCACGGCGAACGCGGCGGCGGCGAGCGTTGCGACGATCACGAGGACGGCGACGAGGGCGAACAGGCGACGCCGGCGGTACACACGCGTGCGGTGGCGGCGCATCCGGCGGTCGGAACGATAGGCCATGGCCAGGAAGTGTAGCTCAGCCGAGGGCGGCCTGCAGGCGGCGCAGCGCCTCCTGCAGGGTGCTTCGCGGGCAGGCGAAGTTGAGGCGCAGGAAGCCCGGGTCGCCGAAGGCGGCCCCGGGCGAAAGCGCCACCCCCGCGTCCAGGCAGGCCTCGGCGGCGTCCGCGAGGTCGAGCCCGCGCACGTCCAGCCAGGCCAGGTAGGTGGCCTCGACGTGCGTCAGCGTCACGCGAGGCAGGGACTCGGCGACGAAGCGCTCGACCAGGTCACGGTTACCGCGCAGGTAGTCGAGCAAATCGGCGAGCCAATCGCCTCCCTCGCGATAGGCCGCCTCGGCGGCGTCGATGGCGAAGCAGCCGGGAAACGGCAGAAGTCCTTCGCCCGGCCGCGTGAATCGCCGCCGCAGCGCCTCGTCGGGCACGATCGCGAAGGCGAAGTTGAGACCCGGAAGGTTGAAGGTCTTGCTCGGCGACATCAGCGTGACGATGCGGTCGGCGTCGCCGGGAGAGGCGAGCGCCGCCGGCACGTGAACCAGCTCGTCGAGGATGAGGTCGCAGTGGATCTCGTCGGAACAAAGCACGAGGTCGTGACGACGGCAGAAGTCCACGACCGCCCCCACCTCATCCTTGCTCCACCCCCCCCCCCAGCGGGTTGTGCGGATGGCAGAAGAGGAGCACGCGGGTGTCGGGCGTGACGGCCGCCTCCATCGCTTCGAGCGGCAGCTGCCAGCGGCCATCGCTGAAGTCCGCCGGCACGGTGAGGAGCCGGCGGCCCTGGTCCGGTGGCGCCTCGAGGAACGGCGGGTAGACCGGCGTCACGGTCATCACCGCCTCGCCCGGCTCCGCGAAGGCGCCGCAGGCGAGGTTGAGGCCCGGCACGACGCTCGGCAGCCAGACCAGCCAGTCAGGCTCGATGCGCCAGCCACAGCGCGCCATCAGATGCGCGCCGATGGCCTCGATGAGGGAGTCGGGCGCCAGCGCGTAGCCGAAGACGCCGTGGGCGGCACGCTCGCGCAGCGCCGCCACCACGGCCGGCGGCGAGACGAAGTCCATGTCGGCCACCCAGAGGGGCAGGACGCCCTCGGGGTATCTGTCCCACTTGAAGCTGGCCGTGCCCGTGCGGTCGACGGGCGTATCGAAGTCGATGTGCATGGTCCCTCGCGTCGTCGGGGTCGCCGCCCACGGTATCAGACGGTGCGGCGACGGGCGGCACGGGCCGTCTGCCGCGCGGCGACGGGCGGTACGGGCCCCGTTTGTCTTGGAGTGTGAACGGCCATATTCTCTAACGTTATCGCGTAGCCGGCCCGTCTCGCCGCGCGGCGAGCAGCAGCCACATCCAAAGGACGCTCATGAAGATCCGCCTTATCGAGCCTGAAGCCCCGAGCATGCACCTGTGGTCACACTCCTACTTCGTGCGCCTCGGGCTGCCGATGATCGGCGCCGCCCTCAAGCAGCAGGGCCACGACGTGCGCATCTACAACCCGCAGCTGGCACCCATCGACTGGGATGACGTGCACACCGCCGAGCTCGTGGGCCTGTCCAGCACGACGTCGACCACGCCGGCCACCTACGCCATCGCCGACGGCCTGCGGCGACGGCGCATCCCCGTCATCCTCGGCGGCTCGCACGTCACCTTCATGGCCGACGAGGCCCTCGAGCACGCCGATTTCGTGGCCCGCGGCGAAGGCGGCGAGACGATCATGCTGGAGCTCGTGGAGGCCCTGCGGGGCGAGCGCGAGCTCGAGTCGGTCACCGGCCTCTCGTTCCGTCGCGACGGGCGCACCGTGCACAACGAGTTGCACGAGCGTTGCGCCGACCTCGACACCCTGCCGTTCCCGGACCTCACGCTCATCGCCGGCCACGAGCGCCTCGTCCACACGCCCATCATGACCAGCTGGGGCTGCCCCTTCGCCTGCAACTTCTGTTCGGTGACGGCGATGTTCGGGCGCAAGTACCGCTTTCGCAGCGCCGAGAACGTGGTCGCCGAGATCAAGGAGAAGAAGCCCAAGAGGATCTTCTTCTACGACGACAACTTCGCCGCCGACAAGAGACGTCTCAAGAAGCTCCTGCGGCTGATGATCGACGAGGGGCTCGTGATGCCGTGGGGCGCCCAGGTGCGCACCGACGTGGTCCGCGACAAGGAGCTGCTCGAGCTCATGCAAGCCTCGGGGGCCGACTTCGTCGCCCTCGGCCTCGAGTCCGTCAACCAGGAGACCCTCGACGCCTTCGAGAAGTCGCAGACCGTCGGCGACATCGAGCACGCCATCGAGGTGCTGCACGACTACGGCGTGCGCAGCCACGGCATGTTCGTGCTCGGCGCCGACAGCGACACGCCCAGCGCGGTACGCGATACGGTGACCTTCGCCCTCAAGAACCACGTCGACACGGTGATGCTCAACATCCTCACGCCGCTGCCCGGCACCCAGCAGTTCAGCGACCTCGACGCGCAGGGCCGCATCATCACCAAGGACTGGAGTCTGTACGACGCGCAGCACGTGGTCTTCGAGCCGCTGCAGATGAGCGCCGCCGAGCTGCAGCGCGAGGTGCTGCGCGGTCAGCGGCGCTTCTTCCATGCGGAGCGCCCCGTGGCCAAGGCCGTCTCGTGGGTGGTCACGCGCAAGCAGCGCAGCTACGACCGGATGCTCGAGTACGGCTGGTGCTGGTGGTACGCGCGCATGTGGTGGCGCGAACCGCGCAACCGCCTCCACATGCGCATGCTCGAACGGCGGCGCAGAGCGGCGCTGGGCGGCGCGCTCGGAGGCGCGCAGCGGGCGTAGCCTCTCACTGCGCGGTCCGGCTGCTCCTCGCTTCTCCCGTTGCGCGTGCCGCCTCGGCTTTCCGGGAATCACCCACCTGCAGGGCGCGCGCCTCGGGCGCGCGCCACCGACAGGAAGGCGACACGATGACCATCGCGACATTCGCGGCCGGCTGCTTCTGGGGCGTCGAGCAACGCTTTGCGCAGCTCGACGGCGTCACCCGCACCGAGGTCGGCTACACGGGCGGCTTCACGCGGGACCCGACGTACGAACAGGTGTGCTCGCACCGGACCGGCCACGCCGAGGCCGTGCGTCTCGAGTACGATCCCGAGCGGATCACCTACGAGCAGCTCCTCGCTGCGTTCTTCGGCATGCACGATCCTACGCAGCTGGACCGCCAGGGGCCGGACGTGGGCGACCAGTACCGCTCCGCGATCTTCTTCCACACGACCGTGCAGGAGGACGCCGCGCGCGCCGCGGTGCGCGCGCTTGAGACGGGGGGCGGGTTCCGCCGACCCGTCGTGACCGCCGTGGTGCCGGCGGCGGAGTGGTGGCCGGCCGAGGACTATCACCAGAAGTACTTCGAGAAGCACGGCCGCTTCGGCTGCGCGATCTGACGGGCCGGGGGTCCTGCGGTCGCCGGCCCGGCGACCTCGCCCCGCGGCTTCGTCGCCTCAGGGTCCCGGCGTCTCCGCGGGCGACGACGTCGGCGCAGGCTCGGGGGTCTCGAGACCGTACTTGTCGAGCAGCGCCACGGTCTTCTCCGAGAGGAGCCGCTGCCATACCGTGCGCCCGGGCTCGACGAGGTGCCAGAGGTCGTAGAAGACCGCGTTGGGCAGGCGCGCGGCGCTCACGAAGCTCACCCACGGAACGTCGTTCTTCTTGGCCAGCGCGCGGCAGCTCGCCGTGAAGCGCGCGACGGGCGCGTCCAGCGCGGCCCCGATGACCTGCGTGTCGCGCGGCAGTTCGAGCAACACCGGGTGCAGGCCGCGGCTCTTGCAGGTCGCGACGAGCTTGTCCAGAGTCCTCAGACACGTCGCGTAGTTGGCCTTGAACACGGGGTAGCGTTCCGCGAGCCATTTGCGCAGGAGCTCCTCCTTCTTGGCGACGCTGAGGATCTTGCTCTGGCTGTACTGGTGCTGGCGGTAGGGCGGCAGTGACGCCGTCGGTTTGGGGAAGTCGAGCGTGGGGTGCGAGGGCGGAGCGGTGAACCGCCCGACGTTGATGCCGATGTAGACGATGCCACGCGTCTTGGGGAGCGCCTTGATCAGCTCCACATCCTGCGCCAGCGTGCGGTTGCGCGAGCCCAGGTTGTAGGCCGCGACGGACGGGCCGCCGAGATCCTTCACCTGGGCGGCCCAGCTCGCGTCGCTGATCGTGGATTCGCGAGCCGCCGAACCGCCGAGCAGGCAGACGATGGGCTCGGCCGGCGGCTGCGCCTTGAGATTGGCCACGACCTGCAGCGCGTGGGACCAGTCGTTGCCACCCCCTGCGCCGGCGGACGGAGCCGCTCCGGCGCCCGAGTCCGCGGCCACGCCGGTGGCGGCCGCTCCGCTCGTGGTCGCCTGCGCGGAGCAGGCGCCGAGGAGAGTGGCGACGACGAGCAGGCAGGCGGTCCACGCAAGCGCCGCCGTGGCGCGCGGGCGCGCCGTGGACGCTGTCGAACGATGCTGTGGATCGATGCCCAAGGTCTCCTCCCGCTTTCGAAGCACTGTAGCACCCGGGTCGCGGCGCCGCGACACGGCTTCCGCCGCGGATGTACTCTTACCGGGCAATGCCGGGCCCATAGCCGAGGAGGTCACCTCTCGTGAAGTACCGCCGCATGCCCATCGAGGAGGAGTCGCCCGAACAGCTGGGCTACGACAAGATCCGCTTCAATCTCACCGAGAGCTCGGTGCGCGACCGCTCGCTGGCCGACCTCGGCGTCGAGGTCGGCGATATGCTTCTGTTCTACGGCGACCACGCCGGTAACGACACGTTCCGCGAGCTGATCGCGGCGCAGAGCGGCACGGCGGGCGGCGGCGTGGGCCGTGACGACGTGCTCGTCACGGCAGGCGCCGCTCAGGCGCTCTTCATCATCGCCACCTCGCTGCTCGACAAGGGCGATCACCTCGTGGTGGTCCGTCCCAACTACGCCACCAACATCGAGACCCCGCGGGCCATCGAGGCCGACATCAGCTACCTCGATCTCACCTTCGAAGAGGGCTTCCGCATCGATACCGACAGGCTCATGGCGCTGGTCACGCCGCGCACGAGGTACGTCAGCATCACCCTGCCGCACAACCCCACCGGGGTGACCATGAGTGAGGCCGACCTGCGCAGCGTCGTCGGCCGCGTCGAGGCTGCCGGCTGCCGGCTGCTCGTCGACGAGACCTACCGGGAGATGACCTTCGGCGACCCGCTGCCCGTGGCAGCCACGCTGAGCGACCGCGCCGTCAGCGTCAGTTCGCTGTCAAAGACGTACGGCATCCCCGGCATCCGCAGCGGCTGGCTTGTTTGCCGCGAGCGCGGACTCATGGCGACCTTCCTCGCGGCAAAGGAACAGATCGGCATCTGTGGCAGTGTCGTGGACGAGGAGATCGCGGCGCGCGCCTTCGCCCAGCGCGACGCATGGCTGCCGCAGATCAACGCCCACATCCGCCGCCGCTTCGAGGTGGTGAGTAGCTGGATGGCCGGCGAGGAGCTGATGGAGTGGGTGGAGCCGCAGGGCGGCTGCGTGTGCTTCCCGCGCATCAAGCCGGACGTGCCGGTGGACGTCGACGAGTTCTACCGCACGCTCAACGACCGGCACGGCGCCTACGTGGGTCCCGGCCACTGGTTCGAACAGTCGCGGCGCCACATGCGCGTCGGCTACGGCTGGCCGCTAGACGACGAGCTGGAGGGCGGCCTGGCCGCCATCTCCTCGTCGGTGCGCGCGGCTCTGACCATCTGAGGCACGGCCGTGGAACACACCTCCGTGCAGTTCGCCGCCGCCGATGGTCTCCTGCTGACGCGTCAGGCGTGGCGCCCCGAAGGTGCGCCGGCCGCCGTGCT
>Ga0209254_10003604_pt1 | contig 14103 bp, 15 predicted proteins | sample FrelakmetDIP11DI_FD_187148 | JGI IMG/M metagenome (GOLD analysis project Ga0209254, IMG submission 187148) | Freshwater lake sediment microbial communities from the University of Notre Dame, USA, for methane emissions studies - DIP11 DI (SPAdes)... | ecosystem: Environmental > Aquatic >...
GCACTAGTATTTACTAAGACTCCAGAACGGTTCGAATCGACAATAATTGAACCGAAAAAATTCGTGCCAGTATTCATGAAATATGAAGGATTGGAGGAGTCGTTTTTCTTCGAAATGCGACGGTACTGAGCTCAATCGATTCTCATTCCTACTCTGGGTTTCTTCCTATGCCCAATCAAATCGGTACTCGTTATAATGCCGACCATCTTCCCTCGATCCTGCACCAGAACCGCCTGGAATTGCTTTAATAGCGGGATGATGGCGGAATAATTGGTCTCCTTTGGCACGGTTGCCGTCTCTTCCATCGCATTAGAGGTTTGGCATTTACATGAGATTTTCTCATATCAATCCCAATCTCGGCATGTGCGCCAGATACGACGTCCTCAGATCCTCTGGATCGATGTGGATGTAGATGTCGATAGCTTCCGGCCTGGAATCCCCTCTCAGCTCCTGGATATGCTCCCTTGGCATCCCCGTTCTCCTCAGATGCGTGGTGAACCAATGGCGGCAGCAGTGCGGGGTGAAATGATCCTCCAATTTTTCCGAGGTCGGAATGTGCAGTCCGACCCGCTGCGCGCTCAAGACGACGATGTCGTAGACGTGATTCTTGTTCAAACGCCCGCCTGAATCGGTCGTGAACAGCGCATGACAATCATCCCTGGCATACAGCCGGCGCATGTTCATCCAGTCGAGCAGCAGGCGCTTCGTCTCCTCGTCGAAGAACACCAGGCGGTTCGTGCGCTTGGCCGTCGGCTTCAACTTGATGCTCATCTTCTCGAGATCCACATCTTCAACGTCGAGGGTGATCAGCTCGTTCCTCCTTATGCCGGTCTTTGCCAGGGTGATGACCACGGCCCGGTTCCTGGCGCTGACGATCGATCTGACCAGCATCGCCATCTCTTCCACGCTGATCAGCTTCCGACCTTCCTGCTGGAGACCTGCCCCGCCCTTGTATCTCTTGAGATATCGATCTCTGACCGGTGGGATGGGATTCTCTTTCATCCTTTCCTCGTACACCAGCCAATCGTAGAACGCGGAGAGCGCGGAGAAATTGTAGCTCATGGTCTTGTAAGCGATCTTCCTCTCGCCCATCAGATGATCGATGTAGCTGCGCAGGTCGACCTTGTCCGCGTCCATCACTGACTTGTTCCTTCTTTCCAGGAAGATAATGAACAGGCGGACCGAGGAGCAGTAGCTGAGCGCGGAGTTATGGTTCATGCCCCGGGTCTCGCAGTCCGCCCGGAACTCCTCAAGCGTGCTTGCCATACTTGAAATCGGCACGCTTTCTTCTGGCTTCGGGACTGGGTTTTGACTTGCTGTTGACGCGTCCATGCTTCCACCTGTAGGCCACCATTCCATCCACCTCGATCAGATCGACATCGAGCAGGAACCCGCTGGCCCGCCGGTACTTTTCCAGGTGCACCTCATCATCGATGCTGATGCCGATCCTTGCTGCCAGCTCGTCGACGACTACCGGAGCGCCATCAACGGCTATCAGCGCGGCCAGTATCTTCCTCGTCGTCTCGGTATCGACCGCTTCCCTCGCCGCCTTCGAATACGACGCCGACAACCTCGACAGCTCGACCTCCTGCTTCTGGAATGCCAAGTTCAAGGTATCGAAGCGCAACTGCAGGACGGCCAGATCGTTCTCCAGCTCCTTGTCTCGTCCTTCCTCCACTGTTGAAAATTGAGCTATCGGAGGGAGGTTGTTGCGGTATCGCTCGACGACCTCGACAACGTACTTGGACAAAGACGTGCCAGCTCGCTCCGACGCTTTGCGCCACTCATCTACCAGCTCTTCGGTAGGCAAATAGACGTCAACCTTGCGCTGGGTGATGGTCCCGGTCTTCCCTTGGTTCGGTCGTCCCGGGGGGCGTTTAAGCATATAAGGTTGTCGGTTTTGCACGAAGTATGATAAACTTGCTGGCTATATAGTTTTTTGTATGTAAAAAAGTGCTCCCGTCGGGATTTGAACCCGAGTCGAAGCCTCGAGAGGGCTTCATGATTGGCCGCTACACTACGGGAGCGCGGTAAGGGCACAATAAAAACGCCTTTATTAAACCTTTCTCCCGACGCGGTCGAGGGCGTGATGATAACAGCTCAGAAAGGATAATGACCGACAGCGCTCTTGGAGGGTTGATGGCTTCCGTGAGGCTGCGCTACCGAAAAGCGGGTTTCCTGCCCACCCTGATACTGCTCTCCTTCGCGCTCCTCTTCCTCAATGCGTTCTTCGCCATAACAGTGTTCGACGATTGGACCGCGATCCTCCTCGCCGCCTTGGTGTCTTTCCTCATGCTCATCACGATGGGCGTCTCCCCTCTGCTGACAGACCATTTTATAATAGATGATCGGCTGGAGCTGAGGCAGGGCTGGTACTTCCGGGCGCGGATACCGCTGTCCAATGTCCGATCGTTGCAGCTGGTGGAGCGAGGACCGATGCGGACCGGCGTGTTCTTCGAGCTCATGGGCGACGCCCTTTATGTCACCACGCAGCGCAGTAACCTCATGCTGCTGGTATTGAAGGAGCGACAAAGGTTCGGATTCGCCCTGGGCAAGAATGCCGGCAGGGTCTACTTCGACACCTTGGACAGGGACGTGGCGATCAGGCGCCTGGTGGACAAAGCCCTCACTCCCTCCAGTCCAGCCCTACGGTCCTGAATCCAAGCTTGGGTATGAGGGGCATCTTGCGCTTGTGCACCGTTCCCCTGTGCATGTGCCAAACCTTCTCCACCTTCGCCAGGGGGATCCCGGTACGGGCGGAGATGTCCTCGCAGGAGAGGTTGAGCTCGATGCCCACCAGTATCTGGTCCAGCTCTTGATAGGTCAAGCCCATCTCCCCTTCGTCCGTCTGCCCTTCCCAGAAGCCCGCGCTTGGAACCTTGTCAAGTATGCTTCCCGGAACCTTCAGAACCTTGGCCAGCTCCCGGACCTCGGTCTTATAGAGGTCGCCGATGGGGCAGAAGTCCGCTCCCCCGTCCCCGAACTTGGTGAAGTACCCCACGAGAAGCTCGGACTTGTTGCTCGTGCCCATGACCACCCTCTCCATGAGCTTGGCATGATGGAACAGAACGACCATGCGTAGCCTGGCCATGGCGTTACCCCGAAGGCGCTTGTCCTGCATCTCCGGCAGGGCACGCGACAAGCAATCGACCATGGGCGAGATGTCCACCGTCCTGATCTCCATCTTGAACCGCCGGCAGAACGAGGCGACGTCCTTGGCGTCCTGTGCTGGTGTGCTTTGCGAGGGCATGAAGATGTTCAGCACCTTGTCGGGCCCGAGCGCCTTGGCGCAGAGCAGGGAGGTGACCGCGGAATCGATGCCCCCGCTGAGACCGAGGACCACGCCCTTGGCCCGGCTCTCCCTGACCGTCTCGGATATGAACTCCACGATCGCTTCCTCGGTCAGCTCGCGCAACGGAGGGGCCATGGCACCGTGTATGTTGCTGCCCTGCCTTATGTTTTCCCCGTGAGTTCATATATCCGCGTCAAGGTTAGAGCCTCGAGCGTGCTCGAATTGAGGATCGCCATAGCACAGACGCCTAACGAGCTGGGGAACAAGATGGAGAACCTCCGGCGCATGGAGAGCTGCCTGGAAGAGCAGGAGGCCGACCTCTATGTCTTCGGGGAGCTTTTCGTGACCGGCTACATGTGCCGCGACCTTCTCCCGCGGGTCGCGGAGAAGCTGGATGGAAGGAGCGTCAAGCGCGTCCAGGGCATGGCCCAGGAGCGTGGCTGCTCCATAGTCTTCGGCATGCCCATCTGGAGCGACGAGGTGCCGGGGCTATTGCACAATTGCGCCCTGGCAGTGGGACCGGACGGGCGCGTGCAGAAGTACGAGAAGATAAACCTGGCCAACTTCGGGCCTTTCGAGGAGCGCTTCTATTTCACTCCCGGCCAAGATCCAGTGATGTTCGATGTCGACGGCTCCCAGTTCGGTGTCTGCATCTGCTACGACATCTTCTTCCCGGAGCTGATCAAGAGCTATGCCATGCAGGGGGCGAAAGGCCTCATCTGCATATCCGCTTCACCTTCGACCTCCCGGGAGCAGTTCGAAAGAGTCCTCCCCGCCCGGGCCGCGGAGAACACCGTGTACGCCATCTACTCCAACCTGGTGGGGGCGCAGCTGAACATGGTCTTCTTCGGAGGAGGACAGGCCTACGGCCCTCGGGGCAACCAGCTCATGAGGAACGCCTATATGAAGCGGGATGTGGGAGCCATCGAATTCGACCCGAAAGAGATAGAGATCGCCAGGCGCATGCGCCCCACGATCAGGGACACCTATGGCGGCGGTGCATGAGCCCCATCAGACGATTCAGCAGGGCAACGTTTAAGTCTAAATAGGCGGTAAGGGCGAAAGAGGCCGAGGTGGCCCAGACCGGTAAGGCGCAAGCCTGGAAAACTTCTGGTGAATCCAGCAAGCTTGTGTCCGCAAGGACTCGGGAGTTCAAATCTCCCCCTCGGCGCTTCCATCTCCTTCTGAGGCGATAAGTGCGCTTTTTTCCATGGCAGGCTGTGGACTAGAATGACGGTTGCCTCGGTCATTTGCCTATAAAGGACAATATTTTCCGTTTTGGGAAGAAGCTTGAAATATGAATTCGACCTATGAAAAGTCGGTGGGAAAGTTGCCGCTGACATCTTGGTACGCTGAAGCCTCGAAACCTTATTGCAAAACCTGCGGCTGGAGGGGGAACAAGGATGAGATGGCTTCGAAAAAGGTGGGCTTGGAAGCGATGGACACTAGTAACTCTAGTTTAAAGGTCGTCCTGGCATCTCCACCGATTCACCGGGTGGAATATCGCTGCCCCAAGTGCAGTGACCTCATCGCCAGCGATCTGAAGTATCACGTGTCGTTCTATGATGAGGAGTCGTTCCCGGACTGAGGCGCGATCCTTTTTAGGGGTCCCTTCACGGTTGTGCGCCAGGAAAAAGGTTTAGAGCAGGATCCGATTACTTGGTGTGCTATCATGGTGAAGTGCAGCTCCTGCGAATGGGACGGTAGGGAGGAGGAACTCGTGGAGGAGCCTTCCGGCCTCTTCCTCTATGATTATGTCATCGCCGAGAAGATTAAGGGCGACATCACCCGCTCCAGCTACCTCTGCCCTAGATGCAAGACCACCCTGCAGAGCCACCGCAAGATCGACGGATTCATTTTCGACGGCCTTTGATCGCCTCTCCAATGACCCCGGAAAATCCCTGGCAATGGAACTTTGACGAGCGATTAGAATATTACGCTGGACCTCGTTAGGGTTTTACGGTCAGATCGCTGCCCGTCGTCCTTGATCATTCGAGAGGGAGAAGATGAGAGTTCATGCGGACCTGAGGTTGAAGGATGTGCCAGGGCAGCTGGTCAGAGCCCTCGAGCCCATCTCCTCCAGCGAGGGGAACATTGTGGGAGTGGTGCACCACCATGACGCCGTCATCGGGGGGCGCATCACCGTCAACGTCACCTTCGAGGTGAAGTCGCAGAAGCAGCTGGAGCACATCCTTTCCGATTGGAAGGAGAGGGACGTGGACGTGGCCCGCCTCTCCTCCATGCTCGAGACCTTCGAGTTCGAATACCTGATCGTGGGGGACATCCCTCCCTCCGAGCTGAGGGAGCTGACGGACGGGATAGAGTCCATGGAGGACCTGCATGCGGTGGACATCCGTTATTCGGTCTCGCCTGACACGGGGGAGAAGGCGGCCATGATCTTCGGCAAGGTGAAGCAGAAGAGCGCCATGAACCGCGTGGAGGACTTCCTCCGCCAGAGGTCGATGCAAGCGGGCTTCCTCCTCATCAGCGGACTGGGGGATTGAGCTCATGGACATCATCATCGTCGGCTTCGGCACAGTGGGCCAGGGAGTGGCGGAGGCGCTGTCCCGGAAAGCCCCCACCCTGCAATCCGCGTTCAAGGAGAAGATTCATGTGGTGGGCATCTTCGACTCCAGATCATGTGACATCTCGCCCAAGGGCCTGGACCCGCGAGAGGTCGTAACGAGAAAGGAGAAGCTGGGCAAGGTCGGCCCCGATATGGAAGGTAAGGCTTTCCTCGAGATATTGGAGGACGTCAAGTACGATGTCATGGTGGAGGTAACCCCTACCAATATCAAGGACGGGGAGCCTGGTTTCAGCAATATGATGGCCGCGCTCTCCTCGGGCAGGGACGTGGTCACGGCCAACAAGGGCCCTTTGGCCCTGAGGTTCGGCGATCTCTCGCGCACCGCGGAGAAGAACGGGGCGAGGTTGCGCTTCGAGGCCTCCGTGGGAGGGGCCACCCCCGTGATCAACCTTGCCCGGGAGATCCTCATGGGGGAGCGCATCCATTCCATTCGCGGGATCGTCAACGGAACGTGCAACTTCATCCTCAACCGCATGAAGGACGAGGGGCTGCCGTTCGAGCAGGCGCTGAGGGAGGCCCAGGAGATGGGCTACGCGGAGAAGGACCCCTCCTATGACATAGATGGCATCGACTCCGCCGCCAAGGCGGCCATTCTGGCCAATGCCATCTTCCGAAGGGATGTCACGTTCAGCGACGTACGACGCACCGGCATCCGGGGAGTGTCCCTGGAGGCGGTGGAGCTGGCCTCCGAGGAGAGGAAGGTGGTCCGGCTCGTCGCCGAGGTATCGGAGACCAGGCTGGAGGTCTCACCGCGCCTGGTGCCCATGGGCCATCCCTTGGCCATCGGAGGTACCTTGAACATCTTCCAGATCATGACCGACCTGGCGGGCGACATCACCGTGGCCGGGAAGGGCGCAGGGAGGATGGAGACCGCTTCCGCCATACTCAGCGATATCGTGGCGCTCCTGAAGGAGGACTGCACCACGCGAAAGACACGGAGCTGAGGAAACAGCCTTTAAATAGAAGCCTAATGCTACAACTTGCCACGGCAGGTAGTGACCATGTCAAATAAATCGTCAAGAAGGGATTTATTTATTAGTCGATCGAGTTAGTCTCTACGATACGACCTTGCGCGATGGCGCGCAGACCGAGGGGGTGTCCTTCTCCCCCGAGGACAAGCTGGATATCCTGGTCAGGCTGGATGCCTTCGGGATAGATTTCGTCGAGGGCGGCTTCCCGGCCTCGAACCCCAAGGACAAGGCCTTCTTCAAGGCCACGCAAAGACTGGAGCTGCAGACGACCAAGCTGGTCTCCTTCGGCAGCACCCGCAAGACGAAGGTGGCCTCGGGGAGTGACACCAACATGCGTGCCCTAATCGAGTCGGGCACGGAGTACGTTTGCATCTTCGGCAAGACCTGGGACCTGCACGCGGAAAGGGCCTTGGGCATCTCCTTGGAGGAGAACCTGCGCATCGTCGAGGATTCCGTGTCCTATCTCGCGGGCAAGGGACGCAGGGTGATATTCGACGCCGAGCACTTCTTCGATGGCTGGAAGGCCAATCACGACTATGCCATGGAGGCTCTATTGACCGCAGAGAGGGCCGGCGCTGAGTTCCTGGTCCTTTGCGACACCAATGGGGGCCGCCTGCCCTCGGAGATCGCCAAGGCGGTCAAGGAGGTGCGCAAGCTCTCCAAGGCGCAGGTGGGCGTGCACGCTCACAACGACGGCGAGCTGGCCGTGGCCAACTCCTTGGCCGCGGTGGAGGCCGGGGCGAGCATGGTCCAGGGCACCATCAACGGCCTGGGCGAGAGGTGCGGCAACGCCAACCTGTGCTCCATAATCCCGGCGCTGGTGCTCAAGATGGGGAAGAGGACCGGCATCAAGGATATCTCCTCCCTGACCTCGACGGCCAACTTCGTGGGCGAGGTGGCGAACATCTTGCCCGATCAACGGCTGCCATACGTGGGCAGGAGCGCCTTCGCTCACAAGGGAGGCGTGCACGTCAGTGCAGTCCTCAAGGACCCCCGCACCTATGAGCACATCCCTCCGGAGAGCGTGGGCAACATCCGCCGCATCCTCATCTCCGAGCTCGCCGGGACCTCGAACATCCTGGCCAAGGCCAAGGAGCTGGGGATCGAGGAGGAGAAGGACCAGGGCAAGTCCATCCTGGAGAAGCTCAAGTACATGGAATCCCAGGGCTACCAGTTCGAGGCCGCCGAGGCGTCCTTCGAGCTTCTGGTGCGCCGGCTCAGGGGAGAGAACTTCGAACCCTTCCGGCTGGAAGGCTTCCGCATCTTCGTGGACGTGTCCGGGGACGCCATGAGGTCCGAGGCCAGCGTCAAGGTCGTCGATCCCAATGGGGTGGTGGAGCACACCGCCTCGGACGGCAACGGCCCGGTGAACGCGCTGGACCGGGCGTTGCGCAAGGCCTTGGAACGCTTCTATCCTGAGATCAAGCACATCCGACTCATCGACTACAAGGTGAGGGTCATCGACGCCAAGGAGGCCACCGGCGCTACCGTCCGGGTCCTGATACGCTCCACGGACGGGGTGATGACCTGGACCACGGTGGGTGTCTCGGAGAACATCATCGAGGCCAGCCTGATGGCCCTCATCGACTCCATGGAGTTCAAGCTGCTCAAGTCCTTGAACGGAAAGGGCAAGCAGCGGTATGAGCCGCTGCCTTAATCCCGGCGCCTCGCAATCATGATGCGGAGAGGGGCATGGCGTACAACATCAAGCTGATGGACCAGGAGACCAAGGACGAGCTGTCCCGGAAGTACCTGGGGCGCACCCTATACTCCAAGAAGGCCGAGATCTACGGATGTTGCATCAAGCTGCTCACGGACCAGGACAAGGTCCTGCACATGTGGGAGGACAACTTCTACTCCATGGGCGAGAACGTGCGGTCCCATGGCCGCCTCGTGGTGCTGGACGACCCCACGATGGCGCCTTGCCTGATGTACGACCCGGTCTCCAGCACCGCTTTCATGTTCAACGCCCACTATTATGGGGACGTGAAGAGCGTGGCCCTGGCCATCACCGGGGACATCCTTGAGGACTCGCATGGCATCCACTCCGTGCACGGGGCGGCCATCGACGTTGCCGGTAAGGGCGTCGCCCTGGTGGCTCCGTCGGGGACGGGAAAGACCACGCACTCCTGGGGCCTTCTGAGGCATCCAGAGGCGAGACTGGTCACGGACGACTGGTTCTTCGTCCGGCTGTCCGACAAGAGACACCTGGCCTTCGCCTCGGAGAAGAACTGCTACGTCGAGGGCGACGTGGGGAAGATATGGCCCGAGTTCAAGCCGTTGGTGGACAAGGCCACGTTCGACGGTCATGAGCGCGCCATCCTCAACATACGCTGGATCGTGGGGACGACCGGGGTGGTCCCCATGACCTCCCTGCATCATGTGCTCCTCATGAAGAGGGACCAAGGGGACGGGAGGGTGACCTGGAAGATGGAATGGCGCGAAGCGCTCGATTATCTGGTGGCGCATGATTTCTGCAACCGGCATCAGCTGGTGCGCGATGAGCGCAAGCAGAGGCTGAGGACGGAGTTCTTCCGCCAGTTGCTGGCGAGGGTAGAGGTGCACATGGTGAACACCATCCGTTCCCCAGAGGAGACGCAGAGGGAGATCCAGAGGGCCATCGGCCTGATCTGAGGGGACCAAACCTTCATTATCACGCGGAAGGAATCTAGCTCCCTGGACGGTGGGACCGCGCGCATTCTCATTACCATGATGGGCAGGAGCACCTGGGGGCTCTTCAATTCGGTGTGGGCCTCGATCAGGATGTACGATTACCTCCCGGACCGGGTGCATATCCTCACGGCGGGATGCGACCGGGACACAGCCGTAAGAGCGGCTAAGATGCTCGGCATCCTGCTGACGGAGAATGGGTCCAAAGGGGAGGTCGTGGTGAGGGTGGTCTCGGAGGAGGACGTGAGCGAGATCGCTCATGAGGTCAAGAGCATCACGGCCGAGGAGAGGAAGGCGGGGAACCAGATCGCATTGGACGTCACTCCAGGAAAGAAGGCGACGGTTCTGGGGTCGGTGCTATCGGGCATGAGCCGGAACGACTTCGACCATATCTTCTACCTCTACATCGAGCAGCTGAAGAACGCCGACCGGCCCTTCCTCGAGATACCTTTGTCCTTGCAGCGGCCGCACGAGATACTCAGCGAGGTGCGCGGGCCCCCAGGGAAGGAGGGTGGGACCCTATGACGGAGATGGTGGTGAGGAAGGAGTTCATCATAGCCATCATGAACGAGGCCATCCTGCACCGGAGGACCAGCCTGGTCTTGCACGCTCCTTTCCTGGACCTGGACCTGGTCGGATTGAACCTTGAGGGCAAGGGAAGCGTGGACTTCCTGGTGAGCGAGGGCGCTTACGCGCGCGCCTCCTCTTCCGTGCTGGGCAAGCTCCCGGATCCCCTGGACAAGGAGGTCCCGAGCTTCGCGGACTTCAGGGAGGCACTGCATGCATCCCTGCTGCTGCCCCCTTCCAACATGCAGGACCTGATGCGAGAGATACATGCCATGGAGGAGAAGCGCAGGCATCCTTCCCGCTTCCCCCGGCAGCCTTGCCTGGCATTGGACACCAATCTGGCGTACAAGCGCCTATTCTCGCGGCTCACCTTGTCGGGGGACACCTGCGGGGTGAAGGACTACGACCCCGGAAAGGTACAGCTGCTGCTAGCGGAGCTGGTGGGGATGGAGGTCTCGGAGCGCGTGCGGCGCAAATACACCCCCCAGGAGATCGCAATCCTGAAAAGGGCATTTCATTCCCCACAGACCCTCGATGGCATGGCCAATTGCCTGCACAAGGACGGTAGGAGGGCCATGAACGCCCTCTCCGAACTGACCTCGATCCGCGGACGTTACAGCGTCTGGGACGTGGCGGGAGGGTCTTGGACCGATGACAAGGAGGCCAGGGACGGTGAGATCCTGCGCTCCCTGGGCAGGCATGCCAAGGAGGAGAGCATCGATGTCCTCTTCCTCAGCACTGATGACAAGGCTAGCGCCTCCGCGGAGACGGCCAGAGTGCCTATCCTCGTCCTACGCTACCCTAACGAAGTTCCTTCCCGCGTCCCCTTCGACCCCTGGCTGGTGCCGGAGCTGGTCTACGACCTGGCTTTGACCTATGGGGTGATTTCGCTTAAGGGCCTGGGGCTCAGGCTCATGGGAGACTGGGCAGGCAAGACCGCCGATGACTTCAAGGCAGAGCGCGTGAAGGTGATGGCGGAGGAGAACTCCGGCCTCGTGGGGGCTCTAGTTAGGGACCTGAGGATATTGGACCGCTTGAGAATAGAGACGGACCTAGCTGGTCTGAGATAGGGGATCCTGACATGGATGATCGTTCATCCAACAATTATCAAGAAAGGCGAGGAGCCCCCGTAAAACGTGTAAATGGTGGGGAAGTTGGAGAAGGTCCACGGGGACTCCCCAATTCAACATGAATAAAGGATTAGAAATACCTTTTGAAAAACACCTCAACATCGATAACGATGCATAGCTGTTGATTATGCCTACTGGAATCACGCTCACTTCAATAGGAATATTATTAAATTTTTTATAATTTTTCTTGTTTAAAAACCGTTGCGCTCCGTGCAATCGAGTTAATGATGATATCTTCAGATTTGATATGGCTGGAGCTGACAGTGCAAATGATTTGAAAAATAAAAGTGGGGGCACTGGGATAACCCCTCAAGAAAATGACTGGCTAATGGTCAAAAATGCCCTAAATCGGGCAGACCGTCCTCGAGGAAGCATTGGAAGATGAGCAAGAACCCAAACCCCTTACCTTCTTTTTTATTCTTTTATAGTAGAGTTATCTAAATCATTCTGTGTCTGGCTGTTGTCATTTTCGGCTCCACAATGTTGATTGTGGAGATGGTGGATGGCTTCGAGCCAGTAGCACGAACTCACTCCACTATCCTTCATCTATTAATGATGGGTGAGTTGAGTGAGAAGGACCATCTAGCCATTTGATAGAGTTAATTTTTATTAGGAATTGAGTGGACAAGGTGGGATTTTAGTCCAACAAGATGACTGGCTGACCACTGATAATTTCCAAACTCGGAAATCTGCTTTCCGAGGTTATGACAGATAAATCAAACCCTTTCCATATTTCTTTCTCTTTTATCTTAAAGAATAGAAATCTATCGTGCCAATCGTGCCAAACCATGTTTATAAGATACGATGGATACCTTGAACGATAAGATGAGCTTGAATCGTTCCATATCGTGCCAATCATTCCGTCATCAATCTCTTGGTTTGAGAACGATTGTGCTTTTATCGGGTTGCGGTCAACCTATCAGCGACTGATTTCCTTCATTTCCATTTTCTTGCCGAGCAACTTCTCTAACGTGGGCATCCAATCGTCGTCTCAATCGAACTCGATGCAGCACACTCCGTCTTCACATTGAACTGACTTGCACCCCTTCTCACCTTTTCGGATCTGTTCGAGCAACTTATGCTCGATGTCGCGACCGCAGTACACGCAGGTATCAGTCTTTCCAGTCTTTCACTGCATTTTTATAGTCTTTTGTAAATCCGTGATGTGCCGAAAATAAGTATTCAACATTTGGTAAATGCGTAATTTTCGAAATTGATTTTCTTGCCATTTCGTGATTTAAGTCAAAAAACGCAACTGGTGAACCGAGGTTTCCAGCTTCTAAACTGAGTATATCGCCAGAAAATAGGTATTTTTCATTTACTTGATAACACATCGATCCACTTGAGTGGCCTTCTGTTAATATGCAAAATACCTTTACCTTGCCAATGATTAAAGTTTGTTTGTCTTCAAGCAAAGTGTAATCTTTTCGGCTGATGCTGTTACTATAACCCGGAATTTTTTGTTTCTCGCCTGTAAGCATCATTACTTCATTTTTTGAAAAATAGATTTTAGCGTTATTAAATAATGGAAGTCCTGCAACGTGGTCCATATCGGTATGCGTAAGCAATACAGCCACAACTTTATCCGCATCAATGTTAAGTTTCTTGAGTTCTGTTGAAATAACTTCTAAATCTTTTCCTGTATCAATAGCAATATAATTGTCGCCATCTTTTATGAGATACATATTCACAAAATCATTTTTGATGGCATAAACGCCATCAACAATATTTCCAGTTTCTGAAGGATGCATTTTTTCAGTTTCTAAGTTGAATTGATACCAAAAAGTTTCTGCGTTGAACTGTGACATAGAGTCACAATTGTTAAACGTCTAATTTATACTTGTTGCTCAATTCCGATTTTTTTGTCAAGTTCTGATTAACTCAAATCGCCTGTAATCAACTTGGGAAGTAGCAAATCCCGGATGTGGCGGAGAGGTTATCTCGATTCTTTCATATTATATAGCCCCACATGAAGTCTATTCACGTTATCCAGATAATTTATTAACACCAATGGATCGATTATCTGAGAGATACCGAGTTCAAAGGCTCAGAAGGCTATATCCGATGGAGGCTCTCGATCTTTGGGACCTTCCTGAAATGGTGCGGAAACAACGTGATCGAGACGATGCGGATAGGATGGCCAAATGACGCGCGAGTTAACGCCAATTGTCTAGAACCAGAGGAAGCGATGACCGTCAAGAACGCGTCCAAGGACATCGAGCGCGTGATCGTGACGCTAGAACTCGATCTGAGAATGCGTCGGATCGAGATGCTACGGCTCAAGGTAAGCGACTTCTCTTCTGGACGCATCAATTCGATCAACCTTCTGGGCAAGGGGCGCAATGGCGGCAAGCATCGCAGGATCTCCTGGGATGTGGACACAGCCAGGATCCTTAGCGATTATCTGACCAACTACAGAGATGCGGTAATCGCTAAGGCCAGGGCGAAGGACTCCGACGTCAAGATCCCTGACAACCTCTTTCTCTACGAGAGGGGTGGTAGTCTACACGCATACAAAGAGAGTGCGATTGACTACCTTGTCAAGGACTATGGCCACAGCCTCGGGATTGAGATGAGTAACCACGACCTGCGCAGGACTGGGGGCCGGTTATTGCACAGGGCAGGGGTGCCGATCGAGGAGATCGCAAGGATCTTCGGGCATAGGGACACGAAAACGACGCTGCACTACCTAGGCCTAGACCGCGACGACATGAACAAAGCAATGAGAAAGGTCGCTGACTACAGGAATACCCTCGTCTGCCCGAAAACGGGCATTTTCGATACTGTGCCAGTAAAGGAAAGTGGGGGCACTGGGATTTGAACCCAGATCAGCGGGTTTCCACCACGTGGGGAGCTACCCCACGCGAATTAAACGGGTCACCGCTC
>Ga0209254_10003605_pt1 | contig 14102 bp, 13 predicted proteins | sample FrelakmetDIP11DI_FD_187148 | JGI IMG/M metagenome (GOLD analysis project Ga0209254, IMG submission 187148) | Freshwater lake sediment microbial communities from the University of Notre Dame, USA, for methane emissions studies - DIP11 DI (SPAdes)... | ecosystem: Environmental > Aquatic >...
AACAACTGTATTTCATGCCTTTACTAACAACCAACAACTATCAACCAACAACTGTATTTCATGCCTTTGCTAACAACCAACAACTATCAACCAACAACTCTTTCATGCCTTTGCTAACAACCAACAACTATCAACCAACAACTCTTTCATGATTCAAACCATAATTATCTGCGGTGCCGGCACAATGGGCAGTGGCATTGCACAGGTATCGGCGCAGAGTGGTTTTTACACTATATTATATGACCTCAATCCGGCAATACTGGAAAAAGCAAAAAAGGGGCTGTATGATACTGTAGAAAAGCTTGCCGATAAAGGGAAGATCAGTACAACAGAAAAAGAGCAAATAGTTTCCAGGATACAGTTTACCAATAATATTTATGATTGTATTGGCGACCTGGTAATTGAAGCCATTGCGGAAAAGCCGGAATATAAAATTTCACTTTTCAACCAACTGGCAGAGATCAATCACTCCGATACCATTTTTGCCACCAATACATCCTCCCTGAGTGTAACAAATATTGCTTCAGGCGTGATACATCCCGAAAGGGTTTGCGGAATGCATTTTTTTAACCCGGCACCGGTAATGAAACTGGTTGAAATCATACAGACCGAACATAGCCGGAAGGACATGATAGAAATCCTGATGAACCTTGCGAAGCTATTGGGCAAAACACCCGTCCTTTGTAAAGATGCGCCCGGCTTCATAGTTAACAGGGTTGCCCGGCATTATTACCTGGAACCGCTCAACCTGGTGGAAAAAGGTTTTTGCACCATGGAAACAGCAGATGCATTGCTGGAGTCATGCGGTTTTAAAATGGGCCCCTTCAAACTTATGGACCTCATAGGCAATGATGTTAATTATGCGGTAACCGAGTCGTTATATGAAGCCTGTGGCAGGCCAACCCGTTTCAAACCATCCCCAGTACAAAGGGAAAAAGTGGAAAAAGGTGAACTGGGTAAAAAAACGGGAAAAGGCTTTTATAATTACAAGTAAGTACATCAAGTGTAAAGAAATACTGTCCGATGGGTAATGAAAAAATTTTAGTCACAGGGGGAACCGGATTGCTGGGCAGTTACCTGCTTCGTGCTTTGCTGTTGGAGAACAAAGAAGTGAGGGCGCTTTACAGGAACCAATATCCCCTGCTTTTAAGTCAGGAAGAAATCAACCGGATCAACTGGGTAAGAGGTGATGTTCTCGACGTAAGTGCTTTACAGGATACAATGTCTGGCATCAGCCAGGTATATCATTGTGCTGGCATGGTATCTTTCAATCCGGCACGGGTGAATGATATGATGAAGATAAATGTGGAAGGGACTGCCAATGTAGTGAACATCGCCCTTGAAAGTGGTGTACAGAAACTGGTACATGTGAGTTCAGTATCTGCACTGGGCAGAAAAAGGAACCATGTCACCGTCACTGAAAAGGTAAAGTGGGATGAAGAGACGAATCTTTCTGCTTACGGGAACAGCAAGTACCAGGCAGAAATGGAAGTATGGAGAGGCATCAGTGAGGGACTGGATGCCGTAATTGTAAATCCAACCATTATCCTGGGTTTCAGCGACTGGCACAAGGGATCCTCAGCGATGTTCAAAAATGCATTCCGGGAATTTCCCTGGTATACCGATGGTACCAGTGGATTTGTGGATGCCATGGACGTTGCAGAGATCATGATTCAATTGATGGAAAGTGAAATTTCTGCAGAAAGATTTATCCTTTCTGCGGAGAACCGATCCTATAAAGACATTTTCAGCAATATGGCACTTGCATTTGGCAAGAAGCCACCCCACAGAAAAGCTAACCCTTTCTTAAGCGGGCTGGTCTGGCGATTTGAAAAAATTAAAAATCTTTTTTCGTCATCAGACCCTTTGCTGACCCGTGAAACGGCACAGACGGCACAAATGTATGTTACTTTTGATAACAGCAAGATTGTGAATAGCTTACCTGGATTTCGCTTTCGATCCATAGATGAAAGCATTGCCCAATACTGCCGTGAATATTTGGTTAAAATGGTATAGCTGCCACAATAATCAACCCGGCATGGGGTTATTCCCTTAATTACAGAGAAATGAATAAAATCCTTATCCTGCTTGTAGTTGTACTTTTCAATGTACAGGTACAAAGCCAGAGCTTTATCGCTTCCGGGAAAGTCATAGATAAGCAATCCGGACAAGCACTAACAGGCGCGTCTGTTTTTTGTCAGAATACCACTTTAGGCACAACCACAAATGCGCAGGGCGAATTCTCCATAAGCCTTGCAGCCGGCGGTTACGACCTGGTGGTCTCTTATAGCGGTTATGAGACGTACAGTTTGCGGATCAATAACAGTACGGACAATATCCGCAGCATGCTTATTGAACTAAAGCAAAAGGACAAAAGCATGGAAGAGGTATCCATTACCGTTACCAATGAAGTAAAAGACGGATGGGAGAAATATGGCGGGTTTTTCAGGGAGCAGTTCCTGGGAATGACCATTAACAGCAGTCAGTGCACTATCGAAAATCCCGAAACGCTTCGTTTCTTTTTCAGCAAGAAAAAAAACCGGATCAAGGTAACGGCAAAGGAAGACCTTCGTGTTTCCAATAAAGCCCTGGGTTATACTATCCGATACCAGCTCGATTCCTTTGTACATGAATACGGTTCCGGCCTCACCCAATACACGGGATTTCCCTTTTTTGAAGAGATGACCGGTAACGAGGAAGATTTAAACAGGTGGAACACCAACCGGGAAAAAGCCTATTATGGCTCAGTACTTCATTTCATGCGTTGTTATTATGACAGCACATTAGGAGATAATGGCTATAAACTGGAAAAGATCGATGGGGGTACAAATAAAAGCAGGTTGATCAATAACCCTTATGATTCTGTTTTCTTTGCTGTAACTGAAACAAGGGATGTTGAACTGATGTACAGCGGGAAACTGAGGGTATTATATTTGAATGAGCAGCCAGAGAGAAATTACCTGCTAACAAATAAACTGTCGACCAATACAACCATACAGATATCCCTGCTGGATTTTTCCGAGTTCATTACGATAGAAGAAAACGGATATTTCTATGACCAGAAAGACCTGATGGCTTTTGGGTATTGGAACTGGGAGAAGATTGCAGATTTTCTGCCCTACAATTATGAACCGATGGAAAACAGTCACCAGTAGCCAGTCACCAGTAGCCAGTCGCCAATAACAGCCATCCAAAATATGGCAAGTAATGATTAGGCTAATAACTAATAATTAATAATGCTTTGCTTTGAATACTCCTATCTCTTTAAAAGAAAATTATACCAATGAAGATTTAAAAGAAATAAGCCAAAATTTCCAAACCATTAAAAAGTTTACCTGCCTCATATACTGGTCAGATATTGAGGGCTGTTGACTGGCTACTGGTGACTGGCTAATGGCTACTTTTTTTCTTCCAGCTTTTTAACCCTGTCCCAAAGTTCAGCTATCCGTTTGATCCAGACCAGTTCCCTTTTTTTGATACCGGCATCTTCTGCAGGATAACCGAAATATATTTTACCCCCTTCGAGACTGGAAGGGATTCCGCTTTGTGCGAGTACAACGGCATCTTTACCAATGGTGAGTGTCTTACTCACACCAACCTGCCCCCAGAGTACTACACCATCTTCAATATTTACGGCACCGGCAATGCCCACCTGTGCAGCTAACAATACATTGCGGCCAATCACAGTATCATGACCAATATGCACCATGTTATCCATTTTGGTACCGAAGCCAATGATGGTATCATTGGTTACACCCCTGTCGATGGTACAACCTGCTCCTATTTCCACATCATCCTCAATCACCACCCTGCCGCAACTTTCCATCCTGCGATACCAGACCGGCCTGTTCTTTTTGGTATTATAATAAAATGCGTCTGAACCTATTACTGTTCCTGCCTGAATCACCACCCGGTTTCCAATAACACAATGATCCATGATCGTAACATTGGGATGAATTACACAGTTGTCGCCAATAGTTACATGATGCCCGATAAATGCGCCCGGATAAATATAGGTTCCCTCACCGACCACGGAGAATGGACTCCGCTCACTGGTTGCCGGTTCAAAGGGCCGGAAATGACGTACAATTTTCAAGTATGCCTCAAAAGGTTCTTCTACCACCAGCAAAGCTTTTTCGTTTGGAAAATCAGTTGGTTGATTGATGATGATAAATGAAGCTGCTGAGTCTATACACTTACGGTAATATTTTGGATGGTCCACAAAAGCGAGGTCACCATGTTCCACTTTATGAATTTCGTTGATCCCTGTTGCATTGCCTGTTGTATTTCCCAGGACCTTTGCGCCGATCAGTTCCGCAATCCAGGTAAGGGGAACCGGTGATGGAAATTTCATTATGAAAAATTATTTGGCCCAAAGGTAAAGGGTTAGCTGCATTATTTTAAACCGTCAATGATTCATTTCACATAATGTAAGCAGGCATATATAAAAAATATGCATGCTCCTTTCTGGTGATTTTAATATCGTATCGTATAAAATAACTAAGATTACCGGCAGCAATTTATGTTGAAGCATCACATCAATTAGATTGCTTCAACATCGAAATCCACACCCGATGAAAAAATGTTAATAAAAAAATTGAAAAAAATTTTCTACTTAGCAAAAATTATTTTTAATATTGTGGAGGGAAATTTCTATTTCCCGTACTTACTAACCCATTCATATAACAAAGCTCAGTGAAAACTGAGCTTTATTATTTTAGAAAAGTCTCTTCTGATTCCTGCAATCGTTTCCATAAATCTTCATCAGACAAAAAAGTAAATGCTGCAAAAAATCGAAACAGCTGCATGCAGTCTGTAATAAAAATGTTGAAACACAATACTGTAAAGCTTTTCAGGAGCATCATCATAACTGTTCAGCATAACCGATGAAAATAATAATCTTTACAGACTGGTAAGTTTGGTTGTTTAATGTGCAGTTCACTATCTGCGTTTTTATTGATTAGTCACACCGCCACCATAACCATTATTCAGGTAAAGGGCTAAAACCCCGAATCTCCTCACCTGATTTTTTTAGACGGGTCAGGACAGGGAACCCGGTCGTCAGGCGGAAGATTTCACTTACATTGCAATAAATATCACGGATATGCTTAAATCAATGACAGGCTATGGGCGGGCAGAGCAAATGGTTAAAGGAAAGACCTTCCTGGTTGAAATCAGATCTCTGAACGGAAAACAGTTTGAAGTATTGCTCAAACTGCCTCAATTACTGAAGCCCTATGAATTTGAGATACGCAACCTGCTGTCAGAAAAGCTCATTCGCGGAAGCATTGAATGTATCATTACACTTAAACAAAACGGCGCATCTAAGCCGGTAACCATCAATACTGAACTGGCCAAAGCATATTATCAGCCTTTGAAGGAACTATGCGATTCTCTTGGCCTTGACCCTTCACACATATTAAGTTCTTTGCTTAAGCTGCCGGAAGTGGTAAGCCCTTCAACAGATATGTTCAGCGTATCTGAATGGGAAGATTTCAAACAGGTTTTAGATGCGGCCCTTACAGAAATCGATAAACACAGACTCGATGAAGGCGCTGCCCTGGAAAAGGAACTCAAACTCAGGATCCACAATATTGAAGAACAGCACGAAGAAGTAATCAAACTGGATCCCCTGAGGAAACAAAAAATACGAGAAAATATCATCAAGCTCCTGGAAGAAAATGTTGGGGCTGAGAAGACTGATAATAACCGGATGGAGCAGGAACTGATATATTATATAGAGAAAATAGATATCACCGAAGAGCAGGTCAGGCTTAAAAACCATTGTGCCTATTTCATGACCCTGCTCAATGATGCCGATATGGCCAAAGGTAAAAAGCTATCCTTTGTTTTGCAGGAAATCGGCAGGGAAATTAATACTACCGGCTCCAAAGCATATGATGCAGAGATTCAAAAATGGGTGGTAATGATGAAAGATGAGCTGGAGAAGATGAAGGAACAGGTACTGAACGTATTATAGTTGTTAGTTGTTAGTTGTTAGCAAAGACAGGTTTTTGTATTGGCTGTTACTGCCAACTAACAACTACCAACTGTTAAGCGACTGGTTGTTTTTAAAGCCTGGTTTTTGTATTGGCTGTTACTGCCAACTAACAACTACCAACTAACAACTGTTAACCCCTCTTATTCTTGCCCTCAGAATGAATTCCTGCCGTATTTTTGCCTAAAATCAACCGTTTTGAAAAAGTCAGTTTGCATTTTCCTTTTACTGGTAGCCGGCTTTATATCCTGTGAGACCATCAATCTCTTTGAAAAAAATGTAGCGATACCCGGATATGCCTGGGATGCCGGTTATAAACCTGAATTCAGTTTTGATATCACCGACACTACTTCTTTCTACAATATTTTCTTCGTCATCCGTCATACCGATGGATATGGCTTTAATAATATCTGGGTTAAAGCAACCAGTATGGCCCCTGGCGATACAACCAGTAATGCGGAAAGATTTGACTTCTTACTGGCCTCACAGGATCGTTGGCTGGGCAGCGCAATGGACGATATCTATGAACATCGTATTATGTTCTACAAACAACCGGTAAAATTCAGGCGCTCCGGCTCATACAAAGTAAAACTGGAGCAGGTGATGCGGGAAAATCCACTTAAACATGTGATGAATGTGGGACTTAGGGTTGAAAAAGTAAAATCCTGATGTATTTGTTTTTCAAAAAAAGGCGTTTTGCCATTATTACTCTTGTATACTGGTTCTTATTAAGCTACCTGATAGCAGCACTAGCCTGGTGGTTTATTGAACTCTGGGAGCAGAACAGGGAAATGTACCTGTTTAAAAAAGAACTCCTCCTTCAGAATGATCCTTCTTACCCGCTCATGATCCAACGGATAACAGAAGAGCGCGACCGGAATAACGCACAATATATCGGGGAAGGAATGATGTTCCTGTTCCTTACAGTGGTGGGCGCCATCTTTGTATACAGGGCAACCCGCCGGCAGATCCGGCTGAACACCCAGCAACAGAATTTCATGATGGCAGTGACCCATGAACTCAAGACACCGATTGCCATCACCAAACTTAACCTCGAAACACTCATCAGGCATCAGCTGGATGAAACCCGTCAGAAAAAAATCATCGGTAATACCCTGCAGGAAACCAACCGGCTGAATGATCTCTGCAATAATATACTGCTCAGCTCACAGCTTGATGCCGGAGGATTTCACCTCAATAAAGAGCATACAGACATGGGCCAGCTGGTAAAGGAAACAATAGATGATTTCAGGCAAAGATTTCCCAAAAGACAGATTACAGCCGAAATAACTGATAACCTGTACATAGAAGCAGATCATCTTTTGCTCAGGCTTGCTTTGAATAACCTGGTGGAAAATGCTTTGAAATATTCTCCTGCGGAGAAATCAATCCTGGTAACGCTTACTGCCGATCAAAAATTCATCCGTATTTCCGTCAAAGATGAAGGGGCCGGAATTGCCAGTGCTGAAAAAAAGAAGATATTCGAAAAATTCTACCGAATTGGTGATGAAAATACCCGCAAGGCTAAGGGTACCGGTCTTGGACTTTACCTGACGAGCAAAATCATTGAAGACCACAAAGGATTTGTTTTTGTAGAAGATAATACACCTTCGGGCAGTACCTTTGTTATCCAGTTTCCAAAGTACAGAGCATGAAAGAAATGAAAACAGCTTCGATTTTAGTGGTAGAGGATGAAGAAAACCTCCAGGATGCCCTAAAACTGAACCTCGAACTGGAAGGCTACGAGATCAGCACCGCTTCAGACGGAGCGGAAGCTTTGAAAAAAGTAGATGAAGAATATTTCGATCTGATCATCCTCGACATCATGCTTCCCGAGATTGATGGAATCAGTGTTTGTGAAACCATCCGGCTGAAAAACATACAGGTACCCATACTTATGTTAAGCGCACGCAGCAGCAGCGCCGACAGGGTACTTGGCCTCAAAAAAGGCGCCGACGATTATCTCACCAAGCCCTTTAACCTGGAAGAATTATTGCTGCGGATTCAAAAGCTCATCCAGAAAAATAAAAAACTGCAGGATAAATCAACCGTAGAAGATGTTTATACCTTTGGCGGCAATACCATTGATTTTAATGCACAGGAAGCATTCAATGCAAGAGGAGAACAGATTGCACTTAGCCGCAAAGAAGCCATGTTGCTGAAATTGCTTATTGCCAATAAGAATGAAGTAGTGTCACGCGAAAAAATCCTGCAATCCGTCTGGGGCTACCAGGTTTTCCCCACTACCAGAACCATCGATAATTTCATACTCAGTTTTCGGAAATATTTTGAAGCCGACAGCCGTGAGCCCCGTTTTTTTCACTCCGTAAGAGGGGTTGGTTATAAATTTACCGACTGACCTGAATAACCTCATTAAAGAACGCTGAGTCAGGACTAAAAAGTTTGAAGTTCCGCTAAAAGCAGTTGTGCATTTTCATAGTCAAAACGGATTTTATCTTCTACAAAGAAAGGTGCATAAATTGCCATCTGGCAAATATTCAACATTTCCATAACAGACCTGATCGTTTCTTCCGGCAGGTATTTAGCGGATAATTGCTTCTCCATTTTTTCACGGCCTGCTTCCGTCTCTATAGCATACCGCTCCTTTAAAACAGACAGGATAATTGTTTCCGTTTCTTTATAAAATGCTTTATTCTGGCCGTTATCAAGATATTCTTTTGCCTTATCGAGTGTATACACATGAGGAAAAAGCCTTAATTGCTGCACGTGTGTTTCTGTTATTACTGGTTCTTCAGAAACTATATCGTCTTTGGGACCTTCGATGATTTTATATTTATTTTTCTTCCTCCATGCAAAAAGGAAAATAAGGATGCCCATAACTATAAGAAAAGCCAACAGGTAAACATACCATGGTAACTGATTAATGCCAGCCGGGCCTGAACCAGGTTTCTGGTTAATATTTCCTTTTGCAGGCTTTTGTACAGGTGCGGCAATTACCATTATCGATATGGAATCTGTTTTCAGCTCAACAAATTTTCCGGCGATGGGATCAAACGAAACCAGGGTTATTGCCGGCACAAAAAACTGTCCAGCTGCAGCGGGAGAAAAAGGAATGGTAAATATTTTTTTACCGGTGATGGGCGATACTGTTTTATTCAGCTCCTCTTTACTTTCTGATTCAAATGTTTCAATACCCGGTGGCCAATGTATCACAGGACTTCCCATGAGTGGCAGGTTGCCGCTACCGGAAACCACGATGTTCAGGTTAGTTACGTCTCCCACGGCAAGTTGCTTGTCCTCCACTTCGGACTGAATGGTAAACTGTCCAACGGCTCCGGCAAACAGGGCGGGCTGCTTATCAGCGGGAAGAGGTTTGACCGTAATAACCTGTGGCTGGCTGGTCAAGCTGACCTGTTCCTTTTCCCAGGCAGCAGGGCCCAGGCCTTCTTCACCAAAGGCACGCAGAATCCCGTTCAACGTATTCTGATCGCGGGCAAAAGACTCCTTTATGAAGCTAACGGTATTATCTACCTGAATTTCTTCCAGTTCAAACCGGCCCTCTTGCAGCGGATAAAGCTGAACTTTCCGTAGCAGGTAAACATTATATTCTTTGCCATTGAATTTTTCAAATTGCGACTGCTCAGATTCCGGATCAGCCATGTCGAAAACACTGAATCCACTGAAGGAAGGCCGGCGGGTAACACGGGATTCAGAATTGAGGCGGGTGTATAGTTTATAGGTGGCAACCAGTGGTTCGCCAAGGTAAACAGATGTTTTACTGATTTCCAGCCTGACAAATAAACTGTTTTTTATTTTCTGCTGAACAGATTCACCCGCACGGAGGATCATATCATTCAGCGGTTGATTGCCCGGGTCCTTGTCGATTTGTATATAACCTCCTGAGCCACGGTCGGTAACTTCTATGGCTACTGTTTCGGAGCGTATATTTTTTCCGTCTGCATTTGCTGCGGCCGGTTGTATTATAAATTTACCTTTTCTGGCAGGTTGTAAAATGAAACTTATGGCAACATAATCCTTCATTTCACCATTGATCAACGTCCAGCCATTGGTATAATCCGGACCCTGAACCACCTTAAATCCGTTGAAGGCCGGAGGTACAAATTTTGTAACCTTTTTGGCATTTTCAATAGTATACTGAATATGCAGGTAATCATCCGGGCTAATAATCTTTTCATCAACCTGTACAGTCATCCTGAGTTGGGCAAAAGAAGCTGTCCCGAAAAACAGGAGCAGGTTAAATATCAGAAACCGAATGGAAAATTTTTGCATGATGCTGTATCCCTCAACGCACTGTATTGATTAAACACAGGTACAAAGATAAAAGACGAATAGCTAAGGTCTTCAACCTGTTTCATAAAATGGATAAGTGGCATAAAAGGTTCAGACATTACACAATTCCCTTATTCCGATGGTTACAGGTCACCTAGCTGAGGTCTGATGAGTATTTCTTCCACACAAGCCTGCGGAGACAGTTGTGCAGCTGCAATTACCATGGAAGCGATATCACCTGATTCCATAATGCGGGCAGGATCAATATTAAAACCCTCCCAGGAACCGGTCATGGTTGCGCCTGGATGTACTGCCGTTACTTTGACGCCATGAGGTTTCAGTTCTTCCCGTAAATTATTATTGAAGCCAAGCAAGGCCCATTTGCTAATGCTGTAGGAGCCACCATTTGGATATGCCTTGAGCGCTGCAATGGAACAAATATTGAATATATGTCCGCTTTTTTGGCTGATCATTTGCGGCACCAGGATCCTTGTAAGGTGATAGGCAGCATAAAGGTTTACCCGCATTACTTTTTCCAGTTGTCCTTCCGGCTCCTGGTGAACAGAGCCGGGTTCGAATATCCCGGCGTTATTGACCAGTATATCCACTTTCCCAAAAGCTTCAAGTACTTTTTTACCAAATAATTTGACTTCTTCTTCAACACCCAGATCGGCGTTGTGGCTCATAATGCTGGTATTATACTGTTCCATCAGGTCCTGCTGCCAATGGAGGGTCTTATCCATATTGCGGGAACAGAGAAAAAGGTCGGCGCCGGTTTTGGCAAAATGTTCGGCGATCGATTTGCCGATTCCTTTACTGGCACCCGTGATGACTACATTCATGAACGGATTGTTTTAATGGTAATAACCTGGCAGCAATATTGCATAAAGAAGACAAAGCTATAGTAAGTTTGCAAAATAAAACCTGAGCAGTGAGCATACGCACATACGAACACATTTTTTTTGACCTGGACCATACCCTTTGGGATTTTGACACCAATTCCCGCGAGACCTTGCAGGACCTGTACCTGGAGTTGGAACTGGAGGGCAGGGGCATTAATACCTTTAAAGAATTCCATACAGTTTATCATCATTATAACCTGATCTTCTGGGACCGTTTCCGCAAAGGATTTATCAACCGGGAAGAACTGAGATGGAAACGCATGTGGCGCACCCTGGTAGATTTCAAGATCGCCGACGAAAACCTGGCCAGGGACATGAGTGAACGATACCTGGAAATACTGCCCACCAAGAAAAATCTTTTTCACGACACCCTGGACATACTTAATTACCTGCGGGCTAAATCATATCCCATACACCTAATCACCAATGGATTTGAGAAAACACAGCATGCAAAGATGAAAAACAGTGGGATAGATCAATATTTTACGCATGTGATCACTTCAGAAGCAGCGGGCATCATGAAACCACATGTGGCGATTTTCGAGTATGCGATGGAGAAAGCCGGTGCCAGTCCGCATCATTGTATCATGATAGGAGATACGCTGGATGCGGACATTGAGGGTGCTAATAATGCGGGCATCGATACCGTATATTTCAATCCGGCGACACCTGCCAGTGGAGATATTCAACCGACTTATGTTATAGAAAGCCTGACTGAACTGAAAAAGCTGCTTTGATGATTGTAACCGAAACGATTAAAAGGCTGCAATGACGGTTACACCGCCTTTGACATCTTCGCCGATCTTTACATTAACCGGTGTGCCGGGAGGCAACAGAATGTCTACCCTGCTGCCGAATTTAATGAACCCCATTTCTTCGTTCTGGGTTACTGCCTGGCCGGGTTTGAGATAGTTAACAATCCGTCTTGCAACGGCGCCGGCAATTTGTTTTACGAGTATGGTAGTATAATTATTTTTTATCACCACACTGTGGCGTTCGTTTTCCGTTGATGATTTAGGATCCCATGCCACCAGGTATTTGCCTTTATGATACTGGCTGTACAGCACTTCACCGTCAATTGGGTTGCGGTTCACGTGTACGTTTAACGGGCTCATAAATATGGATACCTGCAGGCGTTTGTCTTTGAAATATTCTGTGTCCACTGTTTCTTCGATCACTACTACTTTACCATCAGCGGGAGCAATCACGCTTTTTGCATGTTGTGTATGGACCCTTTTCGGAACCCGGAAAAAGGAAATGATAAACAAAAAGAAGCCGGTAACCAGTATGAACAAAGCCCAGGCAATTACCGGATGATTAAAACTGATAAATGAAAAAGCAAGATAACTGATCAGCACATAGATCAGTCCTGCAATGGCAATACTGGTATATCCTTCTTTGTGAATAGTCATGGGGAACAAAGTTATACATTTAGCGCAAAGCAGCAAGGCTTAGCTATATTTTGGACCATGCATTTCTAAGGAACGTCAAAGCATTTCCATACATGAAAGCTTCCACATCTGTTTTACTATACCCACGGGCAGCAAGCAGGGCAGGAAATTTCTGCAGGTCGGCGATGGTTTCAATATCATAAGGACATTGTTCTTTACCAAAACCACCATCCAGATCAGAACCAATGCAAATATGTTTTGTGCTACCCGCCAGTTGGCAGATATGGTCAATGTGGTTCACCAGGGCTTCAAGATTACAATGCATTGCCCTGGGAGTGGATTTTTTGCGCACCCATCCCGGAACGATCATCCAGGCATCCATGGCCGCGCCAATAATGGCCCCTCTTTCAATGAGTGCTTTCAATTGTTCATCGCTGTATTGCCTGTTATGGTTAACGATCGAACGGCAATTATTATGGCTTGCCCAAACAGGGCCTTTAAAAATATCGAGAGCCTGCCAGAAAGCATCATCGCAAAGATGCGTAGCGTCCAGTATCATATGCAGGCGGTCCATTTCTTTGAGGAGGTCAATTCCCTGATTACCCATTTTACCCGTGGCATCCGTACCGTTGGCATAGCGGCCCGGGCCGTAATGAGCAGGACCCAGGGCACGCAGTCCGTAAGCATAGGCACGTTCCAGGTAATTCAAAGTAACCAGTGAGTCTGCTCCTTCCAGGCTGAGAATATAACCAATGGGCCGGGTTGAGGTAACAGCCTGATCATTCCATAAAGAAAAATGCTTTTCCAGTTCAGCCGCATTGGTAACCTGCACCATCTCTCCCGCTTCTTCCATAGTCCGGTACCATGCCAGCTGGCCTTGTGTCTGCGCCCATGCCTGTTCCGGCGAATGCCAGCCCGGCAAGGGATTTTCAGGTGCCACATAACGGGCTAACTGGGTGGCTACAACAAGCCCGGTATTGCCGGCACGAAGTGCGGGAAGAGAAACTGTTGCGCCACCGCGGCCAGGCATATCTTTTTTCCCGGATTCCCGGGTATTAATATCTGCTACGGATAGCCGAAGATTACGGTTCCATTCAAGCGCGTTCATAGATAGGTCGAGATGTATATCGATTGAAAACATAGAGAGTGATTAATGGTAAATGGATATTGGATAATAAGATAATAAGATATTAGGATAATAAGATAAACAAGAAGAATAAATAATAAAAGTGAGTGGTAATTAATAATCACAGATTACAAAATATTAAGAGTATCCAATTTATGGTAATTAATATCTTTACGTGTTGTGCAATTAAAACTATTTATTACACTTTCAATGATTATATATAATAGATCCTTCACCCTGTTATCTTAAGTGCTTCAATCTTTTAGCAGAAACCGGGTTCAGGATGACAGGGGGTGTGGATTACAAATAGCCACTATCAAGAATTGCCATTAGCGTGCGGCATTAATAATTCCGGTTATCATTCATTCCGGTTATGGCTATTGGTTACCCTCTTTTTTGTCATCCCGACGAAGGAGGGATCTCTGTATTTATGA
>Ga0209254_10003606_pt1 | contig 14102 bp, 12 predicted proteins | sample FrelakmetDIP11DI_FD_187148 | JGI IMG/M metagenome (GOLD analysis project Ga0209254, IMG submission 187148) | Freshwater lake sediment microbial communities from the University of Notre Dame, USA, for methane emissions studies - DIP11 DI (SPAdes)... | ecosystem: Environmental > Aquatic >...
ATGTGCAATACCTGTATGAGCATCATCAAGCAGAAACTGGTTGAAATGGCCATCCATACAAAAACACCCTTCATTGTTTTTGCCTTCTCACCGGGCCAGACCGAAGTCCCCTTTGTCACCCTCACCAAACCCTTCATGATCTGGATACGAAAACTTTTCGATGCGCAATTGAAGACAATGGGGGTTTTAGCAAGGGACCAGTACCTGATGGACCAGGAGAGCATCACCGCAAGTCCTCCTGACACTGAGGTGATGATCATTCACCCCTTCCTTGTCTGGGAATACAATAAACACCAATTCAAAAAAGACATCATCGGACTGGGCTGGACAGAGCCGGATTTAAACGACCCCAACTCATCCAACTGCCTGCTGAATGCCTATGCAATAAAAAACCACTTTGACAAATATCATATCCATTCGTATGCCTATGACCAGTCAGCCCTTGTCCGCCAGGGGAACATAACAAAAGAAGAGGCACAAAAAACCCTGCAAACACCATTCTCCGATGCAGCACTTCAGGAAGTGGACCGGCAACTGAATCTGCCGGAAAAATGATGAGCAGTCACGTGAGGATTATCAACCGGGCACATCTTTTGTGGGTCCCCTCACTATCCAGTTGGCAGGAGACACAAGATTGAAACGATCACCACCATCCACGACGAGTCTTTGCACCCTCTGCCTGTGCAGGCATAGTGCACACCGTGTCAGGGTTTTGTTTAGCGGGAGTGATTCCTTTGTATGAGGAAACACTTACCCGGAAGATCCATGCAGCCTTGTTCCGGCAGGCATTTCCCAATGACCTGAAATTCGTGCTCGTATGGCTGGCAGCAACCATCGCGGCGATCTATCTTCCGGTCCTGAACGAAACACTCGTCAGGGTTGTGCTTGCCCTGCCGCTCGTACTCTTCATTCCGGGGTATTGTGTTATCCTGGCACTCTTCCCCGGGGATGGTGATATCGATCTCACCGAGCGGATCGTGCTCTCCGTATGCGTTTCCCTGGTCGTGGTCCCCCTGATTGGTCTTGGATTAAATTTCACCCCGTGGGGAATCCGCCTTGATCCTATTGTACTGGCACTCACCGTATTCACGCTGGTGATGATCCTTGTGGCACAATACCAGCGGTCCCAGCTCCGGCCGGAAGAACGGTTCAGCATGCCATTTCTTGCCCTTGCAGATTCAATAAAAAAAGAAATCCTCCCTGCAGGGCCGTACCGGCTCGACCGGTTCCTCGGTGTTGTCCTTGCCCTTGCCATCATCACTGCACTCCTGACAACAGTCTTTGTGCTCACGGTTCCCCGTGAAGGCGAGCAGTTCACGGAATTTTTCATTCTCGGGGAAAACCGGACAACACAATACCCGCTCGAGGTTTTCGTGGGAAAGGAGTATCCGCTGTACGTGAGTGTAGGAAATCATGAGAACCGGAAGATCACCTATACCATCGAGACGTGGATGATGCTCACCGAGTTCGACAATGTCACCAGTTCCTACCGTATCCAGGCCATGGATCCCCTTGATCGGCTGTCGCTACCCCTGAGCCCGAATCAGACCATAATAATTCCCTATAACCTGTCGGTGAACAAAACCAGCTATAACCGCGTGGAGTTCCTCTTATTCGATGAGAATATCCCGGGTTTTGAGACGGCAGCCGGTGATCGTATCAACGCGAGCTACCGCAACCTCCATTTATGGATGGATGTCTGGGAGGGGCAGGATCTGGAAAACCAGGTTAACATCACGGGATGATGCGCTGACTGAACACTGTTCAAGAGCAACCACCCTGTCGGTTCCCGCAGCAAGCAATACCCCGCAGAGGCTGCAGGCAGGACACGGATTCCGGGTACAACACCCCGGGGATTCCCGCGCCATGTACTGGCACCCCGCAATAAAGCGGTACCGGTGAAACGTTATGGTGACCGTGGTGCTTTGCCAGCGGGTAGAAACCCGGGGGGCAAACTCAAAGATCTCCCCGGTTGTTTCACGGAGGAGCTGGGTGATATTCTCATCGTTATCCGGAATTTTTAAGTTATTTCTCTTCCTGAGCTGCTGGATCAGCGGATCGCACGAAGGGATAGTAACAAGCCCTTTCTGACCCGTTTCCGGAAAGGATTTTTTTGCAGAAATTGCGGTTCCATCGTAGGGGAGGGCAGGGTTGAACTGCATGACCCTGGCTTCTCCGGTTACGCGGGGAGGAAGGAAATAAGCATTCCCGTGGATAGCGAGGTCCGACGCGATACGGCAGAGATTCAGACAACCCTGTACAGGGAGGAGTCCGACCAGGAGGAGATCAACCGGTTCGTTTCCCGAAAACGTCAGCATGAAAATTCCCGTCATAACACAGATCATGCCGGAGATCACAAACGCAGCAGTTACAAATTCCCCGGGATGGGTAATCAGGGCCATCGCAACGAAAACTGCAGCCGCCGTCAGGAAGAGCAGTGCTGCAACAAAGTACTTGTTCAGGTGTGGTACCTTCATTTTTTATCCCCGGCGTACGCCTTTTTGGCCCCGCATTCCTTTCACTATCATCATATCTCACTAGTATTACAAAAGCTATTTCATAATCATCTTTAAGGGTGCTGCCAAAGGGTGCGGAGTACCGCAGGATTGTTATGCCAGGACAAGTTCCAGTCCGAAAATATCCAGTATTTTTTGTGCGACTATTGCACTGAACAGCACGATCCCCAGCGCTATGAGAAGCCGGGTGTACCACAGGTACGAGGGCTTGACATAGTGTGGCTCCATGAGCTCCACGATCACGAGGAAACCGATGAACCCCAGGACAAAGAACAGTGCAAGGTCAAACCGCTCCGCAAAGAGCATAGAGACTGCGATGATAGTCAGCCAGAGACCGAGGGCGATTGCTGCAATCTGTTTTTTTTTCATTCAGGATTCCTGCGGTAGAGAGGATATCATGGTTCCGGTACCAGGGTTGTCGATCAAGGGCCGGTAGTGTACAAATGACGCGGCAGGGGATTGCCCGGTATCCGATCTCTATCCTGATACTATCATAGTTCTCTCAATAAAAAACTTTCTTTGTCAAAGAAAAGAGGTTATCCTGCACTTCGTACCAGTCCGGGTTTTTTTGTGCGTCTCCTGTTCGCCGGAAAAAAGTCACGAGGGAGATCGTGTTCCCGAAATCACCCATTCATGGTAACGATTCCACGGGTTATTCCTCATAAAAGAGCGAAAGCAGGCGTAGGAAACAGACGATGTGTGCGATGTTCTTTTATAGATAGGCGGAGAAAAATAAGAACGAGAGAGAGTACGTGGAATTTCTCGTATATGTTCACCTGATACAAGGTAAGAGTAAGGAATGGAGACGCTATGCACAGTGATACAATAACCCCCAGGTGTACCCGTTGTGTCCTGGATTCAACCATACCCGACATACACTATGACGAAAAAGGTGTATGCAATTTTTGCAGGATGCATGATGTTCTGGACCAGAAATACCCGCTGAATGAAGAGGGGAGAAAAAAATTTGAGCAGATCATCGAAGGGGTGAAAAAAAACGGTCGGGGAAAAGAATATGATTGCGTAGTGGGAATAAGCGGTGGCCGGGACAGTTCCTATACCCTCTATATTGCAAAAAAAATGGGGCTGCGACCGATAGCGGTCCATTTTGATAATGGGTGGAATACCGAAATATCAGTACGAAATATCAAGAATTCCACCAAAAAACTGGAAGTTGATCTCCATACCCATGTTGCTGACTGGGAGGAGTTCAAGGATTTGCAGATTGCGTTTTTGAAGGCCTCGGTATCAGATGTTGAAGTCCCCACGGATTTTGCCATCATTTCTGTCCTCTATGAGGTCGCGAAAAAATATGGCATTAAAAACATTCTCATCGGGCATTCCTTCAGAACGGAGGGTATTGCACCCCTGGAATGGACCTATATTGATGCCCGCTATATCCGCAGCATCTACAAACTGTTTGGGAAAAAGAAAAAAATTACCAGTTTCCCGCTCATGTCAATGACACAGCTCATCTACTCTACCTTTATTTTAAAAATGAACTTCATTCATGTTCCCGAATTCATTGAATATGAACATGACAAGGTGAATAAAGTCCTGACAGAAGAGCTCGGCTGGCAATACTACGGGGGCCACCACCACGAATCAAGCTACACGGAATTTATCCAGTCATATCTTCTCCCCCAGAAGTTCAATATCGATAAACGGAAACTTGAATTCTCGGCCCTGATACGGTCAGGGCAGATGAAACGGGATGATGCCCTCAATGAGCTGAAAGAGCCGTATCCCTACCGGGAGGAACTGATCCCGTACGTGCTGAACAAGATGGGCCTTAGTCAGCAGGAATTTAAAGAAATACTCTCTGCACCCCCCAAATCGTTCCATGATTACCCGTCGTATTACCCGGTAATTCAGCTGATGAAATATCCTATATGGATTGCCTGTAAATTTGACCTTCTTCCCCAGGTATTTTATGAGAAATACATTAATTAAGCCAAAACGTCTCTCCCTGCACATCTCTTCAGAAATTTTTTTCACCCGGGATCTGAGAATGTGATTGTTGTTGTCGATTATGGCATGGGTAATCTTGGGACCGTGGCCACAAAGATAAAAAAGATGGACCCCTCGGTTGTTATCACCTCAAACCCCGAAGAAATTTCCCTGGCAGATAAAATCATTCTCCCGGGGGTGGGATCGTTCAAGGCCGGTATGGAAAATCTCCGGAAGCGGGACCTGATACCGGTTCTTGAGAAAAAAGTTGTACGGGACCACACTCCTATTCTCGGTATATGCCTGGGAATGCAACTGTTCACAAAGAAAAGCGAAGAAGGTTTTGTTGATGGTCTGGGATGGATTGATGCAGAAACGATCCGCTTCAGATTTCCTGATACCCTGCATGGCTTAAAAATACCCCATATGGGCTGGAATACCATTACCCTGAACAATCACCACCCGTTACTCAGGGGACTGGGCGATCAGCCGCGGTTCTATTTTGTTCATTCCTACCATGCACGGTGTGAGAATCCGGAGAATATTGCAGCTGAAACTGAGTACGGGTATCCCTTCCCTTCCGTCATCACCCGGGAGAATATCACCGGGGTTCAGTTCCACCCGGAGAGGAGTCACAAGTTCGGCATGAAGATCCTGAAAAATTTCATTGAGGGGTGAGCGGATATTCTCCAGATTCGCGTGATTCCCTGCCTGCTGCTGCAGGATAAAGGGCTTTTCAAGACCGTCAGATTCAAAGATCCAACCTATCTCGGCGACCCCATCAATGCGGTCAGGATTTTCAATGAAAGCGAAGTTGACGAATTAATCTTTCTTGATATCACCCCGGCAAAGCAACGGGGACTGTTCAGAAGCACGAAAAGATACTCCATCCCCCTCGACCTGGTCTCCAAAATCTCTGAAGAGTGCTACATGCCCCTTGCGTATGGGGGAGGTATCCGGTCGATTGAGGACATCCAGGGAATTATGAGTACCGGTGTCGAAAAAGTGGTGATTAACACCGCTGCCGTGGAAAACCCTGATCTCATTCAACAGGCTGCTGATCTCTATGGCAACCAGAGTATCGTTGTTTCGATGGATGTACTCAAAAACGCACAGGGTTCCTATGACGTGATGACCCACGGCGGTTCACAGCCCACCGGTCTTGATCCTGTCACCCATGCCACGACCATGGAATCATTCGGTGCAGGAGAAATATTTGTCAATTCCATTGACCGGGACGGAACAATGAGCGGGTATGACATCCCGTTGATTCAGCGTATTGCTTCATCGATAAGCGTACCGTTGATCGCCTGTGGTGGAGCCGGGCATCTGGATCATTTTACCGAAGCTGTCCATGAGGGGGGTGCTGCCGCTGTAGCCGCAGGATCATTTTTTGTCTTCCACGGGAAGAGAAGAGCTGTCCTTATTTCGTATCCGCCACGGGAGGAACTGGAAAAGATATTTGTACGTGAGGGACAAAAAAGATGAAGATTGTTGTCGATATCAACCACCCTGCCGATGTTCATTTTTTTAAAAATTTCATCCGGGAGATGGAACAGCGGGGTCATACGATCCTCATTACCGCAAGCCGGAAAGAAATTTCCTACCGGTTACTGGATAATTACGGGTTCACCTACCAAAAACTGGGGAGTTACGGTAAATCCCTGACGGAAAAACTGTTCAAAATCCCCCTGCTGGACATCAGGATGTTCTGGGTAGCAAAAAAGTTCAATCCTGACATGTTTGTCGGATTTGGCTCCATCCGGGCAGCTCATGCTGCAAAACTCCTGGGTAAACCGTGTATCAACTTTGAAGACACGGACCATGCCACCTGGGAGCACCGTCTTTACGTCCCGTTTGCAACCGTGGTCATCACCCCCCGGTGTTTCCGGAAGGACTTTGGGGATAAACAGGTAAAAATTGATACCTATAAAGAGCTGTTTTACCTCCATCCTGATTACTTCCGGCCCGATAACTCGGTACTTGCCCAGGCCGGAATTAACCCGGGAGAGAGGTTCAGTGTCGTACGGTTTGTTGCCTTTGATGCCCAGCATGACCTTGGACAGAAGGGTTTACATAACCGGGAAGAAATTGTGGAGCAGCTGGAAAAATACGGGAAGGTATTCATTACCTCTGAGGGTGCCCTGCCTGATCACTTAAAAAAATACCAGATTACCATTCCCCTGGAAAAACTCCATGATTTACTGTATTTTGCAACCTTATGCTTCGGGGATGGATCCACGACTGCAGCTGAAGCGGCCATGATGGGAACACCCACTGTCTATGTCTCCTCTCTGGCAGGCAGTCTGGGATATATGAGTGACCTGGAACAGATATACGACCTGCTGTATAACTTCAGGGACCAGGAACCCGCACTGGCAAAAGCAGTCGAGCTACTCAAAAACCCGCAGGTAAAGGAAGAATGGGGGAAAAAAAGAGAGATCTTTTTAAAAGAAAAGATCAATGCAACCCGGTTCTTACTCTGGTTTGTGGAAACCTATCCCCAGAGTTTTCTTTCCCTGCGTGAAAAGTCAGCCGGATCCTGAATGAAACCGATACTCTGAGGACTTGTATGGTGAAAAAACCCAGTATCCTGATCATTTCCCATATGTATGCCACATTTGTCAAGGACCAGGTCGACCAGATGGCCCCTTATTTTCGTGATATTTTTGTGCTGGTCAGGACCAACCCGCTTGCGGAGATCTCGCGGATTATCCCGGTCAGCTATCTGATACCCTTTTCCGTTGCCCAGAAAATAGATCTCAGCACTACACCGGAAAATGTCCACGTTTTCCAGACACCGGTTATCTATCTCCCGACAGAATCCGGGTATGAAAAATTAGGCAGGAATCATTTAAAATCAGTTGAAAAGGTCATAAAAAAACAGTCCATTGCATTTGATATCATCCATGCACATTTTACCTGGTCAGCAGGATACGTGGGTTCACACCTGAAGGAAACCTATGGGGTCCCGTTTATCCTCACGGCGCACGGTATGGATATCTACGATTTGCCTTTCAAGAACGCCTTTTATACAGAGCAGATAACCCGTGTCCTGAATGCCGCGGATCATATAATCACCGTCAGTAGGAATAATCTTGCATCCATTGAGAAGTTAGGCATAAAAAAACCGGTATCGGTAATTCTCAACGGGTTTAATGATCAGCGTTTCTACATGAGGGACATGCAGGAATGCAGGAACCTCCTCGGGTTACCCCGGAATAAAAAAATCCTGGTGAATGTTGCAAAACTGTATGATGTGGTGAAAGGTCATGAAATTTTAATCCGGGCGATGCATGAAGTTATCAAAAAAAGGGATGATGTTGTTTGTTATATTGTCGGTGACGGAGAGCTGAGAGCATCCCTGGAGAAATTGATCGCCGAACTGCAGCTTGAACATGCGGTAACAATTGTCGGTGCAAAACCCCATCATGAGATACCGTTCTGGATAAATGCAGGGGATGTATTTGTCCTTCCGAGTCTCAATGAAGGAAACCCGACCGTCATGTTTGAATGTCTGGGGTGTGCAAAACCGTTTATTGGTACCCGTGTCGGAGGAATTCCTGAAACAATCACCCATGACACGTATGGACTCCTGAGCGAACCGGGCAATGTGCAGGAACTGGCAGAAAATATCCTCACATCACTCAGTCGGGAATGGGACCATGCGGCAATTTCAGAGTATGCACAGCAGTTCACGTGGAAAAAAATTTCACACGAGATTATTGCGATTTACCAGTCGTTTGCATGATGGAAAAAACCAGACCTCTTGTCGGGCACAGGATTCATTGACGGGACGGGGGCTAACCCTGTTGTCCTGCTGCTATAAAACCCCGGGTTGAGGAAAAACTGACCATGGGGGTGCAGCTGCCCGGGAGAGAAACCTCCCGGGGGATTCGGTGAAAAATCCCTGCAAAAAGAGTGGCAGCCTGCTTTTTTACGGACTGTCATACCGATCAGCCATACTGCGGGAGGACACGGCCATCATCTCCTTTTCCTGCCTGCATGAGATGCAGGAGAATCCTTACCGGGAAAAAAGAAGAAACTGCCTGAAGAGAACGATATCACAAATAATTTAATTCTGCCGGCATCACTTAATTCATAATGGATATCACATTAATTCTCGATTATTCCGATAAAAGAAACACGGGGGGTCCGCAAGGGGTTGCCTATGATACGGTTGAGGGATTGAAAAAAAACCACCGGAGGCTGGAAAGAGAGGACATTTTTTTTCATATACTTTCCACCACCGGCACTACCCTGCGTTCGGTTTCCGGAAACGATGATGCCTATGGCAATATCTCGGTAGAATATTTCAGAAAACTTGTCCCCACCGCGTTATTGAGTGATATAAATTATATACTCCGGATTAAAAACGGGAGAAAAAAGATCAACCTGATTCACTCCCACCCAATTTCAGGGGCATTCGTGGGGACGCTTCTTGGCATTCCAACGATGCTTACCCTCCATGGGATGATGTGGAGAGAGAAGAAGTATGTTCACGGAATGTATTCGCGATTTACGTATGAAGTTAATATCCAGAGGTTTAACTACGTTTCACACCGGTTAAAAAAATTAATCGCAATTTCGCCGTACGTGGTCAGCGAAGTCGATCACTATCTCAAAACAAGGATCCCGGATACGGAAGTGATTGAAAATCCCGTATCGGATGCATTCTTTGAGCAGAAAAAGAGCGAGCGGGAGGGTTTAATTGTCTATCCTGCATATTTCAACTCGTTAAAAAATCAATACAATCTCATTGAAGCACTCCACCGGTTAAAAAAAGACAAGGTCAGTTTTCATTGTATTCTGCCGGGTACGATTATTGATTCTGAATATTATACTACCATAAAAAAATTAATTCAGAGCTATAACCTCCAGGATGATATCACCATCCCGGGACCCGTCCCCTTCGCACAGATGCTCAGGTTATACTCAGAGGCCAGCATAATGGTCATGACCTCCTACCAGGAAACTGCACCTCTGGTAATATCCGAGGCGATGGCAAGCGGGACACCGGTGATCGCTTCACGCGTTTCCGGCATTCCTTATATGGTTTCTGAGGGTAATTCGGGATTATTGATTGATCCGGGCGATCCAGCCCAGATCGCTGAAACAATACGCACGGTGCTCGACGACCGTTCCCTCAGGAAGAGATTCGGCGAAGAAGCCCGGCAAATCGCTGCATCGCGATGGAAAAGTGAAGTAATCACCAACAAACTCCTCGATGTCTATATGCAGCAGGGATAAAGACACGGGGGGTATCTTCGCGGCGGGCAGAACCCAAGCCATCGGTCAGGTGCTGTGGAGAAACGCACATGAATCAATTCGGCAGCATCATCCCAACCACGGACAACACTGCCACGGGATTGCATCCCATGATTGCACTTTCACACCTTACCTGCAATCTATTGATACCTTCAATCTCCGCTTGATGATTCATGGAATCTTACTGGTGTACTCAGAAAAATTCTATTATTGATATGATGAACGGCAAAAAATTACCCCTTGCACTAACACCATGCCACAAGGCTGACTGTGATATGTGGAGAAATGGGGAGTGCAGCCATATCCGGAAAGCAGGGAAACCCGACAAGCCACAGGTCTGGAGCAAATGATCGACCTTCATATTCGCATTCTGTTGGCAGATCTCAATGGTCGTGTGTGTGATAACCCTCACGGTGAAAAAAGGGCTGTTTAATAGTTCTTATCAAATTTGGAAACAATAATTGATTTAACAAATAATATATTCAATTACGTGAGAAATGAGGGAAGATATGATAATTGTTTATAGCCTTCCTTGTTGTCCTCATTGTGAGGAAATAAAGGCAAAACTCGTTGCCTGTGGGTATGAGTTTCAGGAAGAGGATATGAGTTCAGCAGAGAGTATTACAGAATTGAGAGTCAATGGGTGCTTCGCAATGGAGGCACCAGTTGTAAGAGTGGATGACACATTCTATGAATACTGCAATTGTTCCGCACCCGGTTTCTTCTCTGAGCTCATTAGTGTTCGGCCCGACCAACAGGAGATCCCGGAAGTTAAAGAGAAACGGTGGACATTAGATGAAGGCGAGTCAGGATCGAAGCAGTAGCGATTAACTTTTGATATCCGATCTTCAAAGTAAGATATGGTGCAAGATTCTGATTTTTCCTGTGTAATGATTCCAAACAGCACAAGATACTAGGGTTCTTATGACATAGCAGGATGAAAGCACAATCTAACGACTTTCATATTCGCGTTCATTTGTGAAGTTGTCGTTCTTACTAACAACAGAATCATAGTTAATCTGGTAACATCATTTTGCAGTCCGGGCAGTACTGCCATGATACCGCATGCCAGCTTTGTATCTTGTTTTCTGTGATCTTGATATGACAGCGATGCATCTTTCCGCAGTTGTTGGGACATTGCCGGGAAGGGGACTTCATAGGATAGTATACTATTTCGATAGGGATAAAGTTAATCAGAGCGCGAACTGAAGAGATTTAAGAGGGAATGTTCAAACCATTTTCACTATTTCCCACAGTTGTCTGTGTATTTTCATAGGAAATGCTCACTACCAAGCAAAACGCTCACCAGAAGTTTCACCCCCCGCCTTTGTGCTCCTTTAAAAATGCTATACCTCCTGAACAAGTACTGCGGCATCATACCGATAAGCGCAGAGGTGGTAGGGGTGACAGGCTGTTGTCCCCTCCTTCATCGGACCAGTGCCTGGTATTGTAGAGCATCGTTTAAGGAATTCTACCGGGCCGGTATCTGACCTTTTTTTACCGGGTGGTGTCCGGTTCACCAGCAGGTAGATGCAACGAAATACATTTCAACTAAAAAACCGGAACTATCTACGTGGCAGAAAAGAGACCGGGGCGATAAAACGAGTTCGAATACCACGATTCTCCCGTTCATTTCTTGTTTCTAAAATAAATCCATTGAACTGTCTGGTGTCCAACAATGAAGCTGGTGTATGCGGTAATTTTTTTTGGAAAGGAAGTTTCCAGTGTGCAAAAAAAAATTCTGGCCCAGGTACAACAGTTAAATACTCTTGGAGTACCTTCTGAAATTTATTCATTAACAGGACTGGATGATAATTCCCCCCCGGTACCATTTGTCAATAAAATTATCGTCCCTGATCTGGAATGTCATTCCCCACAACGGTTTTTTGCAAAAATGAGACGTATTACGCTTCGTGATTCTTCTCTGAAAAAAATTATCGAAACCCTGCATTCAGATGAAATACTCTATACCCGAATTCTTTCTCCCTCAAGAATAACCTCTGAACTCTTAAAAAGTCCGAGAAAATGCAAAATTGTTATCGAATACCAGTCCGTAGAACCAAACGAATTCCGGCTGGCAGGCGATTATTTATACGTACTGTATGATTTCCTGTACGGAGGTGACATTCGCAAATATTCTGACGGCATTGTCGGAGTCACCGATCAGATCACGCACTACCAGGTTTCCCGTTCAGGGGATCCCCATAAACCCCATATCACTATCGGAAACGGGTTCAACGTCGGTTCCGTCAGCGTCAGGAAACCGGTTCCTTATCAGGGACAGGATCTTACCCTCCTCTGCGTAGCCAATGTCAGTCACTGGCATGGACTTGATCGGCTTATACGGGGTCTTGGGACCTATCGGGGTCCTGCCAGGGTCACACTCCACATCGCGGGCGATGGAACGGAAATACCCCGGTTACAAAAATTGGTATCCGAGCTTGGTCTCAGGGAAAATGTCGTATTTCATGGTTTTTCCCAGGGAAAAGCACTTGAGGATCTGTTCAACACCTGCCATATTGCCATCGGCAGCCTTGGGCTCCACCGGATAGGATTGACCGAGGCATCCATCTTAAAAGCCCGTGAGTACTGTGCCTCAGGGATACCGTATATCATCGCCGGTACAGACCCGGATTTTTCAGATGATTTTCCCTACATTTTAAAGATCCCCGCAGACGAAACCCCGGTGGATCTGGAAAAGGTCGTTGAATTTGCCCACAGGGTATACCAGGATACCGATCATCCCCGGAAGATGAGGACATATGCGGAAAAATATCTGGACTGGTCGGTGAAGATGAAGACACTCAAAGCATTTCTTGAGACACTGGTTGACAAATCGCCGTAAGGTTTTATCGAGGAGGAACGGGACAGACCCCCCTGCGAGTGAACAGGGTACCGGATCGTGTGCGTATAATCCCCGGTATTCCATAATATCCAGAATTTGAATCAGGTTTTTAAAAAAAAGTCTTTATATCTTTTAATGAAAAGTTATTATGTGAACGTGCCAGATCAAGAGATCGCTCCTGTGGCAAAAATACTTTTAACCGTATCGTTCGCAATAATTCTTTCCTGTATCTGTTACTTAGTGTTTATCACAGTATTCGTTAACCCATGGTTAGAAAACAATCAGAGAGAACTCGCGGTCCTGAATTTTTATTCGCAAAAAAACACTTCAACACTACCGGATATGTATTTTCTTGGGACCAGCCAGATGAAAGAAGGTCTCGATTGTTATTCCATCGAAGATGATCTGGAAAAGTCAAATAGTTCGTTCAATTGTTATAATCTGGCAGTAAATGCAGATACACCTTTACGACGATTGACTGAATTAAATTCAATTATTTCATCAAAACCAAAGATAGTGGTTATAGGTACTGATATCAGAAGTATGTATAGTGATGGGGAAATTGATGCTTCACGCCTGATGTTAGTATCCAGCAGAGTCGTTCTTGATAACACTTCCACGAACCTGTTTGATGCAAAACAACGTGAATTATTGAATTCAGACCCATTTACAAGAGATATATCGAATAGAATCTATATTGTTTCGTATCTGAATTATATGACATTAAATAAAGTAACACCCAATTCATTTGCTGATTACGCCTACCGGAATAATTTTAAAGATCCCTTTCAGGATGTGAAAAATTATTCAATAGAAGAAAAAATTGAAAAAATTAATCAGTATGATCCCGTCAATGATACCTTTTTTTCAGAATACTACGGGGATTCCCTGCAAAAACGCGCTTTACGGCACATGATTGAGGAACTGCATAAAAATAATATTACCGTGATTATCATTGATATGCCATTGGATCCCCTATCATCAAAAAGGATCTCAAATGCAACACGGAATAATTATTTTTCGTATGTAAATACCCTTGAGGTGCCCTATTATGATCTCCTGAACCAGTACCCGAGCAGCTATTTTTCTGACACATCACATATGAATGTGCAGGGAAGAAACGCTTTTTCTCAGGATATTGCTCAGATTATTACAAGGGAGATTGAGAAATAATGGAATTCTATTCGGTAGAATTTGCGGTTTTTTTCATCTTTGTGATGCTTGTCCTGATTGCACTCAAAAAACAAAAGTTCCAGCATATTTTTCTGCTTGCTGTAAGCTACTTTTTTTACTGGACTACGAGTAATAATTTCCTGATAATCTTACTTTTTATCTCCCTTATCACCTTCTATGCCGGCGATGCAATCTACAAAGCGGAAAACAGCGTACGGAAAAAAACCATTTTAATTGTTGCATCGCTTGCAACACTGAGTTTTCTGGGATTTTTCAAATATTATAATTTTGGAATTGTCAATCTGAATAACCTGTTAACTTTTTTGCAATTTGATCAGGGATTTTCATTG
>Ga0209254_10003607_pt1 | contig 14102 bp, 14 predicted proteins | sample FrelakmetDIP11DI_FD_187148 | JGI IMG/M metagenome (GOLD analysis project Ga0209254, IMG submission 187148) | Freshwater lake sediment microbial communities from the University of Notre Dame, USA, for methane emissions studies - DIP11 DI (SPAdes)... | ecosystem: Environmental > Aquatic >...
CGCACTGCGCCTATTGGCTCATAAAATGGTATATCAGAAATATATAGAGCGCATGAAGCCCCGTTCATAACCATTACATCGTATGGGTAAACCTGGTCAACAGACAGTATAGTGGCTATAACCTGGACCTCATTTCGTAGATTTTTGTCAAAAACCGGCCTGAGCGGCCTGTCAGTCAGCCTCGATATAAGTATTGCCTTATCAGTTGCCCTACCTTCTCTTTTAAAAAACCCCCCAGGAATCTTTCCTGCTGCATACATTCTTTCCTCTACGTCTACGACAAGTGGAAAAAAATCTATTCCTTCCCTGCAATTCTCACTCATAGTGGCTGTAATAAGGATGCCATTCCCGCCACTTTCCATTAAAACTGCGCCATTAGCCTGTTTTGCAAGTCTGCCTGTCTTGAAAGTTATCGGCTTACCTGCAATTTCAAATACATAAATCTGTTCATTGCTGTTTATATTCTGCAATTATAAAATTAACCCCCTTAAAAACGTCATATACATTTCTTGAAATATTAAAAGAAAATGGATTATTTTCTGAGCCCCAGAGACTTAATAAGTTTTCTGTAACCCTCCAGATCATTGTTCTTTATATATTCAAGAAGCCTTTTTCTTTTTCCGACAAGCATCACAAGACCCCTTCTGGAATGATGGTCCATTTTGTTGCTTTTTAAATGCTCGTTTAAGATATTGATCCTTGAAGTAAGTATTGCTACCTGGACTTCCGCTGAACCAGTATCATTTTCATGAATCCTGAATTTTTCTATTATCTCCTTTTTATCTTCTTTCAACAGCGTCAACTTGACTATTCACCTCCCCTTCAAAATATTCCTGAATAATTTATCATAACTGTTATACTATTACAATTCAATAATCACCTGCAAAAAAATCACTGGTAACCTGATAGCTTAAAATACTCTCTTGACAAAACGACATCCTTTTCAATCTGTTCTATAAGTTCAGCCATGCTGCCAAACCTTTTTTCATTCCTGAGCTTTTTTAAAAATATGATTTCAATGTTACGCCCATAAATATCATCATGAAAATCTAAAATATGCGATTCCACCCATTTTCTTTGTCCTGCAAATGTAGGATTATCGCCAATGTTTATAACTGCGGGCATCTTAGAATAAAAATCCTGTATTTTGCCGCTGTCTTTTATCTTATTATCAATAAAACGGCTTTCAAGTATATTAACCATTCCGATATAAACGCCATCTGCAGGCGTTACATACTTCATAAAAACATCAATATTCGCTGTCGGGAAACCTATTATTCTTCCCCTGCTGTCACCCTTGATAACTTTTCCTTTTATTGAAGGATACCTTCCGAGAAACAACCTGATATTCTCTATATCCCCCTGCCTGTAAAATTCCCTTATAGAAGTGCTTGATACCGGTTTGCCTCTAATATTAAATATCGGGACTTCATTGACTTTTATACCAAGGGGTTTAAAAAAATCCTTCAGGAAGGCTGTATTGCCAAGAGCATCTTTACCAAACCTGAAACCACTGCCTATAAACAGTTCACTGGCATTCAGTTTTTCAATTAAAATATCCCTGCAGAAATCTTTCGGAGCTATTTCTGAAAAAAACCTGTCAAATTTTGCAATTATTATATAATCTACTCCAATATATCTTATAAGACTTAACTTATCAGCACATGATGTTATGAGTTTTTTAAATAGCCTCCCGTGTATGATATTCTTAGGAGGATTATCAAAGGTAAAAACAACACATGCGCCATTGTTTTTTTTGGCTTCAGCCAGACACCTCCTGATAATATCCTGATGCCCCGTATGGACGCCATCAAAAAAACCTATTACAGCAAAAATTTTTTTATTTGCAAAGAATCCTTTTTCAATTTTTTCCAGTCTGATGGTATTCTTCAAATGTTTTATTATTTTTAAGATAAACCTATTTTATTTTGATAAATCAAATAAAAAACTATTATATTTTAGTTAAATAATTAAAAATTACAACTTTCTTTTGTCCATACCCATAATCCTATCAAGTCTTTCAAGGGGAATTATTGCCTTTTCATAAGATACAGGCCCACCGTTTTCTGCAATCTTATCCACTTCATCTGCAGATATACAATCTTTTAGTTCAAACTTTCCAATATCAGTCCTTATAAGACCCGTCATTGTTGCGCCACAACCAAGGATTTTTCCGATTTCAAAAATAACAGAACGAATATATGTTCCACTGCTGCAATGTATCATCATTTCCACTTCATCACCATTAAAGGAATTGATTTCTATGTCAAATATTTTTACTATTGAACTTTTCATATTCTGTATTTTTAAGTCATAAGGATTTTTTCGCGCATAGCAATAAGCAGGCTTGCCATTTATTTTTTTTGCGCTAAAAACAGGCGGGGTTTGCAAAAAATCCCCTTTTAAGCTGCCTGCTATTTTTTTAAGTTTCAAAATATTTAAATCCTTGCAATCCCGGGATTCAATAATATAGCCTTCCAGGTCCCAGGTATCCGTTATATATCCAGGCTTGAACCTTGCAATATATTTCTTATCCAATGAAAGGAAAGTTGCTGAAAGTTTTGTTGCCCTGTTAATAAGCAGGATCATTATTCCCTGCGCAAGAGGATCAAGAGTTCCGCAATGGCCTATTTTATTTAAAAAAAAACCCTTTTAAAACGTCTTATGACATCATACGAAGACATTGACGGCATCTTATTTACAAGGATTATACCGTTAAAATGTTCAAGAAACTTTGATTTTTCCATTCCTGTATTCATTTAACTTACCATATCAAAATTCACAACTGTCAATTTATGGCAGCTATAAGGCTTGAAATGACATCTTTTAAATTACCCTTCCGGGAATATGCAGATGCCATCTTGTGTCCCCCTCCTCCAAATTTCGCTGCAACATCAACAACATTGTATCCTGGGTCGGAAGAGCGAAGGCTCACTTTATATTGATTTCTCCCGACCTGCTTTAGCAGTGCTGCAATCTTTGCGTCAGATGCGCTCCTCAGTATTTCTATTATCCCATCGTTTGCTGAAAAAGGCAGCCCAAGTTTTTCAAAATCACTTTTAAGGACATAGGATAAAATGAGTTTTTTGGACCTTATTATCCTTATTCTCTTCAAAACTTTTTCCAGAAGCTTAAACCTCTTGAAAGGCTCATTCTCGTAGATATGCGCAAATACATCAGACGGCACTATGCCGAATTCCAGCAGATGACTGACAATCTTGTGCACCTCATGAGTCGTATTAGAATATTGAAACCTGCCGGTATCTGTCAAAATTGCAGCATAAATACCAAGTGATATATTATAATCCAGCAACTCCGGAAAACCTGATATTATAAGCTCATATAATATTTCAGCAGTTGCAGATTTTGAAGAATCCACAATATCTATATCCCCGTACATTGTATTGCCCAGATGGTGGTCTATATTTATAATAAGTGCTGTTTTTTGCCTTATTTCATTTATATCTATGCTGAAACGTCCCTCATCCGCGCTGTCCAGACAGAAACATATGAAATCTTTCTTATTACATTCTGTTTTTATATCATGGATGTCTTTTTTCAAATCATCTATGGATGGAAGGAATTTATACTGATACGGTATGCCTGAATCGCAAACCATAAAAACATCTTTTCTTAATGCTTTCAAAAGTCCGTATAATGCAACCTGTGAACCAAGGCAATCCCCGTCAGGAAAATCATGTGTTATGATAAGGAATTTTTGGTTATCCTTGATTATCCTTATTGTTTTATTAAATAAATATGTTATATCCTGCGGCATTTTTGTAAAACGACTTATTCATCCTTTTTTAAATTTTCAAGCAATTCTGTTACTTTTATACCTTGTGTTATGGACCTGTCATACATGAATTTTAACTCCGGCATGGATCTTAACCTGAATCTTTCTTTAAGGTTCTTTTTGATAAAACCATCGCAGTTCTTAAGCCCCTTCATTGATTCGCTGATTTCTTCCTCATCACCCATTATGCTTACAAATACATCAAGGCGGTGGTAATCACTTGATAGTTTTACAGCTGTAACCGTTACAAAGCCTACCCTCGGGTCCTTAAGCTTGGAATTGATTATAAAACTTATTTCCCTTTGTAAATCAATCTCTATTTTTTTTATACGGTCCATAATATGCCTTAATAACTGAAATAATTGAAGTCAAATCATTATTTTATGGTTTAACAGGTTATTTTTAGCAGATATTTTTTAATATTGCGATGATTTACCGTTTATTGCTTGATTTCCTTCTGCTCATAGACTTCGAGTATGTCGCCCTTGTTCAAATCCGAAAAATTCTCTATCCTGATACCGCATTCATAGCCTGCGGCGACCTTTTTAGCATCTTCCTTGAACCTGTGCAATGAATCTATTTTACCGTTATAGATTATCCTTCCGTCCCTCGTTACCCTTACCGTATCTCCTCTTTCAACTTCGCCTTCAAGCACGTAACATCCCGCAATGTTTCCCACTTTTGTTATCCTGAATATTTCCCTGATTTCCACATTGCCCTTGATATTTTCCTCGTATTTTGGTTCGAGAAGACCCCTGGATGCAAGCTGTATGTCTTCAATGAGTTTATAAATAATATTATATGTCCTTACTTCAATGTTTTCTTCTTTGGATAGCACTTTTGCTTTGGCGCTTGCGACCACGCCAAATCCTATTACTATTGCATCAGAAGCTGAAGCAAGAAGTATGTCACTATCAGAAATAGCGCCCACTCCCTTGTGTATTAACTCGATTTTTATATTCTCTTCCTCAATGTCTTTCAATGACTTTTCAACTGCGTCAAGCGAACCATTGGATTCAGCTTTCAGGATTATTTTCAGTTTCTTTATTTCGCTTTCCCTGGAGATTTCTGCCAGGTCTTCCAGGGTAATGTGTTTGCGGGCTTCAGAAAGCTTTGCCAGTTTTTTCTGTGATTCTCTTTTGCTTATCAGGTCTTTTGCAACTTTTTCATTTTTTACAATAAAAAATTTATCGCCTGCCTGGGGAACTGAAGTAAAACCGGAAATAATTACAGGTTGTGAAAGCTCCGCCTTGTTGACTGATATGCCATGTTCATTTCTTATTGTCCTGACTCTTCCATATGAATTCCCTGTCACAAAGAAATTACCGACTTTAATATTGCCTCTTTTTACAAGGACTGTGCCTACAGGGCCAAATCCTTTATCAAGATTTGATTCGATTATTATACCGAGGCCTTCCGCTTCAGGATTTCCTTTAATATCATTCAAATCAGCAATAAGAAGTATCATTTCAAGCAGGTTGTCTATATTTTCTCCTGTTTTAGCAGAGAGGCTCACAAATATCGTATCGCCTCCCCACTCCTCAGGCACAAGTTCATATTCTGTCAGGCTTTGCTTTATCCTGTCCTGGTTCGCATTTGGAAGGTCCACCTTGTTGATTGCAACTATTATTGGGACTTCGGCATCTTTTGCATGGTTTATTGCCTCTACTGTCTGCGGCATCACACCATCGTCAGCTGCAATTACTATTACTGCTATATCAGTGACCCTTGCGCCGCGAGCACGCATACTTGTAAAAGCCTCATGTCCGGGTGTATCTATGAATGTAATTTTCCTGTTATTAAACTCTGTCTGGTATGCGCCAATGCTCTGGGTGATGCCACCCGCTTCACTCAATACTACTTTCGATTTCCTTATTGAATCAAGAAGCGTTGTTTTTCCATGATCGACATGTCCCATTACAGTAACAATAGGGGGTCGGATAACTAGCTTGTCTTCGGAATCCCTCGCAAATTCATCAAGCCTGTCTTCAAACCCAATGACAGCATATTTGAAATTATATTCATGTGAAATAAGCTCTATCAAATCATTGTCAAGGGGTTGGTTGATATTTAGCATCGCGCCAAGGTTAAATACTTTCTGAAGTATTTCTGAAGAAGGAATGTTTATTCTTTCTGACAATTGCTTAATCGAAATACCTTCGGGTATTTCAATAATCTTTTTAATTTCCGGTCTTTTCAGGGGTTTTTCCATTAAAACTTCCGATACTCCCATTTCACCTTTAACTTCAGATTTTTCAGAAACAAAAGTTTTAACTTCCTCTTTTTTTGCCTGAGGTTTTACACGCGACCTTAGCCTGCCCTCTTTTTCTTCCTTATCCAGTTCTTTATCCAGGACCTTCTTTATATTTATTTTCTTTTCTTCATCCCAGCCAGACCTGGGTTTGATATCGTCTGCAGTTTTTTCCTTTGCCTGGTCGCTTTCAGCAGCTTCTTTTATAATTACAGGTTCCCCGGTCTTTGGAGCTGCTTCCTGCTCCTTCTTTTTAATATCATCTTTTTTTGAAGCATTACCGGTCGCTTTTTTAGTCTGACCTTTTTCTTTTAGATCTTCTGCCTTTTCAGGGGCACCATTCTTAGCTTTAGCTTTTGTCACGAGTTTTTTTTCTGCATCTGCTGGCTTTACCTTCTTTTCAGGCGCCGCTGAAGGCTTTATAAACGCAGAAACTATTTTTCCCCTTTGCTCTTCATTTACAGATGAGCTGTGGCTTTTAATATCGATTCCCAGTTCCTTGCATTTTTTAACTATCTCAGAAGATGCAATATTCAGTTCTTTGGCAATATCATAAACCCTAAATGAACTCATTGTTTTTTATAATCCTTATTATTTTCATCTTTTTTTCTTTTAATATTGTCTGAATCTTTTTCTTCCAGGATTTTGGAATTTTTCATTTCATCCTGAGCAGATTCGTCATGGTCCTTTTCTTTCTTTTCTATTCTTTCCTTCCTTGCTTCATTCAGCTCTTCTTCAAACTGCTTTTCACTCTTTATATCTATCTTCCACCCTGTAAGCTTTGCAGCAAGTCGGGCATTTTGGCCTTCCTTACCGATAGCCAGGGATAACTGGTCATTAGGTACTACAATGAGTGCAAATTTTTTCTCATCGTCAGTCAGGACTTTAAGTACTTTAGCAGGGCTTAAAGCATTCTTGATAAATAGAACAGGGTCCATGTTGTAATCAACTATATCTATCTTTTCTCCTTCAAGTTCTTCCACTATCATCTTCACCCTGGAGCCTTTTGGACCTACACAGGCACCGACAGGATCTACATTTTTATCATTTGAAAGGACCGCTATCTTTGTCCTGTATCCGGCTTCACGCGCAATGCTTTTGATTTCCACGACTTTTTCACTTATCTCCGGCACTTCCAGTTCAAATAATTTTTTAACAAGGCCGGTATGTGTCCTCGAAACTATAACCTGTGGACCCTTTGTTGTCTTTCTTACTTCTGAAATATAGCATTTAATCCTCTCGCCATGCCTGTATAATTCCCCGGGAACCTGTTCGTATTGCGGTAGAAGGGCTTCGACTTTGCCAAGGTCCACAAGCGTAAACCTTGAATCGTTCTGTTGGACAATGCCCGTTACCATATCTCCTACCCTGTCCTTGAACTCCTCGTACATTATATCCCGCTCAGCTTCTTTAATCCTCTGCCTTATCACCTGCTTTGCAGTCTGGGCTGTGATCCTTCCGAAATCACCCGGTGTAACTTCTATCTCAGGCGCATTTTCCTGGTTGTCTTCCGGCTCCCCAAACTCATTTTCCAGGATCTTGAATACTTTTATTTCCCCGTTTTTCTCATTTATATCTATTCTGATTTTATCTTCGACATCATAGATCTTTTTATATGAAGCGCTGAGGGCACCCTTAAGCGCTTCAACTATAGTATCCATCCTGATACCCTTTTCCTTTTCAAGCTCCCTTAATGCTTCAATCAATTTTCTATTCAATTAAATCACCTTATTGCATTAGTTTTTCAATATTATTAACCGGAATTATTAATCAGCAAATGACTTTTATAACAAAAATAGTGGGACTTGCCCACTATTTAACATTCTATGCTCTTTAAAATCCTAAAGGATTATAACACATAGATAAAATAATTCAAACAACGGCTAATGCTTTTATTTCCAATTTGTATTTCCGGCAATTCCGCTAAATAATGCCAGCCGCTTTTTCCAGGCAGGAAACTGATTGTCAAAAAGGTGTTTATCGGGCAAAAAAGCGTCATTTCCAGTAAGAATTGAGGATAAAATACTTAGTCTGCAATGAAAGATATGATTTTTATATCATCGCTTATATTATCCAGCATATTTCCTGAACCACCAGCTTCTCCACATAGCGGACATTCTGGAGGGAAACTGGCCGACGAAAAAATCTTTCCGCAGTTTGAACATTTTAATTTAAATTTCAATTTCCTGAAATGAAGTTTTGCATCTTTAAGGATTTCGCTTTCCCTTGTTAAAAACCCGAAATAAAATTTTATTGAATCCGGTTCAACACTTGCCAGCGGATTTAGCTCGAAATTAACTTTCCTGATTTTAGATATACCCTTACCTGCGGCGGCTTTTTCGAGTATTGAAATTATTGAAGATGTTATTGCATATTCATGCATCTGTTTTAAAAAAACTCAAAATTTCTTTTTTTATCTTTGCAAGTATTTCAGGAAAAGCATCTTTTATCTCACTTGAAAGCTCTATGGAAAAAGTGCTTATATTATTCGGTACAACACCCAGAATAATAGCCTGGGGCAATTCATCTATTATTGATACAATCTTCAGGCAATCCACCAGTTCCATCTGGTGAAGGGAAAACCGTTCAGTTTGTCTTCTTCTGAGGTCATCCAAAGTGAGCCTGAATACTGTGCCTGCTTTATAATCCGGCGTCCTGATACAGTCCACTATTGCAATTTTTTTTATTTGGTCTGTAAGATGGGAACCTATATCCAGGGTGGAAGTGCCAATGTCTATAAACTCTGTCGTATCAGCAAAATCGGCATCTTTACCAAGCTCCTTTATAACATGGACACCTATGCCCTCATCTGAGAGCAGGATATTGCCGGCCCCTATCACCAGGTTCCTAATGTTTTCCCTGTTTTTCATAACCTGTAACTATTGATTTATAGTAATCAATCACTTTAGGGCCTGTGGAACCAAGATAAAAATGAAGGAGTGTTGTCAGGATGAAAAGCCAGCATATGACATAGTGCCATGCTTTTATGTTATTAAGCCCGCCAAAAAAATCATTGAATTCTGTAAACCTCGGGATAAAATACATTGCTATACCTGTAATCCCCTGAGCAAGCAAAAGCACCGGCCATAATGTATAAACCATTTTCTGGCCTGGATTATATTTACCCCAATGTTTCGGGCTTGGAATACCAACAAAAATATCATAGAGATAATGTTTAACCAGTAAAGGTATGTCCCTGAAGTCACGCCATGTAAAAAGAAGTTCTTTTATTTCACCAGTTACCACAGTGTAATATATCTTGTATATGAAGGTCCAGCCGATTAAGTACATGAAAATAAAATGTATATACCTGGCCATTTCCAGTGTTGGAAACAACCTGAACCATCCGGGGGCATATATCTGGAAACCTGTCAGTATAAGCATCACCATGGAAACAAGGTGAATTATGTGCATGGTCCTTGTAATCACTGTATGCTTGTATAAAAACCTGTACCTGCCCTTTTTTAAGATTACTTCATTTTTAACTTCTAAAGCTTCCAATATATGACCTCCTTAGCATACCCTGAATTTTAATATTTCCCTGTCACCTTCCATAATATGCACTGCACATGCCAGGCATGGGTCAAATGACCTTATTATCCTTCCGACTTCTATCGGGTTGTTTACGTCAGCTACAGGCGCGCCTATCAAAGCTTTTTCATATGGACCCATATTGCCACTGTCATCCCGGGGACCGCCATTCCATGTTGTTGGCACAACAGCCTGGTAATTAGCTATTCTCCAGTTGTCTATTGATATCCAATGCCCCAGCGAACCTCTTGAAGCTTCAGTCAGGCCCATTCCGTCAGAAGTCATTGGAATGCTGAATTTGGTATGGACAGGTTTTCCCGGGTCAATTTCATTAACCCATTCATCCATCTTATCTGCAAGGAGTTTGAGCTCAAGAGCTCTTGCAGCATGCCTTCCCATTGTCGAAATAAGATCTTCCGGCTGAAGGCCCAATGCGGTAAGCGCGCTGTCTATCAGGCTTTTAAAATCCGGGTCGGTACCTTTCAGATATGTTATTATAGCTCTTGCCAATGGTCCGACTTCAACTACTTTGCCGTTGTACCTGGGGGCTTTTAGCCATGAATACGCATCGCTTTTCCTGGCATCAGGAACCGTCTCCCCCTTAAGCGGATACAGCCCTGAACCTGATGAATATTTCGAATATTTTACAAACTCGGCAACGTATTTGGGATCAAAATCTGAAAGATTACCGTCCAAATATACACCTGATGTATAATACCGGTTTCCGTCTTCATCAACAGGGAAACCGCCATAAGACAGGAAGTTTCCAACGCCTCCGCCTATCTTGAAATATGATGGATAGAGGCTTGCAACTGCCACAACGTCAGGAATATACTGGCTGTCTATGAAGCCCCTTATCTCTGAAAGCCTGGATTTAAAGGCAATTACCTTATCAATATCCAGCATTGTTGCAACACCGCCGGGAACCAGGGTCTGGCAGTGCGGCATTTTTCCGCCAAAGATAGCCAGCATCTCATGCGCTTTTCTTCTTACTTCCAGCGCCTTTAAATAATTAGCTATTGCCTGGATATTTACATCGAAGTCCTGAATATAGTCGCCTTCATACCTGGGCAGGAAAGGAGCACCTGCACTTGCAACCCCAGCATCTATATCCGCCTGTATCCAGTCTTTCACTTTATTCAATTTGGGATCCGTCCCTTTATAATTCAGGACTGCAGTAATATCTACAAAATCAAGCGCACAAAGATGATAGAAATGAAGGAGGTGCGAATGTATAAACTCTGCAGCAAGCATAAGGTTTCGTATTATCCTTCCATTTGTGGGAGGTTTAACATTTAAAGCATCATCAAGCGCAAGGATTGCCCCGGTTCCGTGAGGCATTGGGCAAACACCGCAAATCCTTTGCGCAATAGGCGGTGCATCAAGCGGGCTCCTGTCCCTAAGTATTATTTCCCATCCCCTGAACATTTCACCGGAACTGAAAGCATTTGTTACCACGCCATTTTCGACTTCTACCTTGATTTTAAGATGGCCTTCTATCCGGGTCAAAGGATCGACTGTGACGATTTGCTTTGCCATTATTTATTTATCCTCCTCTTCCTCTTTTTCCTTGAGAATATAAGGAGTGCCTTTTTCCCTATTCTTCTCGTCTTTATATTGTCTGTATTTTGTTGAAATCACCCTTGCAGCAGCATGTGCGCCTATACCCGCAACAACAGCTGCACCAAGCGCCATACCAACTGTATTGGCGCTAGCATTTATACCAGCAAGACCAGGAACTTCGGCACCCGGTAATTTCTCATAAATCCCGGAACCGGCGCCTCCAGGGAAGAAAGGTTCTGTACATCCTATGCATGGGCCCCCCGACCTGTTGCACCAGTTAACACCGCTGTTCCAGCCCCTTGTTGCAGCGTCGCAGTGAGCCACCGGACCCTTGCAGCCAAGCTCGTATAAACATCCTTTTTCGCCAAAATTCATTGCAAAAATACCAGTATCAAAATATTGCCTCAGCTCACAGTTGTCATGAATGAGCTTGTCAGGGCCGAAAAACATTACAGGTCTGCCCAGTGAATCAAGTTCAGGTATGCCGTATTTTAGTACATTTACAATTGTTCCTACCATCCAGTCAGGATGAGGGGGACAACCGGGGATATTTATTATTGGTTTATCTTTTATGACCTGAGAAGCAGGCACTGCACCTGTGGGGTTTGGTGGCGCAGCCGGTATGCCGCCCCATGTTGCACAGGTCCCTACTGCCACCACTGCCAGTGCGCTCTCGCTTATTTTGTTTATCCACTCAAGTGCAGTTATTGGTTTTTCATCCTTTTCACCTACTGTGCAGTAGAGCCCATCCTCTTCAAGAGGTATGGAACCATCAACTACTAATATATATTTTCCAGATTCCTCTGCTATCATCCTGTCTATAACACTGAGCGCAAGATCGCCTGTTGCACCCATTATAACAGGGTGGTACTCAAGTACTATGACTTCTATGAGCACTTCATCAACACCAGGATATTCAGTGTTAATAAAGCTTACAGGACATCCTGAACAAGCTTGCGCCTGGAACCATATTATTGGAAGCCTTCCTTTTCCATTTGTCGCATTTGATGCTGAAAGCAGTTTTGGAAGCCATAAATTTGAAAGTGCTATACCTGCGATTGAACCCGCACTTATCTGCAAAAACCTTTTCCTCGAAATTAACACAGAAAACCTCCTGTATACCAAATATTTTTAAAAATTAAAGATGGTTTAAGAAAGGAATTTGAAGTATTAAAAGCTTCTGAAAATATAGTTTCTTCTTTTATTAAAATACCTTTAATGGCCACTCTTAATATTTCCAGGTAAATTTATAAACTAAAAAATTTTAATCTATATGATTTTCAAAATCAACCATATTTTATCTGAAACTGCTTTGCTGCTGCAACTGGAGTCCTCTGTTAATTTTAAATTAATATGATTTATTTATATTATAGAAAACTGCTCTATTTAACAATAAGAAGTAATAATTTCCTGATTATTAATTATAGGATAACAGTTATCCTGAATCCTTTTTACCTGCTTTCAGATAAGCGGCCCAGGCCCATCTTCAGTTTCTACAGGCAGCTTTCCGGTCTCATATAAAAAAACGGAAAACCTGCCCATATTTATCTTTATTGAACCTTCCTTGAACCGGTTGGCAGTAATATAATGTTTTTGTCCTGTATCTTCAAGCAAATCCCTTAAAATAGCATCAGATGAATAAGAAGAAATAAAATCAAGGCCTTTTTTTGTAAGAACAAAAACCGGTATCTTCATCCCGACCTGCAGGATTGCCTTAGGACCGGCTATTTCCCTTATTTCTTTTGAAGCGCACGCCCATGCAAGATCAGCATAATTGCTTATATGCTCAGCCTGGGCAGTATCAATGCCTGTGTTGCATATTGATAAAATAATAACTTTATCAGCAACCGGTTCATGTCTTAATTTATCAAGTATGGCCTCATCGCCCCTCACAGTCACTGCTATTTTTTTGTAACCCATTTCTGAAGCTTCTCTTACACCTTCAAGCTGATCGATCCTGGCATCTTTTTTTGACAATACAATGCCGCCATTATTTTCAATTCTTTTAATGACCTCTGGAATAGGGGTTGTGTAAAACAGCCCGTTCATATATGCGCCTATACCCTGCACGACACCAGGATTTGATGTTATAACAGTTCCTGCGCCCTCGCATACTATGACCGCAGAATCGATAATATCCCGCTTCAGTGCATACATTATCATCTCTGAAGCTCCAAAAGGCACTATTATCTTTTCGTCACAGACTACCCTGTCGCATGTAAACATACCCCAGTCCTGGGCCTGCTTTTCAAATTTTTTTTCAATAGTATCCCTGTTTATTGATTCAAAACAAAAAAGTGAGGTAAAAAGAGGACAGTGATGGACTTCTGGTTCCTGCATTTTTATCACTTTGCCGCCTGATATCGCAACAAGCGCGCAGGCCTTCCTGGTTATATGCAGGTCCCGAGGCAGTTCACCTTGCTCTTTTTTTAACTCTAGAAGAAAAGAAGTAACAATATTGCCAGCCATTACAACACTATCCGCCTGAAATACCTTTTACCTTTCTGGACGACCTTACCATTTATGTCTGTGATGTCCAAAGTAAGGCTCATATCATCTACCCTGTCCTCTCCAATCTTTATGGCGCCCTGGGCTATGAGCCTTCTTGCGTCGCTGTTAGATTCCGCAAGACCGCTTTTTACAAGTAAACTCAAAACAGCTATCTTTCTTTCAGGCCATTCGCCGGGATCTATTGCATATTCGGTAATATTGTCCGGTATTTTTTTCTCCTTGAAAATAGAATCAAAATGCTTTTCTGCGTAAGATGCTTTCTTTTCGTCATAGAGATTACTTACAATTTGTTTTGCAAGATTTCTTTTTGCAAATACAGGGTTTTCACCCTTTTTTGTCATTGCAAGTTCTATTGCATCTATATCATGTTTGGATAACCTTGTAAGCAGCCTGTAATAATCAAGGATTATCTTATCAGGAATAGACATGACTTTTCCGAAGATTTCCTCC
>Ga0209254_10003608_pt1 | contig 14102 bp, 12 predicted proteins | sample FrelakmetDIP11DI_FD_187148 | JGI IMG/M metagenome (GOLD analysis project Ga0209254, IMG submission 187148) | Freshwater lake sediment microbial communities from the University of Notre Dame, USA, for methane emissions studies - DIP11 DI (SPAdes)... | ecosystem: Environmental > Aquatic >...
GGCTAGTTTTGGGGAAACCCCCACGGTTTAACAAATCTAACTCTGAGTGTGATACAATAGTTGGAGGAAATTCATGAAAATCGAGAAATTAAAAAACTAATCCAGGGTTTTCAGGCAGGATTCAGGGTTAATAAGTTAAAAAATTAAGTTTTCCCTCTCAACAACTTGTGACGTTGAAACAATAACCAGTTACCAAAGCCAGTAAAATATTTTTCATTACCAATTTTGGGAGCTCGATATAAATCCTCCATCGTCAGATTGAGTGTTTTAACAAATTTCTCCGCAACCTCAGGAAGTTCATCTTTGTATGCAAGTTCTTGTTGGTGAATCTTGATGGCCTCTTCCCGGGTCATAAATCCATTTAGGACAAGACTGGTTGCCTTAAGGAACTTCTGACCAAATCCATACCTTTGAACCAGTAGGTATTGCTTGACAGGAAAAGCCCAACAGTCGTCATGTTCTTTTAACATATCTATACCCAAGACTTCCTTATAGAGATAGAGGAAAAGCTTCCGCCCATTTAGAGAGAGTGAGAGTAATCTGCATTTTTGGTGAAACTCAATTGATCGGCTTTAAAATGAACCTTAGCTCAAAAGCTGGGAGAATGTTCCCAAAGAACCTTTGGTAAAATAAGGGAAAAGCATTTGCAAAAACCTCCGGCAAGAAAAGCACTATTTTGCTAACCAGAGTGTACTTTGTTTTTACCGCCTTTGCGTGGAAATGATACTTCGTCTCTATGACCCTGAATTCTGCCTTTGAATCTAGGCTCCATCTATTATGCTTTGACTCAGCCAATATGTCAAAAGAATGGTAGTTAAAGAACTTTTTATGGGTAGGGTGATTGGCGCCAGGGCTCGCATAAAAGGGGACAATTATCTCGATGATACCGTCTTTTTTAACAATCCTATAGAACTCTTCTATAACCTCTTCAAAGTAATCCAAATGCTCTAAGCAGTGTCGGGAATATATCTTATCAAAAGAGTTCGACTTTACTGGATAAGGAAACCTGTTCAGGTCGTGCCTTATGTCTGCACCAGGCGATTTGTCTATTCCAATCGCCCCTTTCAATTTGCAATTTCCACAGCCCACATCCAAGACTTTCATAACACCTCCGGCATCAGTTAAGCCCGCTATAAATGATAAGAACTGGCTTTTTAGTAGTTTGCATATACAGAAAACGGAGTTGTATATCAAGCAAAAAAGACCACAAAACGTAAATAATAAAGTCTAACGGGACATTAAAAATCGATCAAACTCCTTCTGCTGCTCTTCTGTTAGGATTAATCGAATCTGATCGATTATTTTTTCTTTACTTTGACCCTCACCCACTTCTTTTCCTTGACGAGCCTGTTGTAAGATTTCTCTCACTTGCAGTCTTTGGTCCCTGGTGAGGTTGAGTTGGGATAGAATGTTTTAAGGTCCGCCCTTCTAATCCCATCAATGGAATTCTCAATAGGAGATAATATGGTTTATTTATTTATCTCCTTTGTTCGAACCAATTTCTGGTTCCCTAATGACCGCTCTTGCAACCGCACCGAGTCTCTTCGATGCATCTGCAAGAATAGTAGCATTAGTGGGGTCTATAATATCGTCTTGGTATATTTCAAGGTAAGTGGCCCCGAGCTTTATGCCAGCATCAATGGCTTGATCTAAGGGCCCGAGTCTATCCCGACCTCTGTCCTTCCATGCCGCAGCCCAGGTCATCTGAAAACCGATTATGGCTTTGTCTTTATACTTTGGAAATATGTTAATGACATGTTCAATCGCTGGATTAACTTTTGCTGAGGTAAAGACTTTTGAAAATTTGGCGCTAAGGCCATTTGATTGTAAACATATACGTCGGCCATATTTGCTAACAGCATATTCCGCTAAGTGGTCTGCCAATTCCGTGTAATAAGGTGGGACATCTAAACAAAGGGAAATCGATTTTTGAGGAAATGCCTGGGATGTGCGGTCAATAGCCTCCTCCCATACCTTGCCCCACTTCTCAAGGGAAAGCCCCTGTCGTTTCATTATATTGATAGTCTCCTGGTCCGTTGGTAAGTGGGGTGTTGCTGGACCCATCACTGGACCACTCACTGCCACCCAATATAATAGAGGTTCATTGGAATACTGTTTTGAGAGGGCCCCTAAGAAAGGGAAGTAAGTATTTAAATAATTGCCATCCCACGGGACGGGTTGACGAATCATCTTGCCGTAATCCTTTTTATTTTTATTCCGGTTTATATATTCTAATTTGGCAATATTTGGATGATCCAAGACCCACTTAGGACTAAACATACCCGCTAAGATACGTAAAGTAACATATTTTCCATTCTTCTTAGCTAAATTTATAATATCGTCAATCGGTTGCCAATTATACTGTCCTTTTACAGGTTCAAGCAATTTCCAAGAAATACGTATAGAGTAGCCAGTGACAAAAGGAGCGTTGGCTGCTTTGGTATCGATTCCTTTACCTTCTGCTGGGAGAACATAAATGCCTTGCATTTTATCATTGGCTTCAGTTTGATAAGGTATATTTAAAATAACCAGGCAAAAGGAAAGAAAAAATAGAGTTGTTAACTTCCAAAGCTTTGCGTTAATCATTATGGGTTCCTCCCTCCTTATTATAATTAGGCGAGAAAAAAGAAGTGTGAAGAGACCAAAGCAAATACTCTCTTTATTCTTAGTCATATATACATTCATATCTTTACAGGCATCGTTCTTAATCATTAAAATTTTGGCATGCCTTGTTTGAACCAGAATATAGAGCTCATCTCACCTTTACATGTGGAGAGTGCCTTTTAAAATATAATTATGATAACATTGATGTATATATTTGTTCAATCTTTTTAGCTATGGTGTTCCAATCAAAGGTTCCCTTGATACTTGCTTTAACATTGGCTCCAAGTTCTTGGGCAAGGAGTTTATCAACAATCAGCCTGACGATCGCCTGTCCAAATTCGACGCTGTCTTCCCCCTTTACTAAAAGAGCGTTCACCCCATCTTTAAGAAACTTTGCTGAACCTTCAAAACTGACAACGGGTTTGGCTGCAGCCATGTAGTTTAGAAGTTTGGTCGGAATGCCTGGAGAGAAAGGACGGGGCACTACTGCAACATCTGCCGCGGCCAAAAAGTCCGGCAGGTCATCCAGTGAACTTGTCGTAATGATAACGTTCCCTGCCAACCCCAATTCGCTTGCCATCCTCTTATATTTCTCCTCGTGTTCAGGGTTGACGGTACTCCCGACGAGTAACAGCACTCCGTCCGGGTACCTATCGACTACAATTTTGAATGCCTGGAATAGATAATCGAGGCCCTGAAATTGGTCAAAGGTTCCTGTATAGATCACCAGCGGTCTCTCTCCAATTTGATAGGCCTTTCTTACCTTTTGACCATCTCCCTTTTCGAACATCTCGATATTAACACCTGAAGGGACCACTCTAATACGATCCTGAGGGATCCCTTTATCCATAATGAAAGACATGAGATCTTCGGTATCGGCAATGATAAAGTCAGCCATTTTTGGCACAAAACGGTCAAGAAAATTGGCCAGGTTGATGGCCAAAGATTTTGGCCGGATAAACCCGTATTGAGGCAATTCAGTAATCATCGTATTAATGGCATTATAAAGTAGAGGGATGCCAGTCAATTTTTTGACGGCATAGCCTACGAGAGCCCCTTCATAGTTATGGGCATGGATGATATCCACTTGATGCTTTCGGATGACCCCCCACAATTTAGAAATCATCAGGGCATCAAATACCAGTCTCTGATAGCTCGGGCCAACAACGATCTGTTCATTCTTTCCAACCGGACGGGTCCTGTGGATGGTGACTCCCTGGATCGGGATGTCATCTTTCAAAGGATATGTCACTACATGGATGGAATGCCCACGATCGGCAAGAGCCTCTGACATCTCACGGATGGCTGCGGGTGTCCCGTGATTGGCGGGAAAGGGACAGGCAGCCACCATTGCTACAGTTAAGGGTCTCATAAAAGATACCTTTTTACCCCGTTAGAAATAATGGCCTGCTGCTCCCTCCGGGCCAAGCTCCGCCCCGGAAGGGCTCATGCCCCGGGAGGAGGCCCTCTGGGCCGGCGGCTGCGGCGGGGTTAAGTTTTAGAATAATTCCGGGTTCCGCCCCGTAGGGCGGGGTTCAATGCCCCGCCTGCCTACCGGTAGGCAGGCGGGGCAGGCGGAAATTTCTAACGGGGTTTACATCATGGATCTCACTATTTTTTCGAGGGAGGTTACGACATAATCGATCTGCTTCTCCTTCAAGCCCAGATAGAGAGGCAGACAGAAATGTTTCTTGACCACATATTCCGTCTCAGGAAATTTGTCACTTGGACTCATCACGACCGTATCGGGATATTTCTTGAATACGGGTTGGGTGTGAAGCGCTTGGTTATAGAGCTCCCCCGGAAGTGAAACGCCACATTCCTCTTTCATTCTTTTTTTCAGAATATCCCGGTTGATAAAACCATCCCCGTAAAGAATGTATTTATAATAGGCGGACTGAATGCGATCAGGAATCTCCAAGAGCTTAATCCCGGGGATCTGCCTTTCGGAGAGCTTCTCGTCATAGAGGCGAGCAATCCATCTTCTCTCCTCGAGGATTTGGTCAATCTTCTGCATCTGACGCAAACCTAAAAGGGCATGGAATTCACTCGGCCGCCAGTTAGAGCCAAATTCGTCATGAATATTGGGCTCCGGCCCAAACCTGCCATGATCCCTTAAGGCCATACAGTGCTCATAAAGGCTTTTATCGGCGGTCGTGATCATTCCACCCTCACCCGTTGTGAGAACCTTGGTGGAAAAAAAGGAGAAAGCAGCAGCATGCCCAAGGGAACCAGCTTTCTTGCCATCGATGGTGGCTCCATGAGCATGGGCCGCATCCTCGAAAAGATAGAGATGGTTTTCATCGCATACCCTTTTTATTTCCTCATAGTGAAGAGAAATAATCCCACTCATATGGACAAGGATGACTGCTTTGGTATCCGGCCTTATTTTCTTTTTGAGATCCTCTGGATCCATTTGGAAGTTTTCCCTTTGGCAATCGGTAAAAATGACTCTCCCTCCAGCATGAATAACAGCTGCTGCAGTAGCCATAAAGGTATGGCTGGGAACAACCACTGTGGATCCTTTTACTCCAATGGAGCGAAGGATCATCTCCAGCGAACATGTGCCGTTGGAAGTTCCCAGTGCATAAGGTACTCCGCAAAAGGCAGCAAATTTTTCTTCAAATTCCTTTGAATGACTTCCCATACTGATAAAACCACCCTGCAGAATCTTCTCAAACTCATCCACCATCCATTGAATATCTTCTTCTGAATATTTAAGATCAAAACCCGGTATCCGCATTACCCATTTCCTCCTTGGGTTTAAATTTATACGAATATAAATCTCTTATGGCAAAAAAAGTTCAAATCAATACAGAAAATTTTATTTTATCCCTGTCTTCTCCTTATACCAGTTCATTGTTCGTTTGAGCCCTTCCTCCATCTCTACAGTGGGGTTATAATCAATCAATCTTTTGGCCTTCGATATGTCAGGACAGCGCCGTGGCGCCCCTGCTGGTTTACTGGTATCGAACTCAATATGGAGATCCTTTCCCGACAATCTCACAATTAGCTTGACCAGGTCCTTAATCTTGATCTCTTCATCCGTCCCGATATTCAATGGATCGGCCTCTGGATACTTCTCCACAGCGAGCATCATCCCCTCGACTGCATCTGTAACATAGGTAAACGAGCGGGTTTGCTCTCCATCGCCCCAGACTGTGACAACATCCCTTGCCTCCAAAATCTTTCTGATCTGAGAAGGGACTACTGGGGCAGTATCGAGGTTAAAATCATCTCTCGGGCCATACACATGAAATGGTCTTACAATGGCAATTTTCATTCCATACTCATCTTTGTAACAGCGGGCTTGTACCTCGGCCATTCTTTTTGCCCATCCATATCCAAATTCACTCGGGCCCGGTTCACCTTTCAAGCCATCCTCCTCAGGGGTAGGGACAGATGAATTTTGAGGATATACACCGACAGTACTGACGCTGAGAAATTGCTCCACCTCACCTTTTCTGGCGGCCTCCATCATATTGAGATTAATGATTGCATTCGAAAAGAACATTTCACCATGATGTTTTACGTTATACCCAACACCCCGTATCTTGGCAGCCAGATGCATGACGATATCCATACCTTTAATAGTTTTGGCACATATTTCAGGATCGGATAAATCTCCCGTCATCAGCTCAACATCTTTTTCAACCGGCTCCAGGTTAATTCGTGAGCCCCTTTTGAGGTCGTCGGTTACTCTGACCTTCGCCCCTACTTCTAAAAGTCTTTCGACTAAATGAGAACCAATAAATCCACCTCCCCCTGTAACCAGTACCTTTTCCCCCGACCAGAATGACATATCCTTTCCTCCTTTATTGAAGTCATTTGAGAGAATTCTTATCAAACTGAATAGATATGAAAAACCTCATTCCCCTTTTCATCTTGAACGAGTTTCATCCTCCACCATCCTGTCCAATGGGATGGGTATTTCTTAAGATGCTCTTGAAACTGCACTGAAAAGGCTTCAGCTGCCATTTCAGGTGTCTGGGAAAGAATCGGAGGCCCCAACCAAATTCTAAATATATTCTCTTTCCGATCAAACCCTGAAAAGAGTGGGACGATAGGAGCCTGATGAAACACACTCAATTTGGAAAAACCCACAGGCATTTTTATCTTTTTATCAAAAAAAGGGACTATGAAGAATTTTCGAGCATGCTGTCCATCTGCAGAGATAGAAACGACTTTCCCTGCCTTTAACAAATTACTAATTTTAGATTTTAAGGATTCCTCATCATTTGTATATATACATTCAAAATCCCTTATCCGCTCCCTCAGATGTTTTATTATTTTAGCATAAACAGAGTTAATCGATAGCTTATTCGAATTCTGAAGGGCCACGATAAGATATAGTCTTTCTATTCCTCCTATATAGGGTAAAGCAATCCCCTGAGTATTTGAGTGAACGAAAGTTAATAGAACTCCTTTCCCTCTGGAAAGGGCTTGTGTTAAATGTTCTTTTCCTTCAATCCTCACATATTTTTTAAAAAGATCAGGCACCCCATGACCATAGGAAAATCTCAAAAGACCGGTCAGAGGGACATTTTTTATCCCGTCCTGAATTACTGTATGGATCTGATCTATTGAGAAATTTCGTATCAGGAAAAGATTTTTTTTGGCAATGTCCCTCCTTTTGTAAAAGAAAGGAGCAGAAACGACCCCTAAAAATTTTATTAATTCTATGTAAAAACCGAACGGGAGAATATAAATCAATGGTTGGAAAATGAAAAATGATATAATGTAGATGAGTTTTTTTACCTTTTTCATAACTTCCATTACGACAAATGTAGATTTCACAATGATCAAATAACCGTTTGTTCTTCTATCCCAAACTTGGAAAAGTACCATAATCGATACATACCTCAGCCACACAAAACTTCGTACCCGCTACTAACAAACGCTCTACCAGATGGGAACCGATAAGTCCGCATCCTCCTGTAACTAAAACTTTTTTGGTAGTCCAGAACCGCATCTCTCTTCCTCCTAATGAGTTATAGCAGTTTTACCATATCCAATCGGATGAGGGTTGAACACCTCATCACCTGTTTCATCTCGAACGAGTTTCATCCTCCACCATCCTGTCCAGTGAGAAGGATGTTCTCGGAGGTGTTGTTCAAACTGAATCACAAATTCCTTCACCCTTATCTCATAATCCTCATGTTGAATCGGTTTCCCGATCCATATCCTGAAAGTATTCTGTTTTCGATCGAAGCCGAAAAACATGGGTACATTGGGAACCTGAAGCTTCGTGGCCAACCAGAAGATGCCGCTCGGCAACCTAATCTTTTTGTTAAAAAAGGGGGCTGTAATAAAGTGATGACTATGGATCCCATCCACACCCGTACCCACTACCTTTCCGTCGTTAATAAGGCTCCGAATGCTGGAAGTGGCATACCCTGGTTGGACGAAATGGTGATGGAGGGTCATAAAGGATTCCCATAGCCTCCACCTAATTTTTGTTTCCATATTGGAGATCCATTTTCTGTCGACTTCCTCCACAAAATCGAAATCGTTACTATCTACAATGAAACCTAAAAATGCCATGGATTGCCTAACGAAATTTGCATTGACAAAAACCACGATGGCTCCCTTTTTTTGATCGTAAAATTTTTTGATATTCTCCTCTCCATACAAAACGACATACCGTTTAAAAAAGGCTTCGTCAAATCGATCGTTGTAGAAATGGATAAGGGTCGTCAGTGTGGAATTTTTTAATCCTTCAGTGATCACTTCATGGATGTGTCTCTCTGAAAAATAAGGTATGAGCCTGAGGTTTCGTTTAGCCACCCTCTTCCTTTTAAAGTAAAAAGGTAGGGTAACAGTGCTTAAGAATTTCACTATTTCTATGGACAAGCGATAAGGGAATAGTACGACAAGAGGTCGCAAGGTAAGAAAAGAAAGGATAAAGAGTAATTGCCTCATACTTTCTAACATGAGAAGATGTCTCCCTTTTTAACCCCCTCATTGGGATTGATCAAAGAGAAGATTTCATCTTTCGTAATATATCTAAAGAGGAAAACGATTCCAACATAAACGACGACCGCTAATACACCTAAAGGAATGATATGGAAGATGGAGGAGGATGACCGTCCCAGATAAAGACAGAGACCAGAGAGGGCACCTCCAAGAGCTGGAATGCCCATCAATTTTACTGCCTTAATGGGAAACCCGATTTTCCTCAAAAGACCCATGCAAATCCAGTAATGTGAAACATCGGACAGGAGGGTAGCCCAACAACCAGCGAGATACCCCATTTTGGGAATAAGTATAAAATTAGCTGTCATTTTAATTAGGAAGGCAATCGCAACGCAAATAAAATAGGACCTTTGTCTTCCGATGGCCGTGAAAAAGAAAAAAAAAGGGCCGTTGGAAAAAGAAAGGGCAATGTCCAGATAATGAGCCTTAAACCATCCGCGGCTGGCAAGAAATTGACACCGTAAACTGCTTTGATAATGTAAGGGGTCGTAAAGGTTGTCCAGATGGCGAGAGGTAAGGTGATCAGCCATGTACATTTCAGTAAACTATTTAACATCCGATGTAGTTGCCTCGGATTTGTTTTGCTTAATCTTGAAAAGATAGGGAAAAAGGGGACCCCAAGCGTCCAGGGGACTAAGTACAACACCTGAACGATTTGATAAACACTATTAAATAATCCAACGGCAGCCGATGTGGCGAGAGCTTTTAGCATAAAAGTATCCAGATACCACAATGTCTTCCTCAGAACGATGGTCCCTCCGGTTGATAACGCTTCTCTTAACATCAACCACCAGGAAGATAAGTTAAAAGACAACTTCGGTCGTATATATTTCTTGCTAACAATGATATAAAAAATTCCCCAGAGAAGAATGCCAGAAAGGGCGAGGGCGGTCATAAGACCTATAATTCCCATTTGGAGTTTGATCACTAATAGGACGAGGAGAAAAAAGACAAGCCGGTATAGGACCAGACCAGCAGAATTAATTTCCATTTCCTCAAAGGCACGAAAAACGGTGGAATAACTAAGCATATGGAAAAGGGCGATCGTCGCAATGGCTGCTGGGTAGGCGGCAAGATGTGCATCGGGATGATCCGTCGTCAGTCGAATGCCGAAGATAATAATCATCATACTAAAGAAAGAAAAAACCCAATAGAGGGATTTTAGAGTTCCCAGAAGTTGACCGAGACGTGTTTTGTCACGAGATACTTCCCGAATAAAGATCGTAGCCAAACCAAGATCAGCAATGAACTGGAATATATTCACAAAGGCTATGATATACGAATAATCGCCAAATCCATTGGTTCCGAGATATCTTGCGATCACAACAATACTTGCCAAAACTAAAAGGCCGCTGAACAATTGTCCAAGGGTCACCGAAACAAGATTCTTGATAATAACCGGAGGTTTTTTTAGCACTTTTCACCCACCTGTATCATTAGAGTCTGTTTATAAATTCAGTTTATTCGTCATACCCGCGAAGGCGGGTATCCAGAAAATATTGAAAAAACTGGATTCCCGTTTTCACGGGAATGACAGACCATTATTTCACCTATTAGGTGATATTTCTGATGCAAGGAACCGTTTGTTTTCAATGTCTTGCCTGACTTTTTGTATAAAAAACGCTCAATTTAGGTTTATAATATTATCCGGTGATGTCGGTTTAAAGCCCATTGTATGCCAAAACATCGGAACCAATGGATTTGGTTAAGGCGACACGCCTGATGACGATATCGATTTCCGTCTCAAAGAAAGCTTGCTCATACTTAGCTAATTCATCGTGGGCCTTCATCACTTCGAGTTCACTCACTAATCCTTGCTTATATCTCCCTTCTGTTAGAGCATATGTCTCTTTCGCTTTTTCTATGTTTTTCTGTTGTCCTGTAAGGGTTCCTTTCAAACTTTGAATGGTTTGATAATTCTCTTGAATCTGATACGCAGCATCATTCTTCAGAGCTCTCAATATTTCCCTCTGTACCTGAATGAGACTTTCTTGCTGGGCCACCTCAGCTTTATTCTCTCCAAAATCAAATAAGGGTATATCTAACCGGAGGAACACATTCCATCCATAGGATTTATTATCCGAAGTTGCGAAGTCCCTTTGATAAAAATAGGTTGAACCAAAATTGATCTCAGGATAACTTTTACTTTTTAGGACCTTTAGGTTTTCGAGAAGACTTTGAATTTTAGCTTCCTGTGCCTTTATATCATTTCTTTTCTGATAGGCCAGTTCATAGAGCTTCTCCACTGAAGGGAGTGAATCCTCATCGGATAAAATACTACTGAATGTTGCCTTATCCCCGGATATTTTTGATATTTTTATACTCCCGCCCACCTTATTTTCCAAAGTGCCCAAATTAATCTCGATTCTACTTCTAAGTTCAACTATCTTCATTTGGTGATTGACAAGGATCCTTTCTGCATCAAGGAGTTCGCTTTTATTGATCAAATCCAGATTATATTTAGAAAGAGCAGTCTTGTAGAGTAATTCGTTTGTTTTTAAACTTTCCTCTGCAATTTTTAGAGCATTGAGTATCTTAAGAACTTTGCCATATGCATCAATAATGTCATAGGTGACATCTAATCGAAATTGTAAATCAGTAGACTTCTGGGACATAAGATTACTCTTTTCCCGCTCAACACTGGGAGCATAAAGACCGAGGAAACCGAGGAGGCTTCCGCTTGAATAAATAGGTTGAGAGAGCCATAAACCAGTCACGGAATTGTAGCCCTCAGCCTGCCGGGTTGAGATAATGCCGCCAGGTACAGTGATAAGGGAAGTTGATTCTTTATCACTGCCAAATGCAACCACAGAACTAAAAAGCGATAAATGGGGACCAAGCCTACTTTTTGCAAGGTCTGCTCCATGCCTATAGTATTTGATCATGTGTTGAGATTGAAGCAAGGTTGGGTGATTTTGTAAACCACTTTTGATACATGTTAAAAGATCATAAACAGGTTTGTTTTCCTCCCCCGTAGCATTCGGAAGGATAACATTAAACAGCGCCCAAAGCAACAATAGGGTAAAGATAAAAGACCGTCCTTTCATGGTTATATCCTCTTCCCATTCTCCCAAAGGTATACACGGGTTCTATAACTTTCATAGACAGGTTTCATCGTCCTTAAAAAGTAAAAGAGGAATCCTTTTTCATTGAGATAATTGAATAAATCAAAGGAGGTGGCTATAAACCATATACGCTTATGGCGACAAAGAAGATTTTTAAATTCAGATAGGGTCGTAATACTTGGGATATCTACCGTTTTATTTATTAATCGTGGGTAATCATTGTTATCCATATATACGATTTGTGTATCAACGATCGTTTCCTCGAAGTAGTCTACTTGACCTACAAAAAATAGAGTGGGGTGACTATAAACAGTAACAATCATATCCCCCTCGCAAAGGTTTTCTTTGACAAAAAGATTGGCACCTCTGAAATCGACAGGGTAAATGTTTCTTCTCTCATCTGCGATAGACCTCACATCAATAGCCTTAATGTTTTCGGTGGGAGTTGGATTTGAAGATAACCGATAGAGTTTCAACGTGTAATCATTATTCGTGATGAAGAACAAAAAGGAGAGGACAAATGGAATGCTATATCGTAGGACGTTCAGTACCGGCACACGGTATCCTTTGACTACCCCTGAGGCAAGTTCCGCCAATTTTATGAGTGCGGCGCTACTAAGGATAATGAGAAGGGGTTGCATAAAGTATGCGTAACGAGTCGCATAGAGAGAAAATGTATTGGAGAAGAAAAAGAGAACACAAAAGAAGATGGTCAATAGATATCTTAATTCCTTTTTAAAAAAGATAATCGGTAATCCAATGATGATGAGCAAGGTGTGAAACATATGACTCTGGGTTAATAAAAAATTATTCACATAGTACCAAGGATTATATTCCTGGTACAGAAACATCAATTTAAAGGTTGACTCACTCAATCCACTCCCAATAATCATAAAGGGTATACTCCGGTAGGTCCTGTGATAGATCTGAATTAAAACAACCATGCCTGCTATGACAGAGGCTAACCAAAGATGCCAATTTTTCAACCAGCCAAGGTCACGACCTTTCAGAAGAAAAGTAGCTACCAAGAGGGAAGGGAGAAGGTACCCTGACCCCTCCCATGTCAGATAGGTAATACTAAAAAAGAGGGAGGCGAGATAGACGGCTCGCCTATCGATCTCCTCTTTCTCGATGGCCTTGTAATAGAAGTAACAGCAAAGCAGTGTGAGGAATTGTTCTGTAACCATATATCGGGCATTCTGGGCTAAATTTATTGCAGAGGGCATGAAGGTATAGATGGCCGAAGCAAGCAAACCTGTTTGTACATTGACGAGCCTCATTCCTACCCAAAAAATTAGGAAGATCGTTGCAATTCCGAAAAAGGCAGAATGAAGTCGAATGCTCGTGGGATTTATGCCTAATAAACTAATTGAAGGGACAACATAATAAGGGAGCAATTCATAGGTCGTCGCTGGTTTTTCTATGTCACCTAAAGTAAGGTATGGATACCCTTTCTTTAAAATTCCCTGAGCAAATCGCACCGTTCCGATCTCATCTCCATTCAAAGAGATATATCCTAAGTTATCCAACCTAAGAAAGGCTCCAACGATAATGAGACAGAGAACAATCAGGGCAATTAGAATTTGCTTGTATTTTTTATCCTGAGATACTGAAACGGGCTCGGTAGATTCTTTTACGCCGGAATACTTCAGCCATCCTGTGATAAAGATTTGCAGGCAAAAGGTAAAGAGAAGAATCCCATACACGACAAGAGGCCTGAATAGATCTCTCAATTCCATACGGATATCAAATTGCAAGATGCCAAGAAAAATAAGCAGAATGGTAGGTATGACAAGAGCAAAGGAGGCTATTGAAAAGCAATCAGAAATTGACCCTTTCGAAATAGAGCACATCGCTCTCGAAATGATTAATACAAGCATATAAGTTAAAAACATGACAAGACCAATCACTCCAACCTCCTCTAAAAACCGTTTTACCTCGTAATCAATAGGAAGGGTCAATTCCCTCACGATTTTTGGCCTGTTGAGCAATTGGTAGGATGAGTAACCACCTATGGCAAAGGGTTGATCAAACTGATGATTGTTGTTTGGCAGATATGCCTTCCAATCAGAATCTGTCAAGATGGAAAGCTGAAAGCCTTCCCCTCGGACTTCTCCATCCGCATAAAGGGCATAGGCTCTTTGGAGAGGATTTTTAAGGGCTATCCCTACAGTATTGTCCCCCTTTCTCAACAACGGAGTAATGGAAAAAATGTCGAGAGTCAGAGCGGCATTACCCTTACCCACTTTCGTTCCATTTACAACCAATTCATAGTCTGTATCAGTAGAAATTCTTATCCAGGCATCGACAGGCCTCTCAGGAAGATTAAAATCCTTACGAAAATTGGTCTTTTCAGGAAAGGGGCTGGGGTGCTGAATCCATAGTGCATTAAGAGGTGCCGTGATGGCGCGAGAGGGGAGGGTAACGGGGTAAGTCTCCCCTGGTTCCGCACCCTTG
>Ga0209254_10003609_pt1 | contig 14101 bp, 9 predicted proteins | sample FrelakmetDIP11DI_FD_187148 | JGI IMG/M metagenome (GOLD analysis project Ga0209254, IMG submission 187148) | Freshwater lake sediment microbial communities from the University of Notre Dame, USA, for methane emissions studies - DIP11 DI (SPAdes)... | ecosystem: Environmental > Aquatic >...
CGCGACGATCTCCTCGTCGCGGAGGATCGAGACGGCCACGTACGGCCCTTTGCCGAATGCCCTCTCGAACCGCTCGGCGTTTTCGGACGTGTAGTAGAACGCCTGAGCGTGCACGATCCCGGCGTCGTCGATGAGAACCCAGGACGGTGCGGCGTCGTTGCCGTACGAGCCGTCCTGCCAGCGTGCGGACGAGATCTGGCGCCCTTCGACCTGACCCACCCAGTCAGGCGGAGCGTGGACGTCGGGCGGAAACTGGTCGGACTGGGGCATGGCGGACGATCGGTGGTTACACGGAGGTCAAATGTACTGTGTGCCGGGCAGAATCGGGGGGCTGGAGCGGTGCGGCTGACGGCCGGTCAAGGAGGGTCCGTGCGGCACAGGATGACCCGGTGGTGAGATGAGTATCCTCAAGGTCCTGCTGCTGATCGCAGGTGCGGCCCTTGTCTGGCGCATCGTTCGTGCCCTCGATGAATCCGGGTCTACCGCCGAGTCTGGTCCGGCTCGTGAATCGCGAGCAGCTTGCTGCGCTGGCCGTGCAGTTCCCGCTGCGGCTGACCGAGGTGGAGCAGGTGCTTTACCCGGATTGGGGTGCGCGGGGGTAGGGGCTGATAGGATCCGGCGGGTGTGTTTGGCTCGGTTGACACGGGACAAGGAACCAGATGGCGAAGCTTTCATTAGCGAAACTTGAGCGACACCTGTATGCAGCCGCGGACATTCTGCGGCGCGAGGGGGTCGAGGCAGCCGTCTACAAGGATTACATCTTCGGGCTGCTATTCCTGAAGCGGGCGTCTGATGTCTTCGAAACGCAGTACGACAAGATCGTCACGGAGAAGACCGCGGCGGGTATGGATAAGGATGAGGCGATCGCCCGATTCGCCGAGAACAAGAACTTCTATCTCGACATCTTTGTACCCAAGAACGCACGGTGGTCACACCTGCTTGACCAGTTGAATGACGCTGCGGTCGTGTACGGCAGCGTTCTCAATCAAGCGCTCACCGCCCTGAGTGACGCCAATTCCTCGCTGGAGCACGTCTTTGACCAGACGAGCTTTATGCGGATGGTGGCCACCAAGCGCCTGGTCTCCGACGAGGCCTGCAAAGAGCTGGTTCGGCACTTCAACAAGTACCGGCTCCGGAACGAGGACTTCCAGTTCCCGGACCTCCTTGGAGCTGCATATGAGTTTCTGATCAACATGTTCGCCGAGTCGGCGGGCAAGAAAGGCGGGGACTTCTATACGCCTCGCGATGTGATCCGACTAATGGTGCGCATCCTGAAACCGCAGCCGGGGCACAGCGTGTATGACCCTACTTGTGGATCCGGCGGCATGCTGATCATCAGCCGGGAGTACGTGGAGCAGTCGGGTGGGGATACGTCCAACCTGCGTCTGGCGGGGCAGGTGAATGACGCGTCCGCGTGGGCCATCTGCAAGATCAACATGCTGCTGCACGGCGTGCCGGATGCGGATGTGCAGCTGCAGGACACTCTACTGCATCCCAAGCACCTGGAGCAGGGCGCGCTCGAGCGCTTTGACCGCGTGATTGCAAATCCGCCGTTCAGCCAGAACTACACGCAGGCAGACATGGAGTTCAAGGAGCGGTTCCGGTGGGGCTGGTGCCCAACCACTGGAAAGAAAGGCGACCTGATGTTTGCGCAGCACATGCTGGCCGCGTGCAAGCCTAACGGAATGGTCGCGACCGTCATGCCGCACGGCGTGCTGTTCCGTGGGGGCGCCGAGAAGGAGATCCGCAAGAAGTGGCTGCAGGAGGACCTCATCGAGGCAATCATCAGCCTGCCACAGAACCTCTTCTATGGTGCCGGCATTCCGGCCTGCATTCTCATCATGCGGCCTAACCTCAGCGGCCAGCCCCGCAACCCGAACAAGCCAACGGCCCGACAAGGTCGCGTATTGTTCATCAACGCGGATGCCGAGTTCTACGCTGGGCGCGCCCAGAACTACCTCCGGCCAGAGCATGTCGAGAAGATCGTCTCGACGTACGAGCGCGGCGGGGATGTACGTGCGTATGCGCGATCGGTGGCACTCGATGAGATCGGGAACGTCGATAACGACTGGAACCTGAACATCCGGCGGTATGTGGACAACTCGCCGCCACCAGAACCTCACGATGTGCGGGCCCATCTCGAAGGCGGAGTACCGACTGTCGAGATTGAGGCGCAGCACAGCCTGTTCGAGTCGCTCGGGTTCAATGGGACGCACGCCCTTGTTCCACGGGCTAATGACGCGGCCTACATGGACTTCGCGTCGACGCTGTCGGACCGCGCGGCGATTCGTACCCTCATAGAGAGTGATACAGGGGTGCTGGCCAAAACACAGGATCTCCGGGAGGCGCTGACCACGTGGTGGGCCGGCGCGGCGCCGCGGCTTTCTGCGCTGCCAAATGACCGTCAGCTCAACCCGGTGCGACGCGAGCTGCTCGAGAGCTTTGTAGAGGCACTCGCGCCGCTTGGAACCCTCGATCGTTTCAAGCTGGCCGGAATTGTCGCGAGCTGGTGGGCCGAGAGTTTGCCGGATCTCAAGACGCTGCTCGAGAACGGGTTTGGTGGTGTGATCGATGGCTGGGTCGACGCCATTGCGGACGCGGTTGACGACGATGAGAGTGCGGGCCCCACCTTTGATCCGTTCCGGCACAAGCTTGTTCTTCGGCTCATGACGGACTATCTCGAACAGATAGCGGCAGCACGGCGAACAGTAGTCCGTCTGAAAGGCCAAAAAACTGCGTTTGAGGCTAGCAACGCGCCAGATGACCTCGATGAAGAGGCCCTAGAGAATTGGAACTACCCAAAGGACCTCGACCGAAAGAGGAAGGAGCTGAAGGCCGAGCACAGGGAAGCTTTCAAGGAACTCAAGAAACTCGCAACAGCTGCGGGCAAGGCGCGCGCCACAGAGGAAACTAAACTCTCCGCTATGCGTGCCACCGCAGCATTGCAATCCGTACTCGACCAACTTGAAGCGTTTGAGGCGTCGTTAATGCCGTATGAGCAAATCAAGACGGAACTCGGCGCTGCCCGCGCTGCGTATCGGAGACTGACGAACGAGTTCATCGAGGAGCTGCGGGCGAGGTGTGGCGCACTTGCATTCCAGCAAAAACAGACGCTCGCATTACAGCTCTTTGAGGAGGACCTCCAAGCTGGCCTTTATGGTGCGATCGTCGAAAAGCGGCAGGTGCTGATCCGATTTGTCGAAGGGCAATGGGACAAGTACAGGGTCAAGCTCGGCGAACTTAGAACGCAAAGCGACAGCCTAGAAGCGTCACTATTACAAGCAGTGTCACGGCTAGGTTATACATGACTGAAGCGCCAATTCGGTGGGAGGAGGTGACCGTTGGCGACTTCGGCGAAGTTGTCGGTGGCGGGACGCCTAGCCGGGCGAATCCGTCTTACTGGAACGGGTTGGTGCCTTGGACAACGCCCGCGGAAATTACTGCGTTGGCTGAAAAGCACATTCGGGATACGCGCGAAAAGCTTACCCCTGAGGGACTTGCTGCAAGTGCAGCGCAACTGCTGCCCGTCGGGTCATTGGTTGTTACAACCCGGGCCACCTTGGGGAAGGTTGCGATTGCGAGTGTGGCGCTGACCACGAACCAAGGTTTCAAGAATATTATTCCGAATGATAGGACGGATTCACTTTTTGCCTATTACCGCGTCGAAGCGCTCCGATCAGAGATGGAGAGATTAGCGAGCGGCACAACCTTTCTGGAGATCTCCAAGGCTGATTTCTGTCGAATTCGCACCCGACGGCCGCCATTCACCGAGCAGGTCCGTATTGCAGCGGTTCTAGACACCGCAGATGAATCGATCGCTGCAACCGAAACGATGATGACTAAGCTCATGCGCCTGCGCACGGGGCTGCTGCAAGATCTGCTAACTCGAGGGCTCGACGAAAACGGGGAAGTGCGCGACCCGGTAACTCATCCCGAACAATTCACTGATTCGGAAATTGGGATAGTTCCTAAGGACTGGCACGTTCGACCGCTCAGCTACTTCATATCCAGTGCGGAGTATGGGATTTCGACATCGCTTAGCAGCGAAGGGACGTTGCCCGTATTACGTATGAACAATCTAGCTGGTGGCGAGGCGTCACTAGCAGATCTGAAGTACGCTACGTTGGAGGTGCCGGAGGCCCTTTTGCTGCAGGATGGCGATGTTCTATTTAATCGCACGAATAGCTTTGAGCATGTTGGTCGAACTGGCATCTGGCGTGGGCAAATTCAGCGGGCGACATTCGCGTCATACCTGGTGAGGCTTAACCCAGTTCCGACACGATTGACCAGTGAGTTCCTTAACTTAGTTCTGAATTCCCGTGAGGTCCAGCGGAGGATGCGACGCTTCGCCACACCGGCCGTGCAGCAGGTCAATATCAGTCCGTCCAGTCTGCAGCGCATGCACATAGCGGTACCCGAGAGGATCGAAGAGCAGGAGCAAATCGCTGCGCGGGCATTGTCAATGCGGGACAGTGTCGTCAGCCACACGCGTGAGCTGCATAAGCTGCGCAGTCTTAGGGCCGGATTAATGTCGGATCTCCTTCAAGGCCGCGTCCGCGTCCCCGAGGATCTCAAGAGCGAGGCGCTCGCATGAGCAAGATCCAGTGGGAGTACGACCTCGTCGAGCGCCCGTTCTGCGAGCAGCTCAAGGCCATGGGCTGGGAGTGGCTTGAGGGCGATGTCGATGTTCCGGAACTGACTGAGCGCAGTTCGTTTGGGGAGGTGCTCCTGCGGGATCGGCTGCGCAAGGCGCTGCGGACTCTCAATCGTCGGGACGGACGCGAATGGCTCGATGAGGAGCGCGTCGAGCTGGCCATTGCTAACCTGGAGCGCGCACCCGGGCACGCGCTCATCGAGAAGAACGAGGCGGTCACGCAGCTCCTGATCAAAGGGACGGTGGTGCCGGGCCTTCCCGAGTGGGACGGGGGACGGGAGCAACCTGTCCGATACATCGACTTCGAGCATCCGGAGCGGAATGACTTCCTGGTCGTCAACCAGTTCAAGGTTCAGCTTGCCAGCGGTGCCGGCCACGTGATCCCGGACGCGGTGCTGTTCATCAACGGGATCCCGATCGTCGTAGCCGAACTCAAGAGCCCGGGTATCCAGACACCGCTGCATGAGGCCATCAATCAGCTCCTGCGGTACTCAAATCAGCGCAAGGTGCTGTATCCGGCGCTCTACAGTGAGCATGAGGGTATCGAGAAGCTTTTCCATACGAACCAGCTGATGGTCGCCAGCAGCTTGTTCGAGGCGCGCGCCTCGAGTGTCGGGGCGCCGCCCGAGGCTTACCTCGAGTGGGCAGATCCGCATCCGTACACGCTGGAGCAGGTCGCGTCCGAGCTGGGCCTCCTGCCCGCAGAGGAGGAAGTTGATGAGGCCGCGACACTCCTAAGTGCCGCAGGTCCCGAGCAAGTTGATCGGCCGGGCACGCCTCTGTTCTTTCGCGATCCGACGCGCCGCGCGGCGGCTCAAGCGGGGCCCGTAAAACTGCAGAGCCAACAGATCCTCGTCGCGGGCATGCTGCGACCGGCGCACCTGCTCGACCTCATTCATAACTTCACGGTGTTCGAGAAGCAGGACGGCCAGACGCGCAAGATCGTCGCCCGCTACCAGCAGTTCCGGTCCGTGCAAAAGATTGTGACACGGCTCAAGGAGGGCCGGCGCGTATCACAGGGGGCCGAGCGCGATGAGCGTGGCGGCATCGTCTGGCATACACAAGGCTCGGGCAAGAGCCTCAGCATGATTTTCCTCATTCGGAAGATGCGGCTTACCCCGGATCTCAAGCGCTACAAAGTCGTCGCTGTTACGGACCGAACGGATCTGGAGCAACAGCTCAGCGCGACCGCTGCTCTGTCGGGTGAAGCGGTGCGGCCGACCGATGTCGACAAGCGTTCGAGTGGGACGGCTACAGAAAGGACACAGCGCATCCTGCGGGAGGCGACGCCCGACATCGTATTCGCGATGCTGCAGAAGATGCAGGAGACGGGGCGCCAGGACTCGGAACGGCAGCGAGTCCAGATGACTGTTCCCGTAAAGCGCCGAAAGCCGGGGGAGCAGTCGGAGGTCTATCAAGAAGAGGTCACTTTCCGCGAGACCGTGGACGTCTCAAAGTTCCCGGAACTTAACCGTTCAGAGGAGATCCTCGTTCTTATCGACGAAGCCCATCGCGGGCACACGTTGACACTGCACCGGAATCTGCGCACGGCACTGCCGAACGCGACGTTCGTGGGGTTTACCGGAACGCCGATCCTCGCCCATGACAAGAAGCAGACTTTCGAGATCTTCGGGCCGCCGATTGACCGGTATCTGACACAGGACGCAGAACTGGATGGTGCGACCGTCCCGATTCTCTACGAGGGACGAACTGCGGATGGACTGGTGGAGAAGGCGGCCGAGCTCGACCAGCGATTCGAGGATCTGTTCCGGGACTACACCGCTGAGGAACTGGCGGCCATCAAGGCCAAGTACGCCACGCAGGGCGACGTACTCGAGGCGCCGCTTCTCATAGAGAAGAAGGCGCGAGACATGATCCGGCACTACGTGTCGGTCGTGCTGCCGGACGGATTCAAGGCTCAGGTGGTTGCGACGAGCCGCGAGGCGGCCGTCACGTACCTGGCCAAGCTGCAGGTTGCCAGGTCAGAACTGCTGGCTGCCATCGAGGCACTGCCCGCGGAGAAGCGTCGACTCACCGAGGAGGCATTGGCTCGCGAGGAAGCCGAGGTTCAATTCCTGGTCCGCGCCCTGCCGTACGTCGAACAGATCCGGGCGCTCGAGGTGGCCGTCGTGATCTCCGGGGACCACAACGATCCTGAGTCCTGGCGGGACTGGTCGGATAAGGACCAGCAGAAGGATCGGATCAAGCGATTCAAACGCAAGCTGTCGGTCGATCGCGGCGAGAAGACCGATCCCCTGGCGATGCTGGTCGTCAACAACATGCTCCTGACCGGATTCGATGCCCCCGTCGAGCAAGTGATGTACCTGGATCGCAAGGTGGTCGCCCACGATCTCCTGCAGGCGATTGCCCGGGTCAATCGTACGTCCGGACGCAAGCGCTGCGGGTATGTCGTCGACTACGTCGGTGTGGCCCGAAACCTTCAGCAAGCGCTCAAGGATTACGATCAGGAGGACGTGGCAGGCGCGCTGGTCGACATCGGCACGCAACTGCCGCTGCTCCTCGAGCAGCGCGACCGTGCGGTCGGTCTATTCAAGGACCATAGCGTCACCGACCTCTTTCTGGACGTCGGTCTATGTGTCGAGTTGCTTGCCGATCTCTCGATACGCGCCGAGTTCATCAACCGTACACGGGCGTTCTTCGACACGCTGGGTATCCTCGAACATCGGCCAGAGGTGCCTGCGGATGTCTTCCGCGACGCGAAGCTGCTCGGTTTCATCAACAAAGTGGCGGCAAATCTGTACCGGGACGCGGGCCTCGACCTGCTGGGAGTGGCGGAGCGCGTCAAGACCCTGATCAACGAGCATGTGTCTGCCCGTGGCGTGGATCCTAAGATTCCGCCGATCTCGATCACCAATACGGAAGCGTTCGAGGAACTGCTCAAGAATCAGGCCGGTGGTCGGGCCAGGGCTGCGCAGATGCAGTACGCGGCACGACATCACATCGTCAGCTTCGTCAACAAGAATCCCGGCTACGCGGACAGCATGAGCCAGCGGCTGGAGGAGATCCTGCAGCGGTTCAAGGACGACTGGGACGCACTCGAACGGGAGTTGCGGAAGTTCATCGAGCAGTTGCGCGCCGGTGACCGCAACGAATTCCCGGAGCTCGATCCGCAGAGCCAGGTGCCGTTTGTACGCGTATTGCTAAAGGAGACAGGAACTGCGCCGGAGGCGGAGGGGACAGAGAAGGACACTGCTATCCGGACGGCGCTCGAAGTCGTCGCAATGGCAAAAGCGGAGATTGGCAAGGTGGGCTTCTGGAGAAACCCGAGAGCCCGGGAAACGCTGACCAAGCGTACGGTGCAGGCGCTCATGAACGCCGGCCTTTGCGACGGTCGAGAGGAAGAGGTTGCGCATCGACTGGTGGCGCTGGCCAAGGAAAACCACGTTGCTCTGACTCGTCCATGACCGACCAGGTTCAAATAGACGGACTCACATTCGAATTGCGACGCAGTCCTCGCCGACGCACGGTCAGCGTGACCGTCGAGCGGCAGGGGACGCTGGTCATCCGGGCACCGGAGTCGCTCGCCCTCAGTCAGATACAGTCCTCGACCCGCGGTCGTCTAATGTGGGTGCACCGTAAGCTGGCAGGAAAAGCGGCATCTCTGCCGACGCTGCGTGCGCCGGAATTCGTCTCCGGTGAGACGTTCAGTTACCTGGGCCGGCTGTATCCGTTGTCGATCCGCTCCGACGCACTGCGCGACCTCTCGTTCGACGGGCAGCGTTTCCTGATGCGAGCCGCGGCTCGTGCGGACGGCGAACGGCATTTCCGGGAGTGGTACATCGCGGCCGGACGTGAGTGGCTCATGGAACGGGTGGCGACGTGGGCCGGACCCGTGGGCGAGAAGCCTTCCAAAGTGATCGTCCGATCACTTGGCTACCGCTGGGGATCGACCGGCCGCAATCGGGTTGTGAATTTTGACTGGCGCCTTCTGCAACTCCCGGCGCGCTTGGTGGACTACGTGGTGGCGCACGAACTCACGCACTTGCGGCATCGGCAACACGGACGGGATTTCTGGAAGCACCTGGATGCGGCGATGCCGGACTACGAGGAAAGACGAACAGCGCTCGAGGCGTCGGTCAAGACGTTTCTGGTGTTCGGGATCGGGAATGGGGGGAGGGTGTGAGTGCCTCGCGGTCTGCCGTCGACGACCTAGATCGTGCTGAATTCCCGCAGGGCCTCGTGGTGCGACCGGAAGCTCTATTTCAGGGCCGGCGAGAGTTGGCGCTAGGACCCTGCGCGAACCTAATAGATGAGATGTCTCGAGCCTTGTTCGTTGGAGTATCTGAGGCTAGTGACGATCCAGATCCCGTTCCCGGTTGTCACGAGTCCTACCCAAGTAACCAAACACCTGGAGCGAGTTGAGTGGCGATCAAGAAGATTCTCAACATCAAGAACATTGGCCGTTTCGTCTCGTGCGCACAGAAAGGACCGGAATTTCGCCGATTCAACTTCATTTTCGCCGAGAACGGACGCGGCAAGACGACGCTCTGCGCAATTTGGCGCTCGCTGCAGACCGGTGATCCTGCTCACATCGTTGAACGGAAGACGATCTCTCCAACGCCCGGTGACCCCGCCGCCGAGGTCCGGGTAGATGGAGCCACGGCGCGGTTCAACGCGAATGCGTGGTCACAACAGCTGCCCGAGATTGCTATATTTGACTCAACATTTGTGGCGCAAAACGTCCACGCCGGTGAGCACGTCGATCGTGACCACCGAGCAAATCTGCTACAAGTAATCATCGGCGAGCAGGGAGTCAACCTTGCCGCCCGTATCAACACGCTCGACGATACAATCCGTAGTAAGAACGGCGACATCACAAATTCTCGGAGAGCTCTTCAGCAACATTTGCCAGTCGGTGTAAGCGTCGAGACATGCCTGGCGCTTCCCGAAGATGCGACTGTCGATACCCAGTTGGCAGCGGTGAAGGAGCAACTCACCGCAGCCAAGCGCGCTGGGGAAATCGGCCGCCGCGCCGCATTAGCGGAGGTGGTTTTACCGGAGCTTCCGCCGACATTCGCCGCTGGTATTTCGGCGACTTTAGATACCGTCGCAGCTGACGCCGAAGAACGCATCAGAAGGCACGTCGAGGCCCACGAGATGGGAGCGCGCGGCCTGGGCTGGTTAGAGGAGGGCGCAGGATTTATCCACGGGGATGACTGCCCGTTCTGCGGTCAAGGCGTCGCGGCGGTACAACTCGTTGGAGCGTACAAGCAGTTCTTCTCGGCCGAGTATGCAACCCTACTCCGACAGCTGCGCACACTTCAATCCGACATCGCGAGCCGGTTGGGAGAAGCGGCACTCGCTGCTCTTGAGCGTACGATCGCCACAAATGCGGCGGCAATCGAATTCTGGGTGCAGTTTGACGCTGTGGAACTACCGACCCTTGATGTGGCCGTAGTGGCCGAGGCGGTCCGCGCGACGGCTGATTCGGCCGGTAAGCTGGTTGGCGTCAAGCTGGCCAACCCACTTGAGACAGTCGCGCGTCCGGATGCTTTCGATAACGCGCTTGCACTATTAGACAAGACGGTCGAGCAACTGAAGACGTACAACGCGGCCGTAGGCGTGGCTAATAGTGCGATCGCAAAGATAAAGGTTGGTGCAGCCGCCTCTGATGTGGCGGCACTGGAGCGGCAGGTCGCGTCGCTCACTGTGACGAAATTGCGGTACAGCTCGTCGGTTAAGCCGTTGTGCGATGAGCTGATCCGGTTGCAGGCGGAGAAGCGTTACCTCGACTTGGAGAAGGCGGATGCGAAAACAGCGCTGGATAGTCATGCGGACACGATGATCAGAGACTATGAGACATCTATTAATGCCCTCTTGACGGGTTTTGGTGCGGGCTTTCTGCTCACTAACAGCCGCAAGTCCTATATTGGTGGAACACCGACGTCCAGTTACCAGATTCTAATCAACGGGCAGGCCGTTGATCTCGGCGACTCGTCGACGCCGACAGGCACAGCGTCATTTCGTACGACCCTCAGCGCAGGCGATAAGAGCACCTTAGCACTCGCGTTCTTCCTGGCCCGCTTAGATCATGATGCCGGCAAGGCATCACGCATCGTGGTCTTCGATGACCCATTCAATAGCCAAGATCGCTCCCGACGAGAGCGTACCGCCGAGTTACTGAAGAAGTATGGGACAGAATGTGCGCAGCTGTTCCTGTTATCCCACGATCCGCATTTTCTTCACCTGGTGTTTTCGAAGGCGCCCCGGGCGGACCGGCATTCGCTGCAGCTGTCCCGTACGCCGGGCAATGCCACATCGCTGGAGGAGTGGGATGTCGAGGAAGAGACCAAGGACGGGTACTTCCGAGAGCATGCGGCGCTTGCTTCGTATTTGCTGAACGGTGGACGTGACCTGATCAGCATCGTGCGCAAGATTCGACCGGTGTTGGAGGGATATCTGCGGTATCGATTCCCGAACCAGTTTCCGCCGAACCTATGGCTGGGAGACATGATTGGACACATTCGTACCACCGGGTCCGCCCATCCTATGTATGACGCGCTGGCGGAGCTGACGGCGATTAATGATTACTCCAAGAAATTTCACCACGATACGAATCCTGGTGCGGCTGATAGTGAGCGAATTGACGACGGCGAGCTGCAACAGTTTGTGCAAAGGACTCTGACGATTGCTGGAGGGTACTAGGGGTGCGGCCGGACAGCATTGGCGGGTTGAACGGCACCGGAATCGCGTCGCGCGATCAGTGATCGCGCCCATCAGTTACCGGGCTAATGGCTAAAAAGTCAGGGTTCCGATGCGGCGCGTCCGCAGCAGGTGTAGCGGGGAGAGGAAGAATGGCTGAGGGCAACGTACGCTCGTTAGATCGGCCTTTCTCAAATCAGGCTTACGTAAGAGGCAGTTCGAGGTGATTCGCCGTGAGTACTTCCGAGACAATCACCGTCAACAAGGGCCCGTGTCCCTGTGGGAAAGGTCATCTCGATCAACATGTTACTACCCAAGACAATCCCTGGAGTTCGGCAGATATTGCGTACTCTATTGAGTGTCCTGATTGCTCGCGTGAGTGGAGACTCGATGGAAAGACGCTCATCCTTCGTTCTAGTGAAGTGGCGCACGCCGTTGCCACAAAGGCCGAGCAGGCGGCGGCTCAGCGGCTCCACACGCTAGCTGAGTCGATCGTGGCATATCACTTCAGGTCATGGGCATCCGGCAGCAAGAAGGCCGAGCACGCGGAACTTCAACGTCTCGGAATCACAAGCATGTCCTATCGACAGTACCTGGACCATATGCGCAACGGTGGAACGATGGCTACTGCGGCTGCTCCGACACGCAATCCGGCCTGGCTGAGAGGCGTAGCGGACCACCAAGGTCGAAATCAAGAACTGAACGAACTTACAGCAGCTCACCAAGTGACCGAGGACGCGAGACGGGTGACATATGACCAGATCGTACGACGAAGTTTGGCCTAGCCCTCCTGTCGTGTTGACCTTGTCCCGGAGGGTAGTCGGGCCAATGATTTTGTGCGTCTGCTCAGATTCACAATGCGATTAGCTCATGACTTCATATTTTCTGGTTACGGAGCCACTAGCAGTGGAGACTCCGACGGCACTAGTCACCTGAAGGTCGATGAACGGTGGCAGGCGGTCGGATTGGCTGGCATTCCATGGCGGGAACTACTTCTCACAAGTCGGTCCACGCGTCTGGCGCTGCGGAACTTGAGAGGGCGGGCCTCTAGCAGCGGCCTTAGTTATAAGTTCTTCTGGTGGGTCGCCTGGCTTCGATGGGATGCGCCGCTGGATGTCAGTGTCGTTCGCCCGGATGACGCATGGCGAATGGCTCTCGCCGGGGCCGCGCCGACCAAGCCGCCATTACAGCAAATCGAGGGGAACCAGAAGGGGCTTGGGATGTGGTATCGCCTTCTGCGTGGATGTCGGCGTTTCTGTGTAGGAACCTTGTTGGCTCGCCCGGCGTCGGAGGCTCGCGGGTTGAGAAGCGCGTGGTTACTTTGGGGATTGAGTCGGTGAAAATGCAAGAAAGTGCAGCGGACGCCGCGTTGCGGCTCGCGCGATCAGCGATCGCGCTTCGAAGGGGTTGAGCGGGAATGTGAGCAACGAACCCGAAATGAAGACGAGACCTAGCGGCGGCGAATTGCCGTATGACCAAGTGACAGAACTGGTCAACACGCTGGCGTCGCGTGACCCGCGGCAGTATCCCTATGGAATCTATGTCGGTGACAGTCTCGTGCTGGCGTCACTGCGTTTGTTCTTCTGGTTCGAATCGGTCGATAAACTGATCGAGCACATCCTGGAAGTGGAACCGCGCATGTACAACGTGACGCCCGGCCATGGGCTCGAGGAATATCAGGCGCGGGTGCGACCGATCCTGGCGCGGGTACGCGAGGAAGGCCTTACGGAGCACCTGCGGCGCGAGCTCGACCCGTCGGAGGATGGCGGTTTCGTGATCGACTGGTGGGGGCCCTACAACGACCTGCGGGACGGTCGGAGTGATTTTGCTTGGGAGGTGCGGAGTCGGTTCATAGAACGGATCGGCAAGGACGAGTTGTCGCCGCTCGAGCAGGAGGAGGCGTTCGTCGAGCACCTTTGGAACTACGGGGTGTAAGGCAGAGGAGGGGCAGGGAGTGGGGCGACGCCGCTGTCCGGCTCGCTTGCCGTCGGCGAGCCTTGGAGGGGTCGGGCAGATCACTCGGAGAGACACTGTATGAGCAACAAGAATCCATGGAGCAGAGAACGGCTGGAGAGTTACCTCGACACCGAGGAGGGCCCGTCGGTTGATTTCAAGAGCAGTCAACCGCTCACGGACGCGAAAGCGCGTTCCACGTATCTGGCCAAGTTGTCCTGCGATGTCAGTGCGCTGTTGAATGGGGAGGGCGGAGTTCTGCTGGTCGGTCTCGAGGAAGGCAACCGCAAGGAGCTGCCGGACATCGCCACACATTTGTCACGGGGTGTGCCGCGGAGCACGTTGACGGCGGCGCAGTTTGAGAGCGCACTTTGTGATCGCATTCATCCGTCTGTCGCCGGGCTGGTGAAGGTGTTTCCGATCCTGGTGGGCGAGCAGGACGGGGATCATCTCCTGGCGTACGTTGTAGACGTCCGGTCCGGCATTACGGCCTACCAGGCGGCGGACAAGCGGTACTACGTGCGCCGCGGCTACTCCTCGGAGCCGATGGAAGACAAGGACATCCGGCTCAGGATGCTGACGTCACACGTGCCCCGGGTTTCCGTCACGGCGTGGCTGGATGTCGATTCGATGGTGCGAAAGCTCGAATCACAGTCTTCCGTGATGAGTGGCCAACGATGGACGACGGATCTGGTCGTGCGGATGACCAATATCGGAGTACGTTCTGTGAAAGGCTTCGAGGTCAAGGCTGTTCTGGAGCCATCGACCAATGCTGCGAAGGAACTCTATGAGTCGGATGGCTTCGTGTGGCGGCAGATCGAACGCCGACGG
>Ga0209254_10003610_pt1 | contig 14099 bp, 7 predicted proteins | sample FrelakmetDIP11DI_FD_187148 | JGI IMG/M metagenome (GOLD analysis project Ga0209254, IMG submission 187148) | Freshwater lake sediment microbial communities from the University of Notre Dame, USA, for methane emissions studies - DIP11 DI (SPAdes)... | ecosystem: Environmental > Aquatic >...
CGGCACTTAGGACGGCGCTGTTGGTGCGTGCACTCACTTTCGATATCTTCGGCACGGTCGTTGACTGGTACGGCTCGATCGTGGCCGAGGTGGCGCGCATCGGGCTGCCGGTCGACGGGGACTCGTTCGCGCTGGCCTGGCGCGCCGGCTACCAGCCGGCGATGCAGGAGGTGAGAAGCGGCGCGCTGCCGTGGGCGACTATCGACGGGCTGCACCGCCGCATCCTGGACCGCCTGCTGGCGGAACGTGGCATCACTCTGCCCGAGACGGCGGCGGCCGACCTCAACCTCGTCTGGCACCGCCTGACACCCTGGCCCGACAGCGTGGCCGGGCTCATGCGCCTGAAGACACGACACACGATCACGACGCTGTCCAACGGCAACCTTTCGCTGCTGGTGGCGATGGCCAAGCACGCCGCGCTGCCCTGGGATGCGGTACTTTCGGCCGAACTGTTCGGCCATTACAAGCCCGACCCCGAGGTCTACCTGGGCGCCGCGAAGCTGCTCGACCTGCCGCCGCGGCAGGTGATGATGGTCGCCGCGCACCCGAGCGACCTGCGCGCCGCTGCGGCCTGCGGGCTGCGCACGGCCTATATCCCGCGCCCGCTGGAGCGGGGACCGGGCGGCGCCATGGAGCCGTGCGCCCAAGGCGAGTTCGATCTCGTTGCCGACGGCATCGACCAATTGGCCACGCAACTCGGCTGTTGAGCGGTCAGAACAGCATGGCCACCAAGGCGACACCAGCCAGGGCCAGCGCCAGCGTCATGCCGTAGAGAACGCTCACCACCCCTGCGCGCAGCAGCAACGGCCCCCAGCGGCCGCCGTAGACGCGCCGCATCGCCAGCAGCGTGTACACCGGCACCGCGGCGGCCGCCAGCGGACTGACCCACGGCACACCGATGAAGCTCAGCGCCAGCATCGTGAACCAGAAGGCATGCACGTGCAGCGCGAAGACCAGGTGTTCCGTGTAACGCAGCCACCGGTTGCGATAGACCAGCCGCAGCCACAGCGCAAAGCCGGGCAGCAACACGAACATGGCGCCACCCAGGTTGGCCACGAAGCGCAGGCTCAGTTGCTCGATCTCGCGCACGAAGAACCTGGGCTCGATGTCGATGCGGCGCTGGATGCGCCGGCACAGCCAGGTCGGCAGGTCGGTGCAGAAGAACACGCCGTCCTTCAGGCCGGCGCGGCCTGCGACGAGGTCCAGCTGCACGTTGCGTGGCTCGGCGCCCTCCAGGTCGACGGCGCCGGGTGCTTCGATATTCACCGTGGCGACGGCGCGCAGCAGCAGCAGCACGACGACGCTGATCGTCAAGTACAGGCGCAGCGGCAGCACGAAATGCCTACGCCGGCCGGCCAGGTACTGCCGCGTCAGCTCACCGGGCTTGAACAGCAGCAGCTTGAGCGTGCGCCACAGGGCGCCCTCGGTGGCGAAGTAGGCGCCGCCGAACTGCTGCACGAATTCACCCAGGCGCGGCGGCCTGACATTGGTCTCCTGCCCGCAGGCCGGGCAGTACTTCGGCCGCGGCTCGCCGAAGGGCTCGCCGCAGTTCAGGCAGGTGGCGGCGGCGTCGGGTTCGGAGCGGGCCATCGGCACGCACGGTAGCGCAAAAGGTGGCGCAGAGCGCCGGCGCGGCCGCTCTCTGCAAGCGAGCTCGTGTTTCGTGACGAATTGCCGGCGGGCGCCTTCACTCGCGGGGCTGGGCCTCAGGAAGCCTCCCGGTGGCGTCGATGACCTCGGAGTGAGGGTCGTGCTCAAGCGAAGCCGCTGCGCCCGCAGCGACCGAAGCCCGGCCCACTGGGGAACCGCATGCCAAACCGCCGCTGGACATTCAAACACCTGCTTGCCCTGACCTCCTGCGTCGGCGCCCTGGCCCTGGCCGGGCCCGCCGTCGCGCAGACCATCAGCCCGAAGATCGCGGCCGACCTGGCGCAGGTCGTCGGCGCCACCACGCTGCCCAAGGTCACCTGGGCCAAGAGCCTGGGCGGGCAGCCGTACGTCAAGGTGCTGATCGTGGCGCGCGGCAGCGATCCGCTCCTGACCGAGCTGCGCAACACCGTTCTGGCCAACAACGGCTCGGTGCACATCGTCTTCGACTCGGTGCGGGCGATGGCGGCGCTGGTGCCTGTCTCCCTGCTGCCGACACTGGCCGCGCGCGTCGACGTGGTGTCGATCGCCCCCAACCGCTCGACGGCGCGCACCGGTAGCCTGGTGGCCGACGCCACCGGCGCCTCGGCGGTGCCGCCCGGCCCCGGGGCCGCAGGTGCCTTCGATGGCCGCGGCGTCGGCATCGCGGTGCTCGACTCCGGCATCGACTGGGACCACCGCAGCATGCAGGACGGCAGCGGCAAGTCGCGGGTGGCGCAGGTGGTCGACGTTGTGGCGCTCAACAAGAAGATCGTCGGCACCGGCTGGGCGCGCGGCAAGGACTACAGCGACAACGTGCGCTGGCAGTTCAGCGTCGACGGCAAGACCCCGCTGGGCACGCTGGCGAAGAAGCTGGAGCCCAAGGAAGCCCAGCCCGACCCCAACGGCCACGGCACCTTCGTGGCGTCGATCGCCGCCGGTCGCGGCGGCTACCAGACGCCCGATTCGACCGGCGTGGCGCCGGGCGCGACGCTGTTCGACGTGCGCGTGCTCGACGAACGCGGCATCGGCACCACGGCCGACCTGCTCGTGGGCATCGACTGGGTGCTGCAGCGCGCGCGCTTCCACAACATCCGGGTCATGAACCTGAGCCTGGCCGCCAACGGCACCGACTCGTTCCTGCTCGATCCGTTGGCGCGTGCCGCGCGCAGCGCGGTGGCGGCGGGCATCGTGGTCGTGGCCTCGGCCAGCAATGCCGGCAAGAACGAGGCCGGGGCCGAGGTCTACGGTGCGATCAGTTCGCCCGGCATCGAGCCCTCGATCATCACTGTCGGCGCCGCCAACTCGAAGGCCACGGCGATCCGCAGCGACGACGTGGTGACCGGCTTCAGCTCGCGCGGTCCCACCCGCGGCAGCCTGGCGATGCCCGGCGGCAAGCGCTGGGTCGACAACGTTCTCAAGCCCGACCTCGTGGCGCCGGGCAACCGGCTGCTCGGCGCCGTGGCCAACAAGAAGAACCAGCCGGCGCCCACCGGCAACATGCTGGCGACGCTCTATCCGTCGTTGATGCAGGGCGCGCAGGCGCAGGGCGCCGCGCAGGCCGCCAACGAGGAACTGATGGAGCTCAGCGGCACCTCGGTGGCCGCGCCCGCGGTTGCCGGCGCGGCGGCCGTGCTGCTGCAGGCCAACCCGGGGCTGACGCCGCCGCTGGTGAAGGCCATCCTGCAGTACACCGCGCAGCCAATGCCGGGCGCCAACCTGCTGCAGCAGGGCGCCGGCCAGCTGAACGTCGAAGGCGCGGTGAAGCTGGCGCAGGCGCTGCGCACCGACATCGGGAGCGCGTTGGCCAAGGGCACGCTGAAGGCGGGCGATAACCTGCTGGCGGCGGGCAAGGCGCTGCCGCTGCCCACGTCGACGCTCAACGGGCAGACCTTCAACTGGGGCCGCATCGCCTACGCCGGCGGCGGCCACCTCGTCAGCGGCGACGCCCTGTTCACGGGCTTCCAGCCGATCTACGACCCCGGCCTGACCTGGGTGCGACAGGTCGCGCTGCGCAACACCGTGCAATACCTGCCGGCGGGCGCGGGCGTGGCCGCCAACGTGGTGCCGCAGGCTGTCGTCGAGACCAACGCCGCTCCGCAGCCACTGCTGACGGCGGGGGTGGTCCTGCTCGACGCGGTGGCCGGCAGCAACTCGGCACCGGCGGCCAGCGGCGTCTTCGCGCCCACCGCCACCGTGGCCGGCCGGGCCGGCTCGGGCCGGCTGCTGAACCAGGGCTTCTTCCTCAGCGAGGGCTTCATCCTCGCCGAAGGGCTGACGCTGGCGCAGCGGCAGGGCGTGGTCGGCAATGGCTTCATCCTGAGCGAAGGCTTCATCCTGAGTGAGGGTTTCATCCTGAGCGAGGGCTTCATCCTCAGCGAGGGCTTCATCCTGAGTGAAGGGTTCATCCTCAGCGAGGGGCTCACGTTCGGCAACGGCTTCATCCTGGCCGAGGGCTTCATCCTGAGCGAAGGCTTCATCCTCGGCGAGGGCTTCATCCTGAGCGAGTTGCTGGCCGACCCGGTCGGCAAGTTCGACAGCAGCTTGCTCGGCATGCCTTGATCGCAGCGGGCCGGCCGTCGTGGCCGGCCCGAACGGCGCATGGCCCTTGACTGCGGCCGCCAACAGCCGATAAGACAGCCATGAGTCTTTCGCCCCAGAACGCGCGCGCCGCGGCCGCCGTCACAAGCGTGCCAGTGGCGCCGCGCGCCGGCCCCTGGCAGCGCTTCGTGCAGCGGCACCTGCACGACTACAACGCCCGCGCCACAGTGCTCTGGCTGGGGTTGGCGGCCACGGGCCTGCTGGCAGCGACGTGGGCGCTGCTGCAGCTGGCGGCGCAGCCGACGTCGATCCTGCTGCGGGTGGCGCTGGGCGTGGCCTTCGTGGCCGCGGCGGCGCTGTTTCCGGTGCATATTCCGCGCACCAAGTATTCGATCGGTGTCGCTGACGTCTTCGTCTTCGCGCTGCTGGCCCTGCACGGCGCGCCGGCGGCGGCACTGGCGGCCGGCGCCGAGGGCCTGGTCGGCGCCTACCGCAGTTCCAAGAGGCTGACCAGCCGCGTCAGCACGCCCGCCGCGGCGACCGCCACGATGCTGCTGTGCGGGCTCGCCTACGATGCGCTGCACGTCGTGCTCGAGGCCGCCGGCTTGCCGGCGGCCACCGCCACGCTGGCGGCGCTGTGCCTGGTGTCGCTGCCGTATTTCGCCGGCACCACGCTGCCGCTGCTGGCGGTGGTGGCGGCCAAGAACGGGCATCGCGTCTCCCTACCCGACTGGGCGCACAGCTACAGTTGGCTCGCCGCGATCTACCTGCTCTCTGCGGCAGTGGCGGGCGTGCTGGCGATGAATGCGCGCCAGTTCGGGCCGGCCGTCATCGTGCTCGCGGCGACGGTGGCCAGCGCGGTGCTGGCCCTGATCCACTACTCCTTGCGCAGCCAGGAGGCCGAGCATCAGGCGCAGGAGGCGCGCATCGCCGAGGCGCAGCGCGAGGCGGTGCTGAACCAGAAGCGGTTCACCGCGGCCTTCACCCATGCCGCGATCGGCATGGCCATCGTGCGGCCCGACGGCACCATCCACCAGGTGAATCAGGCCCTGTGCGCGTTGCTCGCCCGTACCGAACCGACGCTGTTGAACCGCCGCTTCGACGAATTGCTGCATCCGGGCGACGACCAGCTGTTCAGTCGCCGCGTCGAGGGCATGGCCGACGGCAGCGGCGAGTCGTTCTCGATGGAGCTGCGCTGCCGCAGCGCGGGCGACCGGCACCTCTGGGTCTCGCTGCACTGCGGCCGCTTCATCGACCCGGCCAGCGAACGCAACGGGCTCATCTACCAGTTGCACGACATCACCTCGCGCCGCCTGGCCGAAGGTGAATTGCACCACATCGCCTACCACGACAGCCTCACCGACCTGGCCAACCGCAACTGCTTCAACGAGCGCCTGGATGTCGCGGTCGAGCGCACGCGCCTCGACGAGTCGCTGCGCTTCTCGGTGATGTTCCTCGACCTCGACCGCTTCAAGGTCGTCAACGACAGCCTCGGCCACATCGCCGGCAACACGCTGTTGCGCGAGGTGGCGCGCCGCCTGTCCGAGAGCGTCCGCCCGGGCGACCTGGTGGCGCGCCTGGGCGGCGACGAGTTCGCCGTGCTGCTCGAGCAAGTGCACGACCCCGAGGATGCGATGGCGCTGGCGCAGCGCCTGCTGGAGGCGGTGTCGGCGCCGATGATGATCAACGGCACCGAGGTGATGCCGGGGGCCAGCATCGGCATCACGCTCAGTGACCTCGGCTACCGTACCACCGACGAGGTGCTGCGCGACGCCGACCTGGCGATGTACGCTGCCAAGGCCGACGGCCGCCGCCGCGTCATGCTGTTCGACCAGAGCATGCACGAGCGCATTGCCGAGAAGCTCAAGCTCGAAGGCGACCTGCGCCGCGCCATCGGCGAGGGCCAGTTGTCGCTGGTCTACCAGCCGCTGTACGACCTGGCTCCGCACCGTCTGAGCGGCTTCGAGGCGCTCGCACGCTGGGTCCACCCTGAGCGCGGGCCGATCGCCCCGGACGTCTTCATCGCGCTGGCCGAGGAGAGCGGCCACATCGAGGCGCTGACCGCCTGGGTCATCGACCGTGCCGTCGAACAGCTGGCGGCATGGCGTGCCGCTGCCGGCCACACCGGACACCTGGACATGCACGTCAACATCTCGGGCCGCGACCTGGGCAACGCCGGCTTGGTGCCCATGGTGCGCGACGTGCTGCAGCGTCACGAAGTGCCGGCGCGCTGCCTGACGCTGGAGATCACCGAGACCACCCTGATGGGCAAGCTCGAGGTCGCGCTCGGCGCGCTGCATGCGCTGCGCGAAGTGGGCTGCAAGTTCAGCATCGACGACTTCGGCACCGGCTACTCGTCGCTGGCTTACCTCAGCACGCTGCCGATCGACAGCCTGAAGATCGACCGCTCGTTCGTGATGGGCATGGACCAGCAGGCACAGAACGTGGAGATCGTGCGCGCGGTGGTCAACCTCGGGCGTTCGCTGGGCAAGAAGATCATTGCCGAGGGCATCGAGACCGTCGAGCAGCTGGCCACGCTGAAGGACCTGGGGGTGAATGTCGGCCAGGGCTACCTGCTGTCGCGCCCGCTGCGCGCCGATCACGTGCCTGCGCTGTTCGCCACGATGACGGTGACCGAGCCGGCCTGACGCCGCCGGCCGGCCGGGGCGAACGCCGGAGCGGTTGGCACGAACGACCCCCGGCGAGCGGTCGTCCTGCAAGAGAATCGGTCGATGCCGGCCGATCCTTCCCCAACACCCGTGTTGCGCCTGGCGGGCATCACCAAGCGTTTCGGCTCGCTGCTGGCCAACGACGACATCTCGCTGGACCTCGACCGCGGCGAGGTGTTGGCGCTGCTGGGCGAGAACGGCGCCGGCAAGAGCACCCTGGTGTCGATCCTGTTCGGGCACTACGTGGCCGACGCGGGGACCATCGAAGTCGATGGCCGGCCCTTGGCGCCCGGCCAACCGCGGGCGGCACTGGCCGCCGGCATCGGCATGGTGCATCAGCACTTCACGCTGGCCGACAACCTGAGCGTGCTCGACAACGTGATGCTCGGCACCGAAAGCCTGTGGCGCCCGCTGTCGCGCCGCGAAGCCGCGCGCCGGCGCCTGCTGGACCTCGGGGCGCGCTTCGGCCTGGCGGTCGACCCGCAGGCGCGCGTCGGCAGACTGTCGGTGGGCGAGCGTCAGCGGGTGGAGATCCTCAAGGCGCTGTACCGTGGCGCGCGGGTGCTGATCCTCGACGAGCCGACCGCGGTGTTGACGCCGCAGGAAAGCGAAGCCCTGTTCGCCACGCTGCGGCAGATGGTGAGCGCCGGGCTGGCCATCATCTTCATCAGCCACAAGCTCGACGAGGTGTTGCGCGTGTCGCACCGCATCGCCGTGCTGCGCGCCGGGCGGCTGGTGGCCGTGCTGCCGGCGGCAGGCGCCGACAAGCCCTTGCTGGCCGAGGCCATGGTGGGGCGCAGCGTGGAGATGCCGCGCCGCGATCCGGTCCCGCCGCGGGCCGGCACACCGGCCTGCGAATTGCGCGATGCCACCGTGCGCGCGGCAGGGCGGCAAGGCCGGCCGTTGCTGGACGGCGTGACGATGCAGGTTCAGCCGGGCGAGATCGTGGCCGTGGCCGGTGTGTCGGGCAACGGCCAGGCCGTGCTGGCGGAACTGCTGTTCGGGCAGCGTGCGCTGGACGCGGGCAGCCTGCATGTCGCCGGGCGGGCGCTGCCGCCGCGGCCGCGCGCCTTCGTCGATGCCGGCGTGGCCCGCGTGCCCGAGGATCGCCACGCCGTGGGCGTGGTGGGCGACCTGTCGTTGTGGGAAAACGTCGTGCTCGAGCGCTACCGCCGACCCGCCTACGCCCGCTTCAACCTCATGAGGCGCGGCGCCGCGATGGCCGACGCGCAGGCACTGGTCGAGCGCTTCGACGTGCGCGGCACCGAAGCCTCCGGCGTGCACACGCTGGCGCGACACCTGTCGGGGGGCAACATGCAAAAGCTCATCCTCGGGCGGGTGCTGATGGCCCCCGGCGCGCCGGACCGGGTCGCGACGGCACCACCGGCAACCCCCGCCGCAGCGCCACCATTGATCGTCGCCAACCAGCCGACCTGGGGCCTGGACATCGGCGCGGTGGCCTATGTACACCAGCAACTGCTGGACGCGGCCGCTGCCGGCAGCGGCGTGGTGCTGATCAGCGAGGACCTCGAAGAAGTCTTCGCGCTGGCCGATCGCATCGCCGTCATGCACCAGGGCCGGCTCAGCCACGCCCGTCCGGCGCGCAGCTGGACGCTGGCCGGCATCGGCCTGGCGATGGCCGGTGGCGGGCACGGCAGCGCGGCCGAAACCGTGGCGCTTGCGACATGAGGCTGGAGCGCCGCAGCACCCCTTCGCGCGCTGCGATCCTGCTGGCGCCGGTGGCCGCGGTCGCCGGCACCTTGCTGGTGGCATCGCTGCTCGTCGCCTGGGCCGGCGCCCCGGTGGGACGTGCCTATGCGCTGCTGCTCGATGGGGGATTCGGCTCGCGCTTCGCGATCACCGAAACGCTGACACGCGCGACGCCGCTGATCCTCACCGGCCTGGCGGCGGCGGTGGCCTTCCGGGCGCGTCTGTTCAACATCGGCGCCGAGGGCCAGCTCTACCTGGGCGCACTGGCCGCCGTGGCAGCCGGCGGCCTGCACGGCGGCAGCGGCTTCGGTGCGCCGGCCTGGCTGCTGTTCCCGGCGATGATGGCCGCGGCGGCGCTGGCCGGGGCGCTGCTCCTGCTGGGCCCGGCGCTGATGAAGAGCCGCTACGGCGTCGACGAGGTGGTGACGACGCTGCTGCTCAATTTCATCGTGCTGCTGTTCGTGGGCGCGATGCTCGACGGGCCCATGAAGGACCCCACGGCCATGGGCTGGCCGCAGAGCGTGGCGCTGCAGGAGGCGCTGCACCTGGGCAAGCTCATCGAACGCAGCCGCGTCCACACCGGCCTGGTCGGCGCACTGGCCGCCGCGCTGCTGTTGTGGGCGCTGCTGAAATTCACGACCCACGGTTTCGAGATCCGCGCCGTGGGTGCCAACGCGCGCGCCGCGGCCTTCGCCGGCATGCCGGTGGGCTGGGTGACGGTCAAGGTGGCGTTGCTGTCGGGGGCGCTGGCCGGGCTGGCGGGTGCGGTCGAGGTGGCCGGCCGCGCCGGCTATGTCACGCTGGACATGAGCCCGGGCTACGGCTACAGCGGCATCGTCATCGCCATGCTCGCTGCGCTGCATCCGTTGGGCGTGGTGGCGGCGGCGGTGTTCGTGGCCGGCATCCTGGTCGGTGCCGACAGCATGAGCCGCGCGGTGGGCGTGCCGACCTACATCGCCGACGTCATCGTGGCCACGGCGCTGATCGCGATGCTGGGGGCGGGGCTCTTCACGCAGTACCGCGTGCGCTGGGCGCGGGCCCGATGACGGAATTGCTGGACCTGCTGGCCGCGGCGCCGTTCTGGATTTCGGTCCTGCGCGTGGCCACGCCGCTGATCCTGGGCACGTTGGGCGTCCTGCTGTGCGAACGCGCCGGGGTGCTCAACCTGGGCATCGAAGGCATCATGGTCGCAGGCGCCTTTGCCGGCTGGTTGGCGGTGTACGCGGGCGCCAGCCTGTGGGGCGGCGTCGCGGTGGCCGCGCTCACCGGCGCGCTGATCGGCCTGCTGCACGGCATGCTGACGGTGAGCCTGGCCTTGTCGCAGCACGTCGCGGGCCTGGGCATCACGCTGTTGGCCACGAGCCTGGCGAGCTATGCCTACCGTGTGAGCTTCCCCAAGGTCGACACGCCGCCCACCATCGAGCCCTTCGCGCCGATGGCCTGGCTGCCGCTGCCGGTGCTGAATGCGCAGACGCCGCTCACGCTGCTGGCGCTGCTGGCGGTGCCGCTGGTCGGCTGGCTGCTCTACCGAACGCCGCTGGGGCTGGCGCTGCGCACGGTCGGCGAAAGCCCGGCCGCAGCCGAAGGCCAGGGCTTGAGCGTGACCGGGCTGCGCATCGGCGCCGTGATGGCCGGCTCGGCGCTGATGGGTGTCGCCGGCTGCTTCCTGACGCTGGCGGCCTTCAACGCCTTCTTCTTCAACATGGTCAATGGCCGTGGCTGGGTCTGCGTGGCGCTGGTGGTGTTCGCCTCGTGGCGGCCGGGGCAGGCGCTGTTGGGGGCGCTGCTGTTCGCCTTCTTCGACGCGCTGCAGTTGCGCCTGCAGCAGGCCGGCTCGGGTGTGCTGGGCATCGAACTGCCCTACCAGTTCTACCTGATGCTGCCGTACGCGATGGCCATCGTCGCGCTGGTGGTGATGGCGCGACGCGCCAGCACGCCGCAGGCGTTGATGAAGCCGTATCGCAAGGGTGAACGGTAAGGCGCGCCGAGTCGACACCGACCCGCGGTCTTCAAGGTTTCAGCTCGTAGCCCGGCACGCCCATCTGCCACAACATGAAGGCAAAGATGTCGGCGCGCTCGTCCAGCACCTGGGCCTTGGTGCTGCCGACACCGTGGCCGGCGTCGTAGTCCAGGCGCAGCAGAACCGGCTTGCCCGACTTGCTCGCCGCCAGCAGCCTGGCTGCGGTCTTGGTGCTGTTCCAGACCTCCACCCGCGGGTCGTTCACCCCGTGCGGCAGCAGCACGGCGGGGTAGTTCACGCCATCCTTGATCTGGTGGTAGGTGCTCATCGCCAGCAGGCCGCGGAAGCCTTCCTCGGTCTTGCGGGTACCGAATTCGGGAATGTTGGGGATGCCGTTGGGCGTGGTCTCGGCGCGCACCAGGTCCAGCGAACCGACATCGGGCACGACGGCGGCGAACAGGTCGGGCCGCTCGGTCATGGCGCGGCCGACGAGGATGCCGCCCGCGCTGCCGCCCCAGATCGCCAGCCGCGCCGGCTTGGTCCAGCCTTGGGCCACCAGGTACTCGGCGCAGGCGATGAAGTCGCGCCAGGTATTGGGCTTCTTGGCCTGTTTGCCGTCTTCATGCCACTGGCGGCCGAAGACCCCGCTGCCGCGCGGGTTGGCCACCGCGAAGACGCCGCCGGCATCCATCCAGGCCAGCCGGCTGATGCTGAAGAAGGGCTCCTCGGTCATGCCGTAGCTGGCGTAGCCGTAGAGCAGCGTCGGGTTGCTGCCGTCGAGCTTGATGCCCTGGCGGTGGATGATCGACATCGGCACCATCACGCCGTCGTGGCTCTTCACCATGACCTCGGTGGCCACGATATCGGTCGGCGTGTCGTAGGGGCCGGCCGGCTGCAGGCCGGTATTGGTGATGCTGCCGTCGGCTGCGACGGCGTAGATCTGGCGCGCCCGGGTCCAGCCCTGCAGATCGAGCAAGACACCCGGCATGTCGGCGCGCGCACTGGTGCCGCCCAGCGTGAAGGCGCCGGCCACCGGTAGCCGCACTTCCTTTGGCTCGGCGCCATCGCGGTGCTCGACGCGCAACAGCCGCTTCACATTGCCGTCGCGCAGTTCAATATACAGTCCGTCGGCAGCCGAGGCCAAACCCGAGAGTACGCGCTGACTTTCGGGCATCAGCACCTGCGCCGTCGCAGGCGAGAAACCGTCCAGCTTGCCGGCCAGCAGCTTGTAGCGCGAGGCATTCTTGTAGGTCAACGCATAGGCGCGGTCGCCCTGCAGCGCCAGACTGGTGACGCCATCGTCGCGGTCGAACAGCTTCGTCCAGTCCGGCTTGCCGGCGCGCAGTGCCGCCAGCGTCGTATGGTAGGCGCGGAAGTCGGGCGAGACGCCGTCCATCACGAGGGCCAGCACGCGGCCGTCGGGCTGCACGTCGATGAAGCCGAACTCGGTGACCGGGATCTCGACCTCGCCCTTGTCGCCGGCGCGCAGCAGAACGCGGATGTCCTTCTCGCCGCCGCCGGGCTTCATGACCGCGGCCACGCTGCGCTGGTACTTGTCCGTGCGGGGCATGCCCTTCTTCAGTTCCTGCATGCGGTGGAAATAGATCTCGCGGCTGTCGGGCGACCAGCTCACGGCGCCGAACTGCGCGCGCGAGATCTCCGGCCCGACCTGGCGGCCGGTGGCCGTGTCGAGCACGCGCAAGGACGCATCTTCCGAGCCCGCGGCCGAAACACCCAGCGCCACCAGGCGGCCGTCGGGCGATGGCGTGTAGTAATTGATGGCATGCGGCTTGCCGGTCTTCTTCTTCAGCGTCTCGGGGTCGAACAGCAACTTCTCGGCGCCGTTCAGGCCGCGCCGCATATAGAGCTTGAACTGGTCTTCTTTGGGGGTCCGGCGCTCGTAGAAATAGATCTCGCCCGGCAGCCGCGTCACGCTGGCCACGCGCGCCGCGGCCGAGGCGTCGTACATCTCCAGCTTGGCACGCATCGCGGTGCGCCCGCCGATGCGTTTGAGCGTGGCGTTGGCGTGGTCGCTGTGGGCCTTCATCCACGAAGCGACGGCGGGCGACTTCGTTTTCTCGAAATCACGGTAGGGGTCGTCGACGGCGGTGCCGAAGAACGTCTCCGGCACGTCTCTCACCGGCGCCACCGGCAGGACGGGCTGGGCCACGGTGGGCAGCCAGACCGCTGCAGCCAAGGTCAGCGCAGCGGTGCGGCGAAGGGTTCCTGTCAACTTCATGGCATCGAGTCCGGTGGGCGAATGAAGCGCGATGCTAGCGCCAGCGCCCGGGAGGCACGCCATCCTGCTGCGACGGACCCGGGCTTGTCCGGGATGAACTGCGGTGCCAGGCCACGAAAGACGCCGGTCGGCGTCGAAGCACTGCCGCAAGCGTCGCCGGCAACGGCCAGCGGCTCCAGTCGGCACTTCCCGGGCACTGGCGACGCGGCAGATCTTGACTGCGGGCGCGGCCGGGACTCTGCCGGGCGGGGGCGCAGCTCGAGACCCAGGCTCAGTTGCGCACGGTCTCCAACAACCAGGTTACAGGGGCTGGCGACTCGTCACCGATTGGCATGGCCTCCGTCACGGCGCGAACGGCGGCCTCGGCATCGGCGTCGTTGGCCGCGTGAACCAGCGCCAGCGCTTTGCCGGCTCTGACTGCCGCACCCGGCGCCAACACATCGGCCAAGCCGACGCGCGGGTCCACCGCCGCGCCGGGTCGGCTGCGCCCGCCGCCCAACGCGACGACAGCCAGGCCAAGACGCCGCACGTCGATGGTCGCGACGAAGCCGGCACGCGGCGCGGGCACGGCGCGCTGCACCGGCGCCACGGGCAACTGCGCGTCGTGCAGCACATCGACCGGCCCGCCCAGGCGCGCCACCATGCGCGCGAAACGCTCCGCCGCCGCGCCGCCGGCGAGCGCGCGCTCGGCTGCCTGGTGCGCCGAGGCAACGTCGGTGTACAGGCCGCCGAGATGCAGCAACTCGGCCGCCAGCGCCAACGTCAGCTCGCGCAAGCGCGCGATCTCCGCGTCGCCCGCTTCGCCGCGCAACAGCGCCAGCACCTCCTGCACTTCCAGTGCATTGCCTGCCGTGCGCCCGAGCACGCGGCTCATGTCGGTGAGCAGGGCCAGCGCCGGCAGGCCCGCGCCGCGCGCCGTGCGCACCAGGCTGGCCGCCAGTTCGCGCCCCTGCACCGGCGTGGTCGTGAAGGCGCCGCTGCCCACCTTGACGTCGAGCACCAGCGCCTGCAGCCCGGCCGCCAGCTTCTTGCTCAGGATGCTGGCGGTGATCAGCGGCACGCTCTCCACGGTGGCCGTGACATCGCGGATCGCATACAGCCGGCGGTCGGCCGGCGCCAGGTCGGCGGAAGCGCCGACGATGGCGCACCCGACGTCGCGCAGCGTGGCCAACAGCGTCGCGCGCGGCGGGGCCACCGTGTAGCCGGGCAGCGCTTCGAGCTTGTCCAGCGTGCCGCCGGTGTGGCCCAGGCCGCGGCCGCTGATCATCGGCACCACCCCGCCGCAGGCCGCGACGATGGGCGCCAGCAGCAGGCTCACCTTGTCGCCGATGCCGCCGGTGGAGTGCTTGTCGAG
>Ga0209254_10003611_pt1 | contig 14099 bp, 16 predicted proteins | sample FrelakmetDIP11DI_FD_187148 | JGI IMG/M metagenome (GOLD analysis project Ga0209254, IMG submission 187148) | Freshwater lake sediment microbial communities from the University of Notre Dame, USA, for methane emissions studies - DIP11 DI (SPAdes)... | ecosystem: Environmental > Aquatic >...
GCCCTCGACGAAGACCTCGAGACTGCGTGGCTTTCGTTGCAGCAGGCATTGCGTCGCGAGCACGTGCCCGACCTCGGTCGTGCCGATGCCGAAGGCGAGCGTGCCGAAGGCGCCGTGAGTACTGGTGTGGCTGTCGCCGCAGACGATCGTCATGCCAGGCTGCGTGCGGCCGAGTTCCGGGCCGATCACGTGCACGATGCCGCGCCGCGCATCGCCGAGGCCGAGCAGTTCGATGCCGTGCACGCGGGCATTGCGCTCGAGTGCCGCGACTTGCGCCGCCGCGGACTCGTCGCGGATCGGGATCCGGCCGAGGAGCTGCGCGGAATCCGTCGGGGTCGAGTGATCGAGCGTGCCCAGCGTCCGGCCGGGCTGGCGCACGGGCAGGCCGCGCTCCTCGAGCGCCGTGAAGGCCTGCGGCGTCGTAACTTCGTGGACCAGGTGCAGGTCCACGTAGAGCACCGCCGGCGTTTCGGCCGTCTCCGGCACGACCTCGTGGGCCTGCCAGATCTTCTCGAACAGGGAGCGTGGACTCATCCGACCGCCGCCTGCGGCCGGCGCGAACTCTGCCGGGCGGTCTCGATCCGGTTGACCACGTCGAGGAAGGCACGCACACCCGACTCGACGATGTTGGTGCTGACGCTGCTGCCGCGGTAGGTGCGGCCTTCGCAGTCGACCGTGACGAGTGCCTCGCCCTGCGCGTCCTCGCCCTCGGTGACGCTGCGGACCTCGAACTTGCGCAGCCGGAGCGGCAGGCCGATCGCCTGCTCGATGGCCTTCAGCGCGGCGTCCACCGGGCCGTCCCCGCTCGCCGCCGACTTCAGCCGCCGGCCGTCGCCGTGCGCCAGCTCCACCTCGGCGCGCGCAGCCTCGCCGGTGACGGCGGTGGTCGCAAGCCTCGCGAGCGACCACGGGCCAACGCTGCCGCCCTCCGTGTCGAGCACCAGCGCCTCGATATCGCCGTCGAACAGCTCCTTCTTGCAGTCCGCGAGCGCCTTGAAGCGGGCGAAGACCGCGTTGAATTCCGGCTCTTCGAGTTCGAACCCGAGCTCGCGGACGCGCTCGCGGAAGGCATGCCGGCCGCTGTGCTTGCCGAGCACCAGGTGGCTGCGCGAGAGGCCGACATCCTGCGGACGCATGATCTCGTAGGTCGCGGCATTGCGGAGCATGCCGTGCTGGTGGATGCCGGACTCGTGCGCGAAGGCATTCTCGCCGGTGATCGCCTTGTTGCGCGGGATCGGCATGCCGGTGATCGTCGAGACCAGGCGGCAGGTCGGGTACAGGCGCTCGGCACGGATGGAGGTCGCCACGCCGAAGGCCTGCTCGCGCACTTTCAGCGCCATCACGACTTCTTCCATCGAGCAATTGCCGGCACGCTCGCCGATGCCGTTGATCGTGCATTCGATCTGGCGCGCGCCCGCGCGCACCGCGGAAAGGCTGTTGGCGACCGCCATGCCGAGGTCGTCGTGGCAGTGCACCGACAGCGTGACCGCCTCGATGCCGCGCACGTGGCGGCGCAGGTGTGTGAAGGTCTCGTGGAATTCCTGGGGCGTCGTGTAACCGACCGTATCCGGGACGTTGATTGTCGTGGCGCCGGCGTCAACCGCGGCCTGCACGACCTCGGTGAGGAAATCGAGCTCGGTGCGGGACGCGTCCTCGGGCGAGAACTCGACGTCCTCGCAGAGTGAACGTGCGTGGCGCACGCCCTCGGCCGCAAGGCGCACGATTTCCTCGCGCGCCATCTTGAGCTTGTGCTCGCGGTGGATCGCGCTGGTCGCGAGGAAGACGTGCAGGCGCGGCCTCGCCGCGCCGGCGAGGGCCGACCAGGCGGCGTCGATGTCCGGGCGCGTGCAGCGCGCGAGCGCGCAGATGACCGGACCCTGCACCTCCCGCGCGACGGCGGCGACGGACTCGAAGTCGCCCGGCGAGGCGGCCGGGAACCCGGCCTCGATGATGTCGACGCCGAGCTCGGCCAGGGCGCGCGCGACGCGAAGTTTCTCGTCCCGGGTCATGCTGCAGCCGGGCGACTGCTCGCCGTCGCGCAGCGTGGTGTCGAAGATTTTCACTCGGTCCTGCATGGATCTCTCCCGCGCAAAAAAAGAAACCCCGCAGCGGCCTGGGCCGGTGCGGGGTTCCTGGAATCCAGGTTACTTCGGGGATTAGCCCGTCGTCCCGCACCTCGTTGAGGTAAGCAGGAGAAGGCCAGGAAGGTCAATGTACTGCGTCATCCGGCCCATACCACCACGCCCGGCCTGCGCCTGTCAATCTCGTTACAAGGGCTTAACGAGCCAGTCTAGAAACTCGGGCTGGCCCCCGCGAGACCCAGGAACACGATTGATGCCCGGTTCAAGCGCACCAGGTCCTCGTCCTCCAGTCGGCCAATTCGCGCCCTCAGCCTGACCTTTGGCACGGTCGTGATCTTGTCGACCATCAAACGACCGGGCGCACTGAGGCCATTGGTTTCACCGGGTTCGATCGCGAGACGAAAAAGTGGGGCGGGCGTGGGATCACTCGTGAACGGGCAAATCGTCAACGACTGGGTGGCATCGAATCGATCGTCCTGAATGATGACCACGGGTCTGGGCTTGCCCGCGTAGTCAGGACCGCCGGCCACGGTCCAGATCTCGCCGCGTCTCACCGCTTCCAGTCCGAGATCGCCTCAACGAAGGCCTGGTCCTCGGCAGCCTGGGTGCTGTTGGCGACGGCAAGCGACTGCCGGTGGGCCTTGGAGGCGAAGGCTCGCGAACGAACGTCCGGAACCCAGATCTGGATCGGTCGCAGTCCCGCAGCGCGCAGTCCAGCCCGGTACTTCTGCACCCGCTCCGAAACCTTGCTCCGCCCCATGAGTTTCCCTCGCGTGTTACATGTAACAAATTAGCAGGGACGAAGCGTTACATGCAACAGGCCTGTCCACGACCCGCGCTTCAGCTGCCCGCAGCGAGCGCTCCCGCGCGGCGGTCAAGACAGGACTTGCCAGGTCCGATCCAATGTAATAGCGTATTAGCTCATTGTTACAAGTAAGTCACCCATGAAAGCCCACCGCCAGGTCAGTCCGCGTCAGGAAGCGCTCAGCGAGAGGGCCCTTTACCAGGCCATCCTCACGCTGCGCACGCCGGAGGAGCTGCGCGCCTTCTTCCGCGACCTCTGCACGCCCGCGGAACTGCAGGCTCTGACCGACCGCTGGGCGGTCGCCGTCCGGCTGCAGGACCAGGTCCCCTACCGGGAATTGCAGCGCGAGACCGGGGTCAGCGTGACCACCATCGGCCGGGTCGCGCGCTGCCTGCACGACGGCCATGGCGGCTACTCCATCGCCGTGGCGCGACGCGCCGCCGGCCACCGGTGAGCACCCGCTCCACGCCGCGCCTCCGGATCGCGATCCAGAAATCAGGCCGGCTGACCGACAACTCGCTGGATCTGCTCGCCCGCTGCGGGCTGCGGTTCTCCCGTGCGCGCGACCAGCTGGTCTGCTTCGGCGAGAACCTGCCGCTCGACATCCTGCTGGTCCGCGACGACGACATCCCGGGACTGGTCCAGGAGGACGCCTGCGAGCTCGGTATCGTCGGCCAGAACGTCATTGCCGAAAAGGGGCTCGCCCTCCCTGACGGCGGCGCGGCACCCACGGAAGTGACGGCACTCGACTTCGGCCGCTGCCGACTTTCGATCGCGGTGCCGGACGAGTCCGTGTACGCAGGCCTCGAGTCGATCCGCGGCCGCCGCATCGCCACCAGCTATCCCCGTGTGCTGGGTCGCTGGCTGGCGGACCGCGGCCTCGCCGCCGACATCGTGGCGCAGGCCGGTGCCGTCGAGATCGCGCCCCGGCTCGGGCGCGCGGACATGATCTGCGACCTGGTTTCGACCGGCGCGACGCTCGCCGCCAACGGCCTGCGCGAAGTCGAGGTGGTGTTCGAGAGCCGCGCTGCCGTGATCCGCACGCCGGTTCCAGTGGCGCCCGAGAAGGCCGAGTGGCTCGACCGCCTGATGCAGCGCATCGAAGGCGTGCAGAAGGTGGACGGCAGCAAGTACATCATGCTGCACGCACCTCGCGCTGCCCTCGCGCGCATCACCGCGCTGCTGCCGGGCAGCGAGCACCCGACCATCCTGCCGCTCGACGGCACCGACGAGAAGGTCGCCCTGCACGCGGTCTGCCGCGAGAATGTCTTCTGGGAGACGCTGGAGAGCCTGAAAGGCGCGGGCGCGACCTCGATCCTCGTGCTGCCGGTCGAGAAGATGCTCGCATGAGCTCGACGTATCTCGCCGCTGCCGACTGGGAATCCGCCTCGGTCCTCGACCGAGCGCGGCTCCTAGCGCGCCCTCGGAGCGGGAACCTGCAGGCCTTCCACGACGCCGTGCGCGCGATCGCCGAGCAGGTGCGCGCCCAGGGCGATCTCGCGCTCATCGAGCTCGCGCGCCAGCACACCGGCGCCGTGCTCGAGTCCGTCGTCGTCAGCGAAGATGAGTTCGATGCCGCGGCCGGCCTGCTGGCCGAACCGGACCGCAGGGCGCTCGACGTGGCGATCGCGAACGTCGATCGCTTCCACGCCGCGCAGCTGCGCCCGCCGCTTTGCGTCGAAACCGTCGCCGGCGTTACCTGCGAGCGCGTGCAGCGGCCACTCGACGCAGTCGGGCTCTACGTGCCGGGCGGCACGGCGCCCCTGCCCTCCACGGCCATCATGCTCGCCGTGCCGGCGCGCATCGCCGGCTGCCGGCTGCGCGTGCTGTGCACGCCCTCGCGCGCGGACGGGAGCTGCGAACCGGCGGTGCTCTACGTTGCCCGGGCCTGCGGCGTGGAGCGCGTTTTCAAGACCGGCGGCGCGCAGGCAATCGCGGCCATGGCCCACGGGACCGCCTCGGTGCCGCGCGTCGACAAGATCTTCGGCCCCGGCAATTCCTGGGTCATGGCGGCGAAACAACTTCTCTGCGGCGGGCCGGGCGGGCCCGCGGCCGACCTGCCCGCCGGCCCTTCCGAAGTGCTGGTGATCGCCGACGATTCGGCGATCCCTGAGTTCGTCGCTGCGGACCTGCTGGCCCAGGCCGAACACGGGCCCGACTCGCAGGTGCTGCTGGTTTCGCCCTCGCGGGAATTGATCCGCGCCGTCGAGGCCGCGATCGCGCGCGCGCTGCCGCGCCTCTCGCGCTCTGCCGCCTTGCAGTCGTCGTTGCGCCAGAGCCGCGCAATCCTCGTGCCGGACCTCGATGCCGCCGCGGAAGTCGCGAACGCCTATGCGCCCGAGCACCTGATCCTCGCCGTCGCGAACCCGCGCGGCCTGCTGCCCGCGATCCACTCGGCAGGCTCGGTGTTCCTCGGCCCATGGACACCAGAGGCCCTCGGCGACTATTGCAGCGGCGCCAATCACGTGCTGCCGACGCACGGTTATGCGCGAACCGCGAGCGGACTTTCGGTCGAGGACTTCATGCGCCAGATGACGGTGCAGGAAGCGAGCCGCGCCGGCCTCGCGGCGCTCGGCCCGGTGGCGGAGCGCCTCGCCGCACTCGAGGGTCTCGACGCCCATGCGGCCTCGGTGGCCGTGCGCCTCGCCGACGCGCAGGCGGCGGTCGCGTGAGTGACATCCTCGCACTCGCGCGGCCGGAGATCCGCGCCCTTGTGCCTGCCGCCACGCACTCGAATGACGCCGCGGCAGCGGTGCGCCTGCACGCCAACGAGAATCCCTGGACTGACGAATCCGACGACTCGCCGACCGCGCTGAACCGGTACTTCGACGGCCAGCCGCAGGCGCTGGTGGAAAACATGGCGGCCTACTACGGCGTCGATCCGGCTTGGTTGCTCGTCACGCGCGGCAGCGACGAGGCGATTGACCTGCTGGTACGTGCTTTCTGCCGTGCCGGCGAGGATCGCATCCTCATCTGCCCGCCCACCTTCGGCATGTACCGGTTCTCCGCCGAAGTCCAGGGTGCGGGCGTCCTCGCGGTTCCGCTCGCCGATGACTTCCGGCTCGATGCCGAGGCACTCATCCGACGCTGGACGCCCGACGTCAAGGTCGTTTTCCTGTGCTCGCCGAACAACCCGACGGGCAACGTCCTCGCGCCGGACTTGGTCGAGCGGGTGCTCACGGCGCTCGCCGGGCGCGCAATCGTCGCGATCGACGAGGCCTACCTCGAGTTCTCGGGGCAGACGGGTTTCATCGACTGGCTGCCGCGGTATCCAGGGCTCGTCATCCTGCGCACGCTGTCGAAGGCACATGGCCTCGCGGGCGCCCGCTGCGGCGTCGCGATCGCTGCCCCCGCAGTCGTCGAACTGCTCGGTCGCATGATGCCGCCGTACGCGATGCCCGGCCCCACCGTTGCGGCGGCGCTCGCTGCGCTCGACCCTGCGCGCCTCGCGCGGACGCGGCGCCGGATCCGCGAAATCGTCGCCGAGCGCGAGCGGCTCAGGCAAGCGCTTGCGGCCCTGCCTGGCGTCGCACGCGTGTTCCCGAGCGAGGGAAACTTCCTGCTGGTGGAGTTTGCCGACGCCGCGCGGGCACTTCGCGCCGCGGCCGCGGACAATCTCCTGCTGCGCGACTTCTCGCGCCAGCCCGGCCTTGCCCAGTGCCTGCGGATCACGGTCGCCAGCCGCGGGGAAAACGACCGCCTGCTGGCCGCGCTGGAGCGGTCGTGAACCTACCGCTGCCTACGCTGTTCATCGATCGCGACGGCACCCTGATCGAGGAGCCCGCCGACGAGCAGGTGGACGCGTTCGAGAAGCTCCGGCTCGTGCCTGGCGTGATTCCCGCGTTGCTGCGCCTGCGCGACGCCGGCTTCCGCTTCGTGATGGTCACCAACCAGGACGGCCTCGGCACGGCGTCGTTCCCGACACCGAGCTTCGAGGGTCCGCAGCAGCTACTGCTGCAGCTTTTCGAGTCGCAGGGCATCGTCTTCGACGCCGTCCTCGTCTGCCCGCACCGCGCAGGAGACGGCTGCGATTGCAGGAAGCCCGCAACCCGCCTCGTCGACGGCTACCTGGCCCAGAGGCCGATGAATCCCGCGCGCAGCCGCGTGATCGGCGACCGCGCGACCGACCTGGAGCTCGCCTCCCGACTCGGCATCGCCGGCATCCGCATCGAGGCCGGCGATGACGGCGCCTGGCCGCGTCTCGCGGCTGAACTCACCACGCGTGCCCCACGCCGTGGATGCGTCTCCCGCAAGACGCGCGAGACCGACATCAAGGTCACAGCGGACCTCGACGCGCCCGAGCCGGTCACGATCGCGACCGGCATCGGCTTCCTCGACCACATGCTGGAACAGGTCGCGCGCCACGGCGGCTTCTCGCTCGCACTTACCTGCCGCGGCGACCTGCACGTGGACGAGCACCATACGGTCGAGGATTCCGCGCTCGCCCTCGGCGAGGCGCTGCGCGCCGCGCTCGGCGACAAGCGCGGCATCGGTCGCTACGGGTTCGTGCTGCCGATGGACGAATCCGAGGCGCGCATCGTGCTCGACCTGTCCGGCCGCGCACACTTCGCATTCTCCGGGCAGTTCGCCCGCGACCGCGTCGGCGAACTGCCGACCGAGCTGGTGCCGCATTTCTTCCGTTCGCTGGGCGACGCGCTCGGCGCCGCGATCCACATTGAGGTGCGGGGCGAGAACTCGCACCACATGGTCGAGGCCTGTTTTAAGTCGCTTGGCCGCGCGCTGCGCCAGGCCATACGACTCGAGGGCGAGACGTTGCCGAGCACCAAGGGGGTCCTGTGAGCGGCCCGGTGATCGTGGATGCCGGCGGCGCCAATATCGCCTCGCTGCAGATCGCGCTGGAGCGCCTCGGCCGACCCGCCACGCTCTCTGCCGACGCGGCGGAGATCGAGCGCGGCTCGCACGTGATCCTGCCGGGGGTCGGCGCCGCGGCGGACGCCATGGCGCGCCTTGAGCGTGCCGGGCTCGTCAGCGTGATTCCACGACTGCGGCAGCCGGTGCTGGGCATCTGCCTTGGCATGCAGCTCCTCTACGAAGCGAGCGAGGAAGGAAGCACGCGCTGCCTCGGCGTCATTCCCGGGCAGGTGCGCCGTATGCGGCAGGCAGCGGGCAGCCCGGTCCCGCACATGGGCTGGAATCGCGTCGAGGTTCGCCGCGACCATGCCCTTCTCGAGGGACTGGGCGACGGGGACTGGGCCTACTTCGTCCACAGCTACTGCGCGCCGCTCGGTGCCGACACGGTCGCGGCCTGCGAGTACGAGGAGACTTTCACGGCGGTCGCCTGCCACGACAATTTTTACGGTGCACAATTCCACCCGGAGCGCTCGGCAAAGCTCGGTTCGCGGTTCCTCGCCAATTTCCTGGGGCTCGGCTGATGGAACTGGTGCCCGCCATCGACCTGCGCGGCGGCCGTGCCGTGCGCCTCTTTCAGGGATCCTTCGAGCGGGAGACCTGCGCCCGGGAATCGCCGGCAGAATTGTTCCGCCGCTTCACCGCCGCTGGCGCGCGGCGCGTGCACCTCGTCGACCTCGACGGGGCGCGCGACGGCGTCGCGCTGAACCAGGCTGTGCTCCGGTCACTCGCCGAGATGGGTGGACCGCTGATCCAGGCGGGAGGCGGTATCCGGAGCCTGGCCGACGTCGAACGGACGCTCGCCGATGGTGCTGATCGCGTGGTCGTCGGGAGCGTGGCCGTCGAGTCGCCGGACACGCTCGCGGACTGGGTGCAGCGCTTCGGCGCCGGGCGCTTCGTCGCCGCGCTCGACGTGCGCATCGAGGTCGACGCCGTGCCGCGCCTAGCGACCCACGGCTGGCTGCGCGACTCGTCCGTCACGCTCTGGGACCAGGCGGAACGGCTCGCGGCGCTCGGCATCGGTCACGTGCTGTGCACGGACATTGGCCGCGACGGCGCGCTCGCCGGCCCGAACCTTCCGCTCTACCGCGAATGCGTGCGCCGCTTTCCAGCGCTCGCCTGGCAGGCCTCCGGGGGCGTGCGCGACACCGCCGACCTCCGCGCCCTCGCCGGCACCGGGGTCGCGGCGGCCATCAGCGGCCGCGCGCTGATCGAGGACCGCATCTCGCCCGAGGAGTTCGCCCCATTCTTGCCCGCCGCATAATTCCCTGCCTGGACGTGCGCGACGGCCAGGTGGTCAAGGGACTGCGCTTTCGCGACCATCGCGTCGCGGGCGACATCGAGGTCCTGGCGGCGCGCTACCGCGACGAGGGCGCGGACGAGCTCGTCTTCTACGACATCACGGCGAGCCCGGAAGGAAGGAGGCTCGACCGCGCCTGGGTCCACCGGGTCGCGATCCTGCTCGACATCCCGTTCTGCGTCGCGGGCGGGATCCGCAGCGTCGCGGACGCCGAGGCGGTGCTTGCCGCCGGAGCGGAGAAGATCTCGGTGAATTCGCCGGCACTCGAGCGCCCGGCGCTGGTGAACGAGCTCGCGCGCCGGTTCGGGTCGCAGTGCGTGGTGGTCGGCATCGACAGCCGCGGTGAGTCTGGCCGCTGGCGCGTGCACCAGTATGCGGGCGATCCGGCGCGGATCTGCGACGCGGGTCGCGACATGCTCGACTGGCTGGTGGAAGTCCAGGAGCGTGGCGCCGGGGAAATCGTGCTCAACTGCATGGAGCAGGATGGCGCACGCTCGGGTTTCGACATCCTGCAGCTCGCCGCGGCGCGCGAGCACTGCAATGTCCCGCTCGTCGCTTCGGGCGGCGCCGGCACCGCCGCCGATTTCGCAGACGTTTTCGAACACGCGGGTGTCGATGCAGCCCTCGCCGCCGGCGTATTCCACGACGGTTCGATCCGGATCCCGGCGCTGAAGCGACAGTTGCTCGACCGGGGCATCACGGTGCGCCCATGAACCCCGGGGACGTCGATCGCCTCGACTGGGCGAAGGGCGATGGCCTGCTGCCGGCAGTCGTGCAGGACGCAACGAGCGGCGCCGTGCTCATGCTCGGCTACATGAACCGCGAGGCGCTCGCGCAGACGCTCGCGACCGGTCGTGTGACCTTTTACAGCCGCAGCCGCCGCGCGCTCTGGGTCAAGGGCGAGACCTCGGGCAATTGGCTGCACCTGCGCTCCGTGAGTGCGGACTGCGACGGGGATGCAATCCTGGTACAGGCCGCGCCCGACGGTCCCACCTGCCACACGGGAAAGGCGAGCTGCTTTGCCGCCGCACCGCCAAGTGACGCCGGGCGACTTGCCTTCCTCCACAAGCTCGAGTGCGTGATCGACAACCGCATCGCAAGCGCGCCGACAAACAGCTATACGGCGAAACTTCATGCGAAGGGCCCCGGGCGCATTGCGCAGAAGGTCGGCGAGGAAGGCGTCGAGTTCGCGCTTGCCGCAGCCGGAGGGAGCGATGCGGAAGTGACCGCTGAGGCAGCCGATCTTCTCTTCCACCTCGTGCTGGCACTCAGGGCACGGGGGCTTTCGTTGGCAGATGTCGTAAGCAGGCTGGAGCAGCGGAATGTAGCCCCAACCCAATGCATTGAGCCGCCTGAATGACCCTGATTACACGGAAAATGTGACCTACTCGCCCCGTCAATCCCGTGTAGGCTATTGAGCACTGGACCCTGGCGGAAGCTTGATCGTGCGCAGTCAGTCGAGAATGGGTGGTGCTGGAGGCGACATGGAAGCACGGGTTGCAAAACTCGAATCGCATGTTGAGCACATCAAGAGCGATATTGGCGAGATCAAACAGGACATTAGAGACCTGCGGTCCGACCTCAAGACGGATTTCAGGGCACTTTTTGGTGCCTTGATCGTGGCGACGCTCGGCCTGGCCGGGTTGATGGCAACGGGCTTTAACTGGATCTAGTTCACCGCGGGCCTTGACGGAACGCTCCTCGCCCTACAATATTGGCGTCGATGCTCAACAACGCCTTCGCTGCACGTTCGTGGTGGCGCCACTCCTGAGGAGAGGGCGCTGGGACTTTTGTTGACGTAAACATCTAGTCGATTCAAAGAATTCCAGAACCCGTCTCCGGCACACACCGGGACGGGTTTTTTGTTGCGTGCAGAAAATGAAACCACCATTCGACATCTCCGGCGACCTCAACACACCGGTCTCGGCGTACCTGAAGCTCGCGCCGTTCCGGCCGCGATTCCTGCTGGAAAGCGTCGAGGGCGGCGAACGGCTCGGCCGCTATTCGTTCATCGGCTTCGGCGACGCGCTGGACATCAAGCTCGACGGCAACGGCCTCGCGCTCGACGGGCGCAAGCTCCCGGCGCCGGCCAACGGTGCGGAGCTGCTCGCGGTGCTGCGCGCGGCGCTGGCGGCAGCGCCGCGACCGAAGCCCGACTGCGCCGGCGTGCCGCTCGCCGGCGGACTGGTCGGGTATGCCAGCTTCGATGTCGTGCGCCTGTTCGAGCGGCTGCCCTCCAGCCGGCCGGCCGCCGCGACGCCGCTGCTGCACTACGTGGCGCCCGCTTCGCTGCTGGTTTTCGATCACGTCACGCACGCGATCGCACTCCTGCACGCCGGGCCCGAGGCCGAGCGCGCCGAACTCCGCAAGGAAGTGAGCCGCGCGCTGCAGGGCGGATTGCCGGAGCGGCGCCGGGGCCGTGGCTTCTCGCGCCCGCGCGCCGGCCTCGAGCGCGACAGCTTCCTTGCAGCGGTGCGGGAGGCCAAGGAACACATTGCCGCCGGCGACGTGTACCAGCTCGTGCTCTCGATCCTCTTCGAGGGCCGCCACGAGCTCGACCCGTTCCAGGTCTATCGTGCGCTGCGCGCCATCAACCCGTCGCCCTATCTCTACTTCTGCGAGCTGGACGACGTGACGGTCATCGGCTCGTCGCCCGAAGCGCTCGTCAAGCTCAATGGAGGCGTCGCGGAACTCCGGCCGATCGCCGGCACGCGGCCGCGTGCCGACACCGTGCCCGAAGACCTCGCGCTGGAGCGCGAGCTCCTCGCCGACGCGAAGGAGAACGCCGAGCACGTGATGCTCGTCGATCTCGCGCGCAACGACCTCGGCCGGGTCGCGGAATCGGGCAGCGTGCGCGTCGAGCCGTACCGGTCGATCGAGCGCTACAGCCACGTGATGCACCTCGTAAGCGGCGTGCGCGGCCGCCTCGCCCCCGGGCGCGACGCCTTCGACCTGTTCGCCGCCGCCTTCCCCGCCGGCACGCTGGTCGGCGCACCCAAGGTGCGCGCCATGCAGATCCTCGACGCGCTCGAGCCGACCGGCCGCGGTCTTTACGGCGGAACCGTCGGCTATTTCGGCCTGCGAGGCGACATGGACCAGGCGATCGCGATCCGCACGCTGGTGCTGCAGGGTGACCGCTACAGCTATCAGGCGGGCGCCGGCATCGTCTTCGACAGCGACCCGGCCGCGGAACACGCGGAGATCCTGGCGAAGAGTGCCGCGATGCTGCAGGCACTCGAGGCAGCGGAGGCCGGGCTGTGAGCGCGCGCCTGCTGCTGATCGACAACTACGATTCCTTCACCTACAACCTGGTGCAGGCCTTCGAGGTGCTGGGCGCCGATGTGCGGGTGCACCGCAATGATGCGCTGAGCCTGCGCGAGGCCCTGGCCACGGAACCGACGCACCTGTGCATCTCGCCGGGCCCGGGAACCCCGCGTGAGTCAGGCATCAGCCGCGAGCTGATCCGCGCCTGCAGCGGGCGCATCCCGGTGCTCGGCGTCTGCCTCGGCCACCAGGCGATCGTCGAGGTCTTCGGCGGCGAGGTCGCGCGCGCGGCGCGGCCGATGCACGGCAAGACCTCGGTGCTGCGGCACAACGGCAGCGGCCTGTTCGCGGGCCTGCCGGAAGCCTGCATCGTCGGCCGCTACCACTCCCTGATTGCCGTGCCAGGCAGGCTCCCGGACTCGCTCGAGGTCACCGCGAGCACGGAGGACGGGGAGATCATGGCCGTACGCCACCGCAGCCATCCCACCGAGGGCGTGCAATTCCATCCCGAGAGCATCCTGACGCCCGACGGGCCGCGGCTGCTCGCCAACTTCCTGAACGGGGTTCCCCATGTCGCCGTTGCGTGATCACCTTGAATGCCTGCTGGAACGCCGCGACCTGACGGAGCCGGACGCCGAGAACCTGCTGACGCTGCTGACGAATGCCGAGGAGGCGCCGGCGATGGCGGGTGCGATCCTTGCGGCGCTGCGCTGCAAGGGTGTCTCGGCCCCGGAGCTGCGCGGATTCGCACGCGCCATGCGCAAGCTCGCGCTGCGGCCCGACGTGCCGGCGGGACTGCGGTCGATCGACATCGTCGGCACCGGCGGCGACGGATCGAACAGCCTCAACATCTCGACCGGCACGGCCATCGTCGCCGCCGCCTGCGGGCTGCCCGTCGTCAAGCACGGCAACCGCTCGGTCTCGAGCCGCGCCGGGAGCGCCGACGTGCTGGCGGCGCTCGGGCTGAAGCTGCCACTCGATGAGCGTGCCGCCGGAAACTGCCTCGCGGCGACCGGCTTCACGTTCCTGTTCGCACCCTACTACCACCCGGCGATGAAGGCGGTCGCCCCGATCCGCGCCGCGCTCGGCGTGCGCACGGTGTTCAATATCCTGGGGCCGCTGTCGAATCCCGCACGACCGCCCTTTCACCTGCTTGGCGCGTTCAGCCAGGAGACCGCGAAGCTGATGGCGGATGCAATCTCCGGACTCGACATCGAGCGCGCCTTCGTCGTGCACGGCGCCGCAGGCTGGGACGAACCGACGACCGTGGGTCCCTTCACGCTCTACGACGTGCGGCCAGGCCGCGTCAGCGTCGGCACGCGTTCACCGGAGGACTTCGGCCTCGGGCGCTGCACGACAGCGGAACTCGCCGGCGGCGATCCCGCACACAATGCGGGCGCGATCCGCGGCGTGCTGTTGGACGGCGCCCGCAATCCCTACCGCGACTGCCTGCTGCTCGGCGCGGCGCTCGCGCTCGAGGTCGCGGGCGAGGAGGACGCGCCGCAGGCGGCCATGGCCCGCGCCGTGCATGCCATCGACAGCGGCGCCGCGGGCCGCGTGCTCGGCTCGCTCGCGGATTTCCGCGCTTGAGCGCCGATTTCCTGCAGGTCATGGCGGCCGGAAGCCGGCACCGCGCCGACCAGGCGCGCCGGCAAATGTCCTACGACACGTTCGACGTGCGCGCCCGGCAGACCCCGAGGCCGCCTGCGCTTCGCCTCCACGATCGCTTCGACGTGATCGCCGAGATCAAGTTGCGCTCGCCCGCAGCGGGCGGCGCCGG
>Ga0209254_10003612_pt1 | contig 14097 bp, 7 predicted proteins | sample FrelakmetDIP11DI_FD_187148 | JGI IMG/M metagenome (GOLD analysis project Ga0209254, IMG submission 187148) | Freshwater lake sediment microbial communities from the University of Notre Dame, USA, for methane emissions studies - DIP11 DI (SPAdes)... | ecosystem: Environmental > Aquatic >...
GGATTCGTAGAGCGCGTAGAGCTCGGCCGTGTAGTACTCGTCATCTTTCTGCAGTAGGCCCACGCGGTTGATGAAACCCGCGAGTGTTCTCACCGTAAAGGCGCCGCGGCTGAATCCGAACAGGTAGATCTCGTCGCCTGGCTCGTAGTTGTAGACGAGAAAGCGGTATAGGCTGCGGACGTTCTGCTCTACGCCGTCGCCAAAGGCACCGCCTGTGAAGGTGTCCAACCCGCCGCCAGTGCCTACGCCATAGAGGTAGAAGACGACTTGGTCCCTGCCATCGGACGCGCGCGGCAAGATTGCGCGCGCCACTTTGAGAACATTGGTCGGTTGCGGTCGTCCGGTCTCGGGATCCTTGCGCTCCGCTTCATTCCAGGTCCCATCGGCGGCCAGGATGATTCGCTTCCCACGTGACGCCTTCGAGGGCGCAGGTGATGGCTCCGCGGCCGCGTTCACGCCCGGGGTGTCAGCGTTCGCGCCTCCGGGCGCCCATGCGGAGACGAACATGGTCGTCATGGCCGCGAGCATAGCCACCGCACTGATACGAAAGTGACATCTTGGGTTCCCGTTCTCTTGCTGCTGCATCGCTCTCTCCCCAAACACCTCATGCGGGCTGCCAGCGCCGCCCTTGAGGGTGCCACTCGGCACATGCAGGAGCTCATTTGCAATGCGCTCCTCGCCCCAGAGCGGATTGTCCGCAGCCATGCGGCGAATCAGTTGCCGAAGCTCGAGCGGAACGCGCGGGCGTCCCGGGCGCGACTTGCAGCGCCATAGGAGACGCCACCCCGTCCGGTGCCAGCGGAACCCGGTTTCTGGGCGAACGACGATCAGCAACGACCGCCAGTTGTCAGCGGCGTTCTGATAGTTGTCAAGACTTGGCGGTTTGAAAATAATCGGTCTTCTTCCTTAGCTTTCTTTCATCGCACTCTTCCAGATGCTCTTGTGGTTCTTCTTCGTTGCTTCTTCAGGCGGTTGGCGTTGTGACAGCCTGCTGAGTGACTTCAGCGCGACGGTCACCGCCGGCGAAAGCAGTGATTTCCAAACCGCCCGGTTTCAACGAAATTGACGCCGCCGCTGACAGCCAGTCGCATCACCTGGACCGCCACGCCAAGCTCATCCACGTCGCGGCATCGATGCGTCGCGGCTTCACCCCGCGCTCCTTGTCGAGCGCGAGTTGGCGGCGCAGGATGAGATTCTCAGCTTCAACCGCCCGCTTGGGGCTGATCGAAACCAGCGCCAAGCTGAAAAGGTCGTCCAGCAACAACAGAACGATCCGAGCGAAGGCGATCACGCGTGCATCATTCCACCGAAGCGCGGGGGTTCGTCAACCTGAAGCTGCCGATCGCATAATTGCGGACCACAGGGGCGTCAATACGGCATCGGGTGGTGCTGGCGGGAACTTCATGGCACCGACGGAGGTAGTGTCAACGCCGATCGGACTGTGGCAGGCAGAGGTATCGCGACAGGTCGTCGACCAGCTCGCGGCTCATCGCCGCGGCGCTCGGCCGCCAGGCGTGGGTGAAGCGCGCGTCCATTCCGGTGCGCCGGATCGTGTCCAGCCAGTCCTGCACGACGCGCTCGGAGTAGCCCGCCGCGCAGGCGGCCAGGTGCAGCAGCGTGTACTCGCGTAGCAGCTGGGTGCTGAACGTCAGGGGATCGTCGGAACCCAGCGCAATCATCACCGGTGCCGGGTCGCCCGGCTCCTGCGCCGGCGGGTACAACCGCAAAATCGGGTGATTGCGCAGGTCAAGCATGTCACCGATCAGCAGGTTGCTCGATGGATTGACCTCGACCACCGTGCCGCTCTGGGCGATGCCGCGGCGCAGCCCATGCTGGACGGCCGTCAAGGCAGCCACCTCGTCGGAACCGACCGGGACGTCGATAAGCGCCTGCCCACGCCGGAAGACAAGCTCGTCGTTGAGGTAGCGGTGAAGGATCTTCATAACCCGCTTGGGCGCATGGACCTGCCGCCCGTGGCCGGCCCCTCCTCGGATCCGCGCTATGCCTTGGATGAAGGTGTCGAACCCGCCGTCCACCACCGCGCGATCGGCGAATGGCGGCACCAGGAAGCGGTGTAGCAGGTGGTGCGCTTCGGCAAGTACCTGCACCTGGTCGGCCGACGACGGGCCGAATACCTGGTCGGATAGCGCGCTCAGCTGATTCAGCACCGCCTCGACGCGGCCGGGAGGCGCCGCGGCCGCGTACTCGGGCCGGATCCGGTAGCGGCTGTAGAGCCGCCATTCCCAGACTAGATCCCACAGCCGCTCCTCGGCGGGCATCAGGATCGAGCCGACCGATTCGGCCCAGGTGCGAGGCTCGACCCCGAGCGCGACCGCGTGGCCCAGCCGGCCTGGTGTGTTACCGAGGATGTAGTGGACCTGCTCGTAGATGCGCCGGAGGCCCTCCAGCAGGTGGCGGAAATCCTCGCCGACATGCGCGGTCAGCCGCAGCGGCGGCCCGGCGCGCGGCCGTAGCGATGCCTTCGCCGCCGCGTCGACCACGTGGCGGAACAGCGGCGCCAGCACCCAAGTCGGCACGCCCAGTTCGTCGTTGGCGACGTCGAGGCCACGCACCAGCCAGAGCACCGAGGGAACGGCCTCGATCAGCTCGGCCAGGGCGCGTGCCTGGCGGCATTGCTCGGCGAAATAGCCCACGTAGCGGCCGCGCTGGACATCGCCGGCGCCCTTGTCCGGCTCGGCGTGCGTACCGGCCCAAAACGCCCCCGGAACGCCCTCCTGCCAGGCACGGCTTGGGCCGCGCGACTTGGCAAAGTGGAAGATGACGCCGAGCTCCGGCTCGACGCTCGCGCCGGCGAGGTGCTTCAACGCGCGCTGCCAGGAGCAAGTGATCGACAGGAGCTGTTCACCGATCCCCACGGCCGTGTCGACGGCGGTGGTGCGCAACTCGAGCGCCTTGATCCGATGGCGGTCCCCGGCCACGTCGTACGAGATCTCCGGCAGGATGCCCGCGAGCGGGTCGCGCAGCCGGCCAAGGCGACCATAGAAACGGATAAACCACTGCAGGCCGCCGGTGAGGGGCCGCTGCACGACGCAGCGGTAGTACTGGCAGCGGACCCTGACCGTCTGCCAGAACACTGCCGCGAAGAACTCGTCTCCGGCCCCGCCTAGCTGGCGCTCGTGATGGTCGAGGTAGGCCAGCGACTGGCGCAGCAGCCAGCGCTCGCCGACGTTGCGGCCCTGCAGGTCTAGGCGCAGGGCCACCGGGTCGCAGCGCCGGAACGCGTCGGCGACGCTGTTGATGGGGTGATCGGCGAGCGTCAGCGCGGCGGGATGAATATCGGCGTAAAGGTCGCGCAGCGGTTCGATGGCCGGAAGGATGCCCTCGTCGCCGCGGACCAGCGCCTGCATCGCCGAGGCCAGCGTGGCGCGCCGCAGCGGCGTCCAAGCCGTCGCGGCGCGCGCATCCGCGGCCTTGGGCTCGCCGAGAAAGCGTGAGCGCACGAAGGCCATGAAGTCCTCGCCGCCGCGGATCAGGTGCTCGGTCAGCGCGCAGCGCGCGATGGCGGCGGCGAGCAGCCAGCGCACGAGGCTGCGGCCGCCGGACAGCGGCGCGCCGGGGCTGGCCAGCGCGTCCTCACCGATTTCGGGGCTGGCGATCGCCGCCAGTGCCGAGGCCCACAGCAACGGGAAGTCCATGCCCCCGCCCATGTGCTGGTGGATCTCCGCCACGCCGGCGTCGAGCAGCCGCCGCACCAGCAGCGGCGGGTCGAGGTCGACACTCGCTGGCGGCGGATCCACGCCCAGCGCGCACAACAACAGGTCCTCGGGCAGCGCGATCGTCAACCAACGGTAGTGCACCGCCGCGTCGAGCGCCGACAGGTCGGTGCTCTCCTCGATCTCAGTGATCCCGGCGCGCTGCACGAGGTGGCTGCGCGCCAGCGCGCGCAGGTAGCGCAGCAGGCTGACCGGCCGGCGTTCGTCCTGTGCGCCGAACCAGCCGCGGTCGCGCGCTGAGACGAGACGGTCCAGCGACCAGCCGGTGTGCGGCGAGAACAGTTCCTCGCAGGCACGCCACAGCCGGCGCGTCGCGTGACCCTCGCGCAGTTGCGGGTCGAGCTGCAGCAGCGCGCTGCGGAAGGCCTCCTCGCCGGCCAGCGGATAGGCCGCGATCTCGGCACGCAGGTAGGGTTCGGGGATGCGCCGCGGTACGGGCGTGACGCTGGCGGGCGCCTCGGCACTGGGCATGGGTCTCGTGGATTCCGCGCCGCGGTTTAAGCGAGTGCTCGGCCCAGCTCGCCGTAGGCCCACCTCTGGAGGGCTTCACGCTGCGCGGCCGACAGGTCCTTCACTTTGGGCGGGGCCTGCTGCGCGACGGAGGGTTCGGGTTCCGGCGCAGCGAACATTCTGTTTAGCTCGGCATCGAGGCCCGCCCACAGGAACACCCGGTTCTTGCGCCAATGCGCCACCAGCGCCCCGTCCCGATGTTGGGTCACCCATTGCATCAGGCTTTTCCGGCAGCTCGAGGGCTCGGCCACGCCATCGCCATCGACAGGCGCGTACAGACGGGTCAGCAAGAGGGGCAGCTGGCTCTCGAGCCACTCGCACAAGGCAATGCTCTCGAAGTGCGTACGTGCCTCCAGTTCCAGGCGGCCTTCGTCCTTGATCTTCGAATAGAGACCCGCCGCCTCGTCGAACACTCGGTCGAAAGCGCCCCTTTCATTGTTGGCCAGGGTCGCACGGCGCCGTGGCGGACCGCAGTCCTCGAAGACGCGCAAGGCGCACCGCAACCAGGCGCGCAACTGCAGCGTCGCACAGGCGTGACCCGGGCACCCCTCGGTGGCACAGGCCGCCAACTCTTCAGCCTGAAAGCTTCCCCAATGGCGCCAGAAGTTCTCATGCGCGTCGAAGGTCGAGAAGTCTGGTGCGGGCCAGGGCCGTACCGCGCGCCCGCACAAGCGGACGCCGTCCACCACGGCGACGATCTCATGAGAGGCCTCGACCAGCCGCACCTTGATCCTCGCCTTGCCCAGCACCGCCAGTTCGGGAACGAAGACAAGCACGTCGTGCAGGATCGCGAGCCACCCGGCGGCCAATTCGGTCAGCTTCAAATCGTTGAAGGTCATGTACAGCCGCATTTCGCGGCTGCGCCGCACTTGCAGCGACGAACGTATCGCCAGCCCATCAGGGAGGTCGCTCTCCGCGGGCTCGGTCGTCGTCGAAGCGACCGAGAGCAGCCCCCATGCCTCGATGTTCGTCCTGGCGAGGTTGAGCAGCGTCCTACCTTTGGCATCGCGCTGGATGGTTTCGTCCTGCAGGTGCTGGACCATCCTACTGGACAGGTTGCTGGCGGCAGCGGCGGAGCGAAGCATCGTCCGGGCGATCATTACTGCCCCGTCGGAGTTCGGATCGGCCGCCACCCCGTTCGCCAGCTGCCACAGGTCGAGCACATCGCGCGCCGACAGGCACAGCGCGTGGCGGCCAGCCAACGTCCGCGGATCCGGTGAGTCCTTGCCGCTGGACGCCGTCACGGCGTTCTCGAACAGGTCGATGAACTCGAAGCTGTGCGCCCCGGACTTGTCGGAGATGAAGCAGGGCACCTCCACCGCCTTCAGCAGCTCGCGGATTGTGCGGGCTGCACCGGCCTCCCCGGGCGGCTTGAAGCACAGCGTCTCCTCGGGCCCGACAGCGTCGACCTCGATACGGTGGCTGGGCGGCCAGACCTTCTGACCCACGGCATGCGCCTGGCGGCGCGCCATGCCGAGCGACTCGTCCTCGCCAGTCTGCCCGGCCTTGCCGCGCGCGTCGGCGCCCACGCCGCCGAGAATCAACTCCTTCCAGTAGGCGCGCTCGAGAAAGCCCTCCACCTCGACGCGATCGCCCGCCATCACCAGCCACAAGCAAGGGTGGGCCACCATCTGCGCCAGCTTGACAATGTCCTTCAGGTGCTCGGGGCTGCGATCGATGTTGTCGATTGGCAGGATGATCGCGCAGCCCTGGTCGTGGCTTTGGCGCAGAGCGAGCTTCTGAGACAGCGCATCCATCGCCCGGATGAAGCGGGCGCGGAAGTCGGTGTAGATCTCGGCGGCCGCCCGCTGGCGGATCGCCGTGTTGCGGGTGTCCGGCTCGTCGATTTCCTCCCACATCAACGTGGCGTCGTTGATCAGATCGGTGAACTGCTGCCGCGCATCGGCGGCGCTCTCCTCGAAGATCGAGCTCGACCGAGTCGATTCGCGGCCATCGCCCCGGGCGTCCAGCGCCTTGCGCACCCGGGTGAGCAGGGTCGTCAACAAATTGGCCGTGGGCTGCAGCGGCTCCAGATCGAGCGGGTCGAGCCAGACGATATGCTGGTCCTCCTTGAGCCTTAGGGCGCAGGCCCGCGCCTCCTCTTCGAGGGGGTCCCGCGCGTTGGCGTCGGCGTGGAAGAAGCCCTGGTAGCCCTGGTCTTCCTCCGGGCGCCGCACGGCTTCCCTGGCACTGAGCAGCACGGTCGTCTTGCCCGTGCCGCGCGCGCCGTATACCAGGAAGCAGGAGCCGAACTCGCGGCTGGCGCCGGGACCGACACGCCGCGCCGCCTCCGCGCCCTCGATCCGCAGCAGCACCCCGTACACCGCCCGCTTGACCGGGTCGAACAGCTCTCGCCAGCACATCATCGCATGCGCCTCGGGCCGGGGCGAGAACTGGTAGGCTGGCTTTTTGTCGGTCATCTCGGGCCTCATCGGCGGTATGGGAAGTGCAAGCGCGCTTTTCGCTGTGACTCAGGTCTGCGCCTGGGCGAGAGTGGCGACGCTACAGAAAGCACAAGCGCCCTTCTCGCCCGCGGCCTGCGTCCGCTCTCAGTCTATTCCGTTTGCAAGGACTTCCCGCTCGCGTCAAGCTGGAGTTGGGGTTGCCCCGCCTCCGTGGATGGTTTCGCGCTCAATTTCAAAGCCTTCTGACGTTGTCCCCGTTAGCGGACAGTTTTCAACTAGAGATCGGCCGCTTGGACAGGACGCGGTCACCAAGTCAGTCGGAGCGTGTGGGGACAGTGATCGGAGGGAAGAACCCGGTCGGGCCCGTAGGCATCGTCGCCGTACTCTGCTCCCGACGCGACCAGCCGTCGGGCGTCGATCCTCAGTGCCGCCTCCACCGCCCCCGAGATCAGGAAGTGATCGATGCGATCGTGACACACCCGATCAAAGCGCGTGGTGCCCGGAGCCTTTACGCGCTTGTCACGAGCCTGGATGTCTGCACGAACGAACGTCATGCGAGACCCCGTGGGCTCACCGTCGCTGATCTCGAAAAGCAGGCTGCCAATGCGCGTCGCCTCGGACACGGGCGTTCTAGGATCCGAGCCGTCAAGCCGCGCCGGAAGCTTGCGTTTCACCTCGCCGCTGAGATCCCGGTTGAAATCGCCGAGGATGATCGGCAGAGCCCCGGCCGTGAGCTGGGCGTCTAGCCACTGCTCGAGCTCGGGAATCTGCGACCGCAGAACCCGGCACGACTCGATGATGTCCGCCTTGTGCTGCTCGTCACGAGCGCCGGACACATCCGGCGCATCGATCACCTGGGCACGACAGCCGGCCTTCAGATGGACGTTCAGTAGCGTGAGGCGGATACCGGCGACTTCGACCACGAGTTCGAGGCCCGGCCGCACCGCTCGCCCTGCGCTGTCCCGCTTGGCGAGCGCGTCGACTTGACGCGCGGCGAGGGGTCGAGCGTGCCCCCCTTTTCTGACGGCGAATGCGATGTTCTGCGGGATCTGAGCGTCAGTTGCAAAGATGTCGTAGAGCTCTCGGGGAAACACTTCCGCGACGGCCTCTGCATCGCTCACCTCCTGCAAGGCGAAGATGTCGGAGGCAAGTGCCGCGGCGCGCGCCCGAAGCGCTGACGCTTTCTGCGCCATCGCGACGCTTGATCGAACAGCAGCAGACTCTCGCACGGAATCGGACGGCCACAAGAGACCCGAGTTAGCGTCGCAATAGGTGAACCCCGCTGGTCGAGTCGCCATTTGCCGTTCCGCCTCCACGTCGCTCCAATCATAGCGCGAGCAGAACGCGACCCACTCCTCAAAGCGTGACCTGCTCATCAAGTGCTGCAGATTCCACGTTGTGATGGTGAGAACTCCTTCGGACGCGCTGGCAGGTCCGATAAGCACCGCGAGCGCAGCGAACGAAGTGGTTGCGAGGAACCGGCAAAATGCGCGAACTGCCCGTCGCAGGATCGCGATGAGGCTATCTGTGCCGGACACAAAGTTCGCCCGCCTCCCCATTGATCGTCGTGTCATCCGGTCGCGCGAGCGCGTCCGGATCAGGATCGGTTGCCGTTGATTCAGCCAGGCCGACACGACTACGAGCAAGAAGCGCAGCAGGGGCGACACGGCAACCATGCCCGGAATCTTGTGCAGCTGTCGTTCGAATTTCTGGACACTATGGGGTCTTCCCCAAAAGCTAGCGCGGTGCCGAGCCGCTCACAAGATCAGGTATCGCAAAGGGTCCGTGCCTAGCGATGCCGGACTGCTTGGCTCCGGCACCGCGCGCCCCACTCCAGCTCCCGCCTCCGGGGACCCGATCAGCGCGGCTGCCTACCGCGCCTGACTATTGCCTCCCTATCTGCGCGGGGTTGCAGTCTTGGCCTTCGCCTTCCCGCGCGCAGTCGTTGTCTTGGCAGCCGGCTTCTTCGCCGCCTTCGCCTTGGTCACTTTCGGCTTGGTCTTCAGCTTCGGATAGATCAGCGAGATGAAGTCGAAGTCCCACCGGTCGATGTCGGTACCGCCAACGATCGGCTCGCCAGTCTTGGTGATCTCTCCAGGGATCTGGTAGCACATCACCGAGTTGGCGTCGGCGGACGCCGTGCCGATGAGCGAACCGTCCTCGAGCGGAGTGAGCACCTGAAAGCGAACCTCGTCGGCCGACCAGCCCTGCGTTCTTTGGAAGTAAGCTATCGCCTTCGCCTCGTCGATCTTGGCGACGAGCTGTCGTCGCATATGCTCGCGGGGGAATCCCAGCGTGTGGCCGGTCTCGTGGCGAACGACCCGCTTGTATTCGGACTCCGGCGTGCTCATCGTGAAGCTTTCGAGGTTCATCGTCGGCTGGTCGCGCTTGATGTGCAGGATATCGGTGCCGAGGTATGACCAGTAGCCGTCGTTCGGCACGCGCGCGATGCGGACCTGCGGGTCGGTATTACTGGCGACGAACGTGACATTGGCGGTCTTCGCCCACGCGTTCATGTGCAGCAAGATCCGCTTGCGCAGATCGGGCGGCGCGCCGTCCATGTAGCCTACGGTCAGGCGTACGCCCTTGGCGCCCCAGTACTTGGTCGTGAGCACGGCCAAGTGGGCCTTCGTCGGCGCGAACCCGGGCATAATCCGCATCAGGCGGTGAACAGGAGCGCGATTGACGGGATTGATTGCCGCTGCCGTAACAGCGGACTTTTCCCACTCGGCGCGCGGCAGCCGCTTCGGTGTGCAGGTGATGCGCGTGTCCATTGAGGAACTCCAGTTCGATTGATGGCTGCGTGAGGAGCGAGGTCCCGCGTCAGCCAGCAACACTCGTTCACAGATTTATGGTCACGGACTCACGCAATTCGTCCGCGGCAAACTTCTGCGTGTTATGCAACTCGCTGTTTTCCTGAAGAGCATTCAACAGCGAGCTGCGCGGGACCTCGGTCTTGCGGTCGGGGCTCCCGTGCACGTCCGCCTTGGTCGAGAGCAGCGTCCGGAGACGGCCAGGCTTGCGGCTACTCGATTTATTCACGAAGCCGTTCCACAGCGTCTTGGGAGTTGCGTTCAAGCTGCCGTGATGGCCGACCTTGTAGAGGTTCACGTCCGCGAGTTTCTTCCGGATCTTCGGCTTGCTGAGCGCGTACATCCAGTTCTCGTACTGCGCGTCGCCCGGGAACAGGATCAGCTTGCCGTTCACTTCGAACAGCAGGATGACGCTCGTGTTGTTCATCGCCTTGTCGAGCATGCGGACTATCGAGAGCAGCGAGTCGGCCTGTTCCCGCATCACCGTCCATTTGAACCATCCGGCAGAGCGCGGCAAAGGGCCCGTCGGATGGCCCGGGAACAGTGCCTTGGCCGTTCTGGCGTGAGCGTGCTTGGTGGCCGCAAGGAGCTTCCAGAAGCTTGTCGTCAAGTGCCAGAACTCATCCGCGTCCGTACTGCGCTGGGCCTTGATCGTGCTGGATTGCTCGACCGTGGGCGGCCCCAGCACGGTGGTCTTCACGCCTGGGAGAATCCGCGCGAGGCCTGAATCGCTGCCGTGGTACACGAAGCGATTGGGCGCCATCGACTGCAGATTGGCGACCGCGTCAGGATTGGCAATGTTGTCCATGCCGATCGCGCCCAACTGGGCACGGACGGCCTCAAAGCGCTCGCCGGTCAGTCCGGCGGAGGCTGCCTTGACTTGGGCAGCGACGTTTTGCATCTCGAGGAGCGTCTTCGCGAAGCCCCGTCGCGACGGGGCGCTGGCGTCCTTCGGCGCCCGCGGATCCTCGGTCCAAGGCTGGATCACGACTTTGGGCTTGAGCGAGCGGATGATCTCGCCGGGCCCCTTGCCATTGCGCCGCTCGAAACCGCTGATGTGATCCTGGTGCCGATGCGTGGCGACTAACGCATCCAGCTTGCCGCCACAGTCCTGCTTGATGGCCTCCGCGACCTTGACGAGATAGTCGCCTTTCACGGACTTCTCGGTCGGCAGGCGCATGCTGCCAAAATCGATGAGCACGTGGCGGTCACGCGACGCGTAATGGAACGTGAGCAGGAAGCAGTCGCCGAATCCGACGTCGTAGGTCCGGACCGTGAGTCTTGTCGGGGAAGTGCGCGCCATGGCTACCACTGCTCCTGTGGGTGGCCGGCGCCGCCCAGCATGCGGCGGCGGTGAAGGTCGGCGAAGTGGGTCTGCTCGCCGACATCGCGGTTGAACGCGCCGAGCTCGTAGAGGCTCTGGATGCGCGCGCTCTGTCGCTTACTGCGGACGCCGGTGCCAATGTGGAATTTCACTCTGCCAAACTCGTCGAACACCAGGGTCCCCCCGCCGTAAAGCGGCACGACGGTCTGCGCGGGGAGCCCCTTCGGGCACTCAATGCCGAAGGCATTGAGCTCGTGGGCGAACACCCGCAACGTCTGCACGTACTCCACGATGGTCTCGCGCAGAATCAAGCCGTCGCTGCTAACGCGGACGCAGGGCCGCACGGAGGTGACGCGTGTGAACGCGTCGCGGTCGATGCCGAGGACATCACGGTTCTCCCACAGAAAACGAAACAGCGTGTTTGGATCTTGCTGCAGCTGCTCGAAGTGCAGTCCCTGGTATCGAAGCTGCGCGGCCTCCGGTGGCGGATCCCACGCGCCGTCGGGACGACCTTGACTGGCGGGCAAGATGCCAAATCCCTTGAACGATGCCAAGAGCGTACCTCGGTAATCGTACTTCGAGTCATCCGGATAGAGCTGCAGGTCCGCCGTCAGCAACGCGCTCAAATAGTCGCTGAAGGTGAGGTCCACCGGGGGCAGGTAGTCGAGGGCCCGGATGGCAATGCGCAAGAGTTCGCTGGCCGCCGCGGCGGCTTCTTCCGCGACGACGGCGCAATTGAGCGATAGGCCCCGATCGGTACCGCGCGGCTGCAGCCGCTTGCACCAGATCTTGAGAAAGGCCTGCACGATCGCCGCCACGAGAATCTCGCCGCGCTTGTGCGGTTCCTGATAGTCAACATGGTCGAGCCAGGCAGGAGAAGGAGCTAGCGTCACCGAGTGGCGCAAAGCATCGCCGCGTACGAACGACTGTTCCCGTCCGAACTGCTTGGCGAGCTTGAAGAGGACGTTCTGTTGCAGCGATTCGAAGTCAAGATCCCGGCTCTTGATCAGGTTCGCACGATCGGCGATGTCCGCAAGTCCGAGTTCCACCCACTCTTTCGCCTTGAGCACCGAAAACAGGGCGACGAGATCGGCGAAGCCCTCATGGAAAGCCGCCTGATCTGCGTGTGACGGCCGCAGGAAAAACTTGCGCAGACCATCCAGTAGCGCGTGTGCGGTCTCGTGCGCCACGATGTCGTGCGACAGGCACGTGAAGACCGTATCGCCGCTGTCGCCCGTGAAGTAGCCGAACGACACGCTCTCCGACTCGCGGGAGTAATAGGCGTTGGCATCGGCAAACGCGTGCGGCGCGACTTTGAGCTGAGGTGCCAGCGAGGTGAATCCCCAGGACACCGGGCGTCCGAGCGCCGACTGGAACTCGCCCAACGTGGCCATCGCGATCGCGTAGACGTTCTGCTGGTGGAAGTAAGGATCCTTCACCAGCTTGGCGATGTCGCGGACGTTCTCGTAGCGGTCGGCGTAGAGGTCCGTCTCCCGTGGCTTGTAGTAGGCGTTGCGCGTGGCGTCGTAGTCGATCACGTGAATGCGGTGGCCCTTGGGCCCCGCCTCCAGGCGCTCGGCCGGTACCCGGACCTGCGTGGTCAGGGCTTTCCCCCCAGCGCCAAGCACCGCAGGGTCCTGGGCCAGGACTGTCCAGCTGCGCGTGGGCACGTCCTGGGCGACCGGGTCGTACTTGTCACTGCGGGTGCGAGAAGTTGTTGCCATGGTCAGCCGACTCCAGAGGCGGGGTACGGGAAACCGGTCGGCGGGGCGAGGGAGATGTCGAGATAGGTGCGAACGGCGGCGTCGCAGACCGCGTAGCCCCAATTAATGAGGCGATCCTGAGTGCTCGCCTCCTTCTCGCCGAGATCGGTGCCGAGACCCGCGAGCTTCAGCGTCAGCTCATGCGGGCAGTTAAGCTTTGCGGGGGCCGCAAACGAATCGATGTTCGCGTCGATGTCCCAGAAGGCGCCGAGACGGGTTCCGGTGTTGAACGAGTTCATGAGGAGGCGCTTCCTAAGCGCACGTACCTGATTGTCCACCACCTCGATAACGCGCTTACCGAGACCGGCCCAGTTGCGCGGCACGTCCTTGGCTGGCTCGAATGGCGCACCGGCATCGCTCACCAACAGCGTTCGGTAACGCTTGTAAACCGTTTCGAGGCCTAAATTGTCATAGACGCCGCCGTCGGCGAGCGACACTTCCGTGGTAAAGGGCGGGCGCTGCAGGTTGGACTCGCCTGGTCCGCCCGTTCCGGGCGTGAAATCGCTCTCCTCGAACGCGAAGGTGGCGGGTGCGAGCACGGGGGGGAACGCCGAGGACGCCGCGACGGCCTGGGCGATCGAGACCTTGTCCGTCCGCTTGTTCTCACCCACTTTCCAGTCGCGCATGTAGGGGGCCATGAAGCGCCAGAGCGCGCCCGACTGCAGGTTGGAGGCGTTGATCACCCAACGGGGGCTCGCGGGAAGCGTGTTCAGCTTCGCCTTCTTGAAGAGATGCTTGTCGTACGCTCTCGCGAGGTGCTCATTGACCGATCCAGGTGTGACGATGTCGGCCAGCACCTTGACCACGCCTTCCAACGTCTCCGACGCGAGGGTCACGGCCGCGAGGTCACGGATCGGCTTCACGACTGCATGCTGGTAACTTGCTACGAGCGCCGCCGGCGTGGAGAAGTCGAGGCTCCCCCACTTGAGCCCGAGCATGCCTGAGACGATCGAGCCGCCCGAGACGCTCGAGACCCGCTGCAACGTACCGATTGGCACGGACTTGCCGCCCGGCAGCTTCGCGGTGTGATTCCCGGGGCTAAGGAGCCCCAACTCGAGCAGCCGCCACAGCACGCCGGTGTGAAACAGCATCGCGCGGTAGCCGCCGCCGGAAAGGCAGACGGCAATGCCGTCGTCGACGGTCTGGGCCTCATCGCCCGGAACATTCGAAACCGGGGAAACAAGATTGGTGTCAGGCATGGGTCGGCGCCCTCCCCTTTCAAGTCATAGTGGCGCTCTAAACCCGCAGCGCATAGACCTCGCGGCTCCGGTCAGGTCTTGCCTCGGAGATCGGTCGCACCGTCGGCGTGCCAGCTGGCAGAAGCGCACGCTGGATGCGCGCCTCGAGTTCTGTGCCAAGGATCGAATCCGTCTTGCGGTGCACATGCAAACCGCCTCCCCTACCGTTGGCAGCTGCTAATAGAGAGCCTACGCGCACATGTGTCAATGTCACCTGATTAGCGAGCAACCTCAGCAGCCCGCAGTAGGCGCTCGGATGCCGGCGGGGCGCCGATGAGTGCAGCGAGCAAGCGAGTCAGAATGGTCTTCA
>Ga0209254_10003613_pt1 | contig 14097 bp, 12 predicted proteins | sample FrelakmetDIP11DI_FD_187148 | JGI IMG/M metagenome (GOLD analysis project Ga0209254, IMG submission 187148) | Freshwater lake sediment microbial communities from the University of Notre Dame, USA, for methane emissions studies - DIP11 DI (SPAdes)... | ecosystem: Environmental > Aquatic >...
CAGCGCGCTCCGTGCGCTCCCCAGCGCGCTCCGTGCGCTCTCCGCTACGCTCGGTGCGTTCGCCCGCACGCTCGGGGCGCTCGCCGCGCTCGCCCCGTTCCCCACGCTCGCCCCGTTCGCCACGAGGCTCCGCCGGGTTCAGGACCGACTTGGCCTTCTCCTCCTTCATCATCGGCGAGGGCGCCGTGACCGCGCCCTTCATCTTGATGGTGAGATGGCGGATGACGGCGTCGTTGAACTTGAACGCGTGCTCGAGCTCGTCCAGCGTCTCCTGGTCGCACTCGATGTTCATGAGGACGTAGTGGGCCTTGTGGATCTTCTCGATCGGATAGGCGAGCTGGCGCCGGCCCCAGTCCTCGAAGCGGTGGATCTTGCCGTTGCGCGCGCCGATCATGCCGCGGTAGCGCTCGACCATCGCGGGCACCTGCTCGCTCTGGTCGGGATGGACGATGAAGACGATCTCGTAATGTCGCATGGTGCTCCTTCCGGGTTGCTCGGGCCCCGTGCGCCCCCGATGAAGGCGCAGGCGGTGATGCGGCCCGAAGGTCAAGCCTCCCGGCCTGCGAGGGAGCCGGTGAGGCAAGGAAGCACCGCCCGATCAAGTCGCGGGGCGGCGCGGAAAAACCCGCGATTATACGGGAACGCCGTACCCTCAAGGCGGGCGGATGGCGGATGTCAGAGCCGGGGGTGGCGCCGGGGTCCGAGACGGCGACCGCGCGGGTGCGGCGTCATCGTGACGACGACGGCGCAAGCCCGCCGCCGGCCCGCGCAGCGCGCCGCCGGCGCCGCGACTCGAACACGCAGAGCGCCGCGGCGACCGACACGTTGAGGCTCGCGACGGCCCCATGCATGGGGATGCGCACGAGCAGATCGCACGCCTCGCGCGTCAGACGTCGTATGCCCTCGCCTTCCGATCCGAGTACCCAAGCGATCGGGCCCGGCAGGGCGGCGTCGTACAGGCTCCGCTCCGCCGCGTCGTCGGTGCCCACGACCCAGATGTTCCGTTCCTTCAGCTCGGCCAGTTGCCGCGCGAGGTTGGTGACGGCGAAGAACGGCACGCTCTCGGCCGCGCCGGACGCCACCTTGGCCACCGTGGCGCCGAGCCCCGCGGAGCGGTCGCGCGGCACGATCACGGCGTGCACGCCGGCGCCGTCGGCGACGCGCAGGCAGGCGCCGAGGTTGTGCGGATCGGTGACGCCGTCGAGCACGAGCAGCAACGGCGGCTCGGCGAGGCCGTCGAGCAGGTCCTCGAGTCCGGCCCGCGGCGCGATCGCGCGCACCAGCGCCACGACGCCCTGGTGCCGGCCACCGCCGTAGAAGCCGTCGAGCCGCTTCGTCGGCACGCGGTGCAGGGTGACGCCCGCACGCTCCGCGGCCGTGGCGACGTCGCGCGACCGCGCGTCGTGGCGCGACTCGTCGAGGAAGATCTCGGCGACCGAACCGGGCTCCGCCCGGAGCCGCGCGAGCACCGCGTGGAAGCCGAAGATCGCGTGCTGCGGCTTCATCCTCGACCCGGGCCGGCGAACCCTGGCGGCGTGCGGGTTGCGCGCGGCCGCGGAGGGATCGGCAGAGGGGCCATCGCGGCGTCTTCGCGACTCAACCGAGCACGAAGTCGATCCGGCTCGTCTCCAGGTCGACGCGCGCGATGCGCACCCGCACACGGTCGGCGAGGCGGAACGACTTCCCGGTCCGCTCGCCGCGCAGCGAGTGGCGCACGGCGTCGAAGTGGAAGTAGTCGGTGCCGAGCTCGGAGATGTGCACCAGCCCCTCGACGTAGATCCCGTCGAGACCGACGAAGATGCCGAAGCTCGTCACGCCGCTCACCGTCGCGTCGAACTCCTCGCCGACGCGATCCTGCATGTAGAAGCACTTGAGCCAGGCCTCGACGTCGCGCGTCGCGTCGTCCGCGCGGCGCTCGGTCGTCGAGCAGTGCTTGCCGAGCTCGGTCCAGTCGCCCGGGCTGTAGCGCTCGCCCGCGAGCACCGCCTTGATCGCGCGGTGGATCACCAGGTCCGGATAGCGCCGTATCGGGGACGTGAAGTGCGTGTAGTGCTCGTACGCGAGGCCGAAGTGGCCCATGTTCTCGGGGCTGTAGACCGCCTGCTGCAGCGAGCGCAGCAGGACCGTCTGCAGGAGCTGGCGGTCCGGGCGCTGCTTGATCTGCTCGAGCAGCTTCGCGTAGTCGCGCGCGTGCGGCTCCTCGCCGCCGGGGAGCTGCAGGCCGAACCCCTTGAGGAACTCGCGCAGCGCGGTGAGCTTCTCCGGCGTCGGCCCCTCGTGGACGCGATAGAGCGCGTGGTGCTTGTTCGCCGCGAGAAAGTCCGAAGCGCACACGTTCGCCGCCAACATGCACTCCTCGATGAGACGATGCGCGTCGTTCCGCTCCACCGCGACGATCGTCTCGATCTTCCCGGCGTCGTTGAAGACGAGCCGCGTCTCGGTGGTCTCGAAGTCGATCGCCCCGCGGCGCCCGCGCGCCTTGAGCAGCGCACGGAACACCTCGTCGAGCGCCTGCAGCCGCTCCATCACTCCCGAGGTGGTCGCGTCCGGCTTCCCCTCATAGAGCGCCGCGGCGACCTGCGTGTACGTGAGCCGCGCGTGCGAGCGGAACACCGCCGGATAGAACTCGTAGGTCCCGATCTCGCCGCGCCCGCTCACCTGCATGTCGCACACCATCGCGAGGCGGTCGACCTCGGGGTTGAGCGAGCAGAGTTCGTTCGAGAGCTTCTCCGGCAGCATCGGGATGACCCGGCGCGGGAAGTACACCGAGTTGCCGCGCTCGCGCGCATCGAGATCGAGTGCGTCGCCGGGCTTCACGTAGTGGCTCACGTCGGCGATGGCGACGACAAGGCGCAAGCCGCGCTTCGACCGCTCGCACCAGACGGCGTCGTCGAAGTCCTTCGCCGTCTCGCCGTCGATGGTGACGAGCGCAAGGTCGCGCAGGTCCCTGCGGCCCTTTCCGTCGCGCTCGCGGACCGCCTCGGGGAGCCGCGCCGCCAGGCGCTTCGCCTCGGCGGTGAACTCGAACGGGAGCCGATGCTTGCGCAGCGCGATCTCGATCTCCATGCCGGGATCGCCGTAGTCGCCGAGCACCTCCACCACGCGCGCGATCGGCGCGCTGTTGCGCGTCGGCTGCGCGACGATCTCGGCCGTGACCACCTGCCCCGGCTTCGCGCGCCCGTGCCCGCCCGCCTCGAGCAACAGGTCCTGGCTGATGCGCCGGTCGGAGGCGGCCACGAACCACAGGCCGCGCTCGCGATGCACACGCCCGACGACGCGCTGCTGCGCACGCTCGATCACCTCGACGATGCCGCCCTCGGGACGGCCGCGCCGATCGGTGCCGGTCTGCCGCACCATCACGCGGTCCCCGTGGAGCACGCCGCTCATCTCGTTCGCCGAGAGGAAGAAGTCCGCGCCGCCCGCGTCCGGGATGACGAAGCCGTAGCCGTCGGGATGCGCCTCGACGCGGCCGGCGACGAGGTCGAGCTTCTCGGCGACGAGCAGCGCGCCCTTGCGGTTGCGCAGGAGCTGACCGTCGCGTTCCATCGCGCCGAGCCGGCGCTCGAAGGGCTCGATCTCTTCGGCAGCGAGGTTGAAGAGTTTCGCCAGCCGGCGCTCGTCCATCGGCACCGCCTCGTCGCGGAGCGTCTGCAGGACGTACTCGCGCGAGGGCAGCGGCGACTCGTAACGGTCCGCCTCGCGCGCGCCGAAGGGATCCGCCGGCCAGCGCAGGCGTGTCGAGGACGCGCCGCGTCGCGAGTCGCGCTTCATTGCGCCGCCCTCGGCCGATCGGCTAAAATCGCGCTCCCCGCTGCCGAGATGGCGGAATTGGTAGACGCACTAGGTTCAGGTCCTAGCGCCCGCAAGGGTGTGGAGGTTCGAGTCCTCTTCTCGGCACCAAGCGCCGCACGGCGCGATCCACGGTAGGCGTTGAGCTTGCCGGTCAATTCCCTGACTTTTCTGAGTTGCGGTTCGCGATCCACATCGGTGTGGAGCGCCGGAGATGCGCGCAAGCGCCGAGGATAGCAGCACAGGCTCTCGACGCCGGACCTTCGCGCCGTAAGCGCGCGGCGTGGAGGTCGCCGAGGCGCGCCCCTTCGTTCGGGCCGCGCGGGATACGTCCCTCCTCCCTTCGCTCGCCGCGGGGGAAGAGCGCCGGCGTGCGGGACGACGTCCGGCATCGCTTCGCCTCGCCGGACCGATCGCGCCAGCTGTTCTCGCAGCGCCTGCCGCTTGCGGAGGCGCGCGGTCTGCGGCAATGTCGCGTCGAACCGCGCACGATCGAGAAGGAAGCTTGATGCCTAGACCGATTCCCGTAGCGGCTGCGGCGATGCTTGCGTGCTTTTCGACGCTCGTAGTCGCGCAGCAGCTCATCGTCTATCCCGCCAGGGGCCAGAGCCCGCAGCAGCAGCAGCAGGACGAGGCGCAGTGCCGGAGCTGGGCCACGCAGAACACCGGCATCGATCCCGCCGTCCTTGCCGCGACCCCCGTCGCCGGTCCCTCGGGCCCGGCGTTCGGCGGCGGCGAGCGGCTGGGCGGCGCGGCGCGCGGCGCGGTCGGCGGGCTTGCGATCGGCGCCATCGCCGGCGACGCGGGACAGGGCGCTGCGATCGGGGCAGTCGCCGGCACGATGGCGGGCGGCCGCCAGGCGCGACAGAACCGCTCCGGGCAGCAGCAGCAGGTGCAGTCGCAGCGCCAGCAGCAGATGGATACGTGGAACCGCGCCGTTGCTGCGTGCCTCGAGGCGCGCGGCTACACGGTGCGCTGATCGGAGGCCGGAGATGCGACGCATGAGACTCACGCGCTGGGCCAGCGGCTTCATCAGTATCGCCGCGCTCGCGAGCGCGGCGTCCGCCGCCGACTTCGACGGTTCGAAGCGGCTCATCTGCGCCACCGTCGAGGCACGCGACTGCGTGTCGGGGACGAGCTGCCTCAACGGCATTCCGGACGAGATCGGCGCGCCGGCGTTCATGCGCATCGACTTCGAGAAGAAGGTGATCACCGGTCCGCAGCGGACCACGGCCATCCAGATCATGGAGAAGAGCGAGCGGCAATTGCTGCTGCTCGGGACCGAGCTCGGCTATGGCTGGGCGCTCGCCCTCGATCGGACGACGGGCCGCTTCGCGGGATCGCTCGCCGAGGCGGGCGGCGTGTTCGTGCTGCTCGGTTCCTGCACGCCGCTATAGCGCGCTTCGCTGCGGACCCATTCGCAGCCCGCCCATCGAGCCGCGGCGGGTCGTCGCTGGCGCGACGTCGCTGCGAAGCCCGATCGCCGCGACGACTCAACCACCCTCTCGCCCGGGTCGCTCCCGCTTTGCGTCTGGATCGATGATCACCGCGTCGCAGTAGCGAATCTCCGTCGCGGGAATGCGCAACCGCTCGGCGAACCATCCGCGCGCGGCTTCCTCGCCGCCGAGCGCGTCGACCAGCTTGCTCTCCAGCGCCAGCGCGCCGGGCATCGACGATCCGTCGGCGAGCTTGGCCACGTGCTCCACGGGCAGCTTGCGGTTCCGCGCCACCAGCCGCACCAGCTCGTCGTGCACGATCCGCAGATCGCGCTCGATCAGCGCGCGCTCCTCGCGGGTGAGCGGCCTGTTCGGATCGCGGTAGTCCTTGTACTTCGCGGAGGTGAGAGGCACGTAACTCAGGCCTTCGCGCCGGTTCTTCTCGACGTTCTCGACATACGACTCGGTGACGCCGATCGATCCGACGTCGGACATCGGATCGGCGAAGATCGTGTCGGCCCCGGTCGCGACGACGTAGCCCCCGGAGGTTCCGGACTCGCGAATGACAGCAGCCTTCGGCAGCTTCGACCGCTCGAGCGCGTCCGCAATCACGCGCGAAGCGACGGGACCGCCGCCCGGAGAATCGACACGCACCAGGATGCCGCGAATCTCGGACTGCGCCTCGGCTTGGCGGATCGTCGCGACGATCCGATCCGCGTCGGCGACCGGCGACTCGCCGTCGCTCTGATGCCCGAAGAAGCCGATCTCGCCCGCGACCGGCACGACGGCCACGTTGCACCGGCCATCGCCGATCCGCCCTCTGGCGTTGTGCCCGCTCCACTCGTCGTGCCACCGCCCGAACCACCACAGCCCGGCGGCGAAGGCGAGCAGCGCAAGGACCGCTGCGAGCACGAGGAGCACGAGCGGCTGGCGGGCGCGGAGCATGCCTCCTGGACTTCGACGGGAGCGGGTGCAAGTCTAGCCGCGTCCCGCCATGCCGCCGCGGGCGCGTGCCGTAACACTACACCACCTGGACGTGCAGTCGTCGCCCGCGCCAGAACACGTCGTGGATCCGGCGCACGAACTCCGCGAGCTCGCCGGTGGTTTCCCCCGGAAACTCTATGGCGGCGGCCGGCCGCGACCCGTCGCCGGCGATGCGCGTGACCTCGCCGGGCTCGGGAAAACCGTACTTCTTGAGGAATGCCCGCAAGTCGTCGTCGGTCACGTCCGGGGCGACGTTGCCTACCCACACTTTCGCCATTCGCTGCTCCTTCGTCAGTGCATGGAGAACATCGCGTTGCGGCCGTCATGCCCGCCTGACCCTCTCGCGACCTGCCCCACTCGCGAGGGCGGCGTCCGGACCGACCCCAGTGCGCCGATCGCATGTCGCCCAGATACACGCTGCGCGCATCAAGCTCGGGCGCAAGCACCCAACGGCCGCGGCGGGATCACACGACGAGCGTAGTCGTCCAGCCCGGCAACGCCCATCCTACTTTGGTCGGATTTCGGTCGGCCGGGGCCGAGCGCAAGATTTCGCTCATGAGTCCGCCGGGCGCGCCCGCACGCCGACCTCCCGCGGGACAGGTGTCGGCTTGCGCTAGCGCAATGTGCCTGCCGGAGGACCGACCACGATAGGCATGAGGTATTGTGGGCAGCCCCGCGAACAGGGCGGGTTGCGGTGCTCGTTCGGGAGAAACCAAGATGACCATCCAGTTGAGCAGGCTCTTCGTCCTCGGCGCAACGCTCTGCTCGTTGCTCGCGCCGGCGCCAGTGATCGGCCAGAACCAGGAGAAGGCCGCGAAGCAGGCGGAAGTGAGGACCAAGGCGATGGAAACGCTCGAAGCGTTCTACAAGGCCGATCCGGCGCTCAAGCAGGCCGTGGCCAAGGCGCCGGGTTATGCGGTCTTCACGACCTACGGGATCAGCTTCCTGGTGGGCGGGGCCGGCGGCAAGGGCCTCGCGCACGACAACAGGACGAAGAAGAACACCTACATGGAGCTCGGGCAGGCCAGTGCGGGCCTGCAGGCGGGTGCCTCCGACACGCGCTACCTGTTCCTGTTCCAGGACCAGAAAGCGCTCGCCAATTTCATCGAAAAGGGCTGGGACGCCTCGGCGGGCGGCATCGCTTCCGGCGGGACGGGCGAAAAGTCGGTGGGCGGAGGTGCCGCAGCCTTTACGGGCGGTAAGCTGTACATGCTGACGAAGACCGGGCTGCAAGCCGGAGTGGCGGTCGCAGGCACGAAGGCATGGAAGGACAAGGAGCTCAACTGAGCGCACAAGGCGTGCGTCGCGGCGCGATCTCCGCGCACTGGCCAACGTGAAGCCCGCGATCACGAACGCCAGTCAGGCGACGTTCACCGCGCACCCGATCAACTCGCGCGTTGCCCTCTTCTTCAGGGCCTCGCTACTTCATCCCGAGGCTGCCTCCATCAGTTCAGCCTGCCGAGGAGCTATCGCTGTCCTTCAGAGGCTCCTCTGCATCCGGGCTGGTGGCCACCCAGCCCATGAAGATCTGATAGCCCAGCGTCAACAGCGTGGCGCCGACGAACATCCCGACGATTCCGGAGGCCGCCAGGCCGCCGAGCGCTCCGAGCAGGATCACCGGCATCGGCGCCTCGACCCCGCGTCCCAGCAGCAGCGGTTTGAGGACGTTGTCGGTCATTCCCGCGACGACGAGCAGCACGCTGAAGGCGGTTGCTTCGCCGTTCCCGTAGTCGCCGCTCCACCAGATGTAGCCGATCGCCGGCAGGGTGACGATCAGCGCCGGCACCTGAGCGATGCCGAGCACGAGGCAGATGAGCGCGAGCACACCGGCCCACGGAATTCCGGCGATCAACAGGCAGACGCCGACGATGATCGCTTGGATGAAGGCGACGCCGATCACGCCCAGGGCAACAGCGCGGATGGTCGCCGTACACAACTTCGCGAGCGCTTCACCGCGCGCCATGCCGAAGAAGCGGACGAAGATCGCCTGGTTGGCGCGGTCGCCCGCCTGGCCGAACGCCATGATGATGCCCGCGATGAAGAATGCGGCGAGGAACGTCAGCAGACCGCCGCCGATGCTCGCCACGAAGCCGCGCGCCGATTTCGCGAGCTCGCCGATCTGCGGCTGCATGCTCTGAATCAGCGCCGGCAGGTCGGCGTGCGCCTGCGTCCAGAAGGAATGCACCTTCGGCCCGACGATCGGCCATCTCGCCACGGCATCACTCGGCGCGGGGACCTGTAGCGAGTTCGTCTGCACGTCGTGAACGAATCGATGCACCGAGTCGCCCAGTGAACTGACGAGCACGGAGGACGGCACAACGATCAGCGCGACAACGAGGAGCACGAGCAGCGTCGCCGCAAGCCCCTGCCTGCCACCCATCTTGCCGGCAACGGCCTGGTGCACGGGATACAACGTGACGGCGAGAATCACTGCCCAGACCATCAGGGTCAAGAACGGCGAGAAGATCCGGTAGCAGAGCACCACCAGACCCGCCCCTAAGCCGACGCGGATGAGGACGTCCCGGAGACGGGTACCGAGGCGTTCCTCGAATTCAGAATCGGGCGTGCCGTACGATTTCACGTCCGATTTCCTGGAGCGGGTCCCATTGCGCCAAGTGTGAAGGATAGGTCCATACTCAGACACCGATGCCGCCCCCCGCGGCCGGGCATTCCACCTGCTCTCGGGCTCCGCGAAGCAGCATTTCGGCTTCCTGGTATTGCACTTCAGGGGTGCCTCCCTCGTACACCGCCTGGTACACGCGAACGGGCGAAGCGGAACGTCGACGGTCCCTGCCCTCGTCCGTGCTCACTGGTCCGGGCCGCGCCGCACGAACCCCGAGATCCGGTTGGCCAGGGCGCGCGTCACGGCATACGGGATGCAGATGAGGACCGGGCCGATCACCAGGGCTGCGCCCGGATGCACCTGCCCATAGATGAGCAGCTGTGCGACCGCATCCAGCACGATTCCCAGGGCGAGCAGATCGCGGATGACCGCCAGCCCGCTGAGCAGCAGCTCCTTCCGGTCTGCCCCGCCGAGAATCAGCCCGTAGAGGTAGGGGGGCCGCCCCGCCCCGAAATCGCTCAGGCCGGAGCGCCACCCCAGCAGGATAGCCACCAGCGGCTGAAGGACGAAACGGAACTTTCCTGGACCGGTCAGCCGCCGCGGCAGTTCCTCGAAAAACTCGCGGGAGAACAGATACACGCGACCGCTCTCCAGCGTATCGAGGACTGCCGATGGGATTGCTGCGACCAGGATGACGACGGCTGCAGCGGTCACCACGGTGCTGACGTTAGCGCGCGTCACCTTCATCCTTGCGCCTCTGCCGACGAGAATGCTGGGCCGGATGTGGTCAACTCCGCTCTACTCAACCGCCCGCGCGATGTGCGTGTCGGTTTCGCATCGAAACCGCGGGGCCATCTCCGCTCGCTGCAGATCTCATCTGCGAACTGAACCTCGTTCCGGTTACAGGTCTTCCTCCACGATCGCTTTGATGCGTCCGGCTTTCACCGCCGCAACGAGCGCCCGGTGGTCGCGAAGCGTCTGGTCTGCGTAGGCAAGCGAGAACTCACCGATTGCCTGGTCGAACTCATCTGTCTTTCCGAGATAGCCGCTGATCATCGCCGCATCCCCTGACCTGGCGTGGGCACGGGCGAGCGTCACGCCGCAGAACCCTGCATAGCGCTTGAGCTGCTCGGCCGAAGCGCCCTCCACCGGCATGGAGAGTTTCATGTCGCGCAGCTGTCGCCCGAAGAAATGGTAGCCGAGCCGCCCGCGCGTCCAGCCGAGGAAGATGTCGCTGGAGGACTGCATGAGCCGTTGTCCCATGACGACCCGCTGGCCTTGGTTCTTGTAGACGCTCTTCCCCGCGTACGGCGCGAGCACCGACGGGCAGGCTTCCTTGAACTGCAGGAACAGGGGATGGCCTTCCGCGGAGAAGAAAAGGCCGACCAGACAGCGGGTACCGACGCTTCCGATGCCGACGACCTTCACCGCGAAGTCTTCCAGGCGGTAACGGTCGAACAGCACGCGCCGATCGTCGGGCAGCGACCGCCGATAGTCTTCCATGGCCACGCGGAACCGCTTCTCCGCCCCCTTATCGGCGACGTGGAAGAGCACGGGTGGCTGGTCGAGCAGACGACGCTGTCCGCCGACCGCAGCAGTCAGCTTCGGGAAGAGATACTCGCCGATCCGCTCATGGGCCTTTGCTGCCATCTCCTCCCGCGTCTTCCGGAGCTTGCCGTCGGGCGCGTTCTCGATTAACGACTGCAGGTCCAGACGCTCGTACCAGACCTCGAGTGGGCTCCGTTTCGAGCAGTCGCGCAGGTGCTCCCGGTACGCGCGCGCGCATGCGACCGCCGCCTCGCGGGCCTCGTCATCGGAGCAGTGGCCGTCCCTCGCGGCCACCGCGAAGCTCGCGCCCAGGCGCTTGAGGTCCCACTCCCAGGGCGCCGGGAGGGTTTCATCGAAGTCGTTGATGTCGAACACCAGGTTGCGCTCGGGAGTGGCGAACAACCCGAAATTCAGGAGGTGACAATCGCCGCACGCCTGCACCCGCAGCCCGGTATTCGGCGTCGAAGCCAGGTCGCGAGCCATCAGGCCGGCGGAGCCGCGCAGGAAGGTGAAGGGGCTTCGCAGCATGCGACCATAGCGAAGGGGAACCAATTCGGGCAGACGATCCCGATTGGACTCCTTGAGCACGTCGATAGGATCGCGTCGCTTGGCCGGCCGCTTCCAGACGGCGTGGTGCTCACGCGGCAACGCATCCCGGAGCGTCTTGCCGGCGGCCACTCGCTCGTCCCGCGACTGGAATTCCGGGATCCGGGCTTCGCCCGACCCGCCTTTGGCCGCCTTCTTCGGAGCCTTCTTGTTCTTCGTCATGGAACACCCCCATATCGCGGCTTGAACCGCAGGCCCGTTTCTTCCCCGGCCTGCTTCCCTGGACGAAACAACGCTAGCTCTGACGCCCAGACCGGTATTGACGCAGGTCAGCCTCAGCATGTCGGGTGCACGTGAACCGTCACCGGCTTGCGAAAGCATGCGCATGCCCCGAGCTCCCGTGCCCGGCGAAGCGTGATCAGGTCCTCGTCAGCCGAGAGGCAATGAGCGGAACCAACAACGCCATTTCCTGCAACTGCGCCCGGACACCGGGCGCCCGCAGCGCGGAGGCACCGAGGTCGAGCAGCGCGCACCCCCGCTCGCACCTGTTGCCTCCGCGCATTCGAAGCCGACGATACAGGCCCCCAAGACGCTCGTTCGTGCACCCGCGAGAACCCGCGCAGAAGCCACTGCCGCGCGGAGCGTGCGGGGAATCCTACTTTGGTTGGATTTCGTTGCCGACGAGTTTCGTGCAGAGTCCGTGCGCAAGCAGTGGCGGAGTGCGATTTGCCGGTCAGCACCAGCAGCACAGCGAAGTTACTCGGTCGAGGAACGGGAGAATGAGTTCCGGAAGAATTCTCGCGACGCGCGTGCTCGTTGCGGCCGCGCTCGTCTTTGCGGCGTTGATTTCGAGCAGTGCTCGCGCGCAAGGCCAACAAGCCACGTTCAAGCCCGAAGAGATCGAAGCGCTCGTTGCGCCCATCGCGCTCTACCCGGACTCGCTCCTCTCGCAGGTTCTGATGGCGTCGACGTATCCCCTGGAGGTCGTGCAAGCGGCGCGCTGGGTGGAAGCGAACCCCAGCGTGAAGGGCGAAGCCGCAGTGAAGGCTGTGGAGAACCAGCCGTGGGACGTGAGCGTGAAATCGCTCGTCGCCTTCCCGCAGGTCCTCCAGCCGATGAACGAGAAGCTCGACTGGACGCAGAAGCTCGGCGACGCCTTCCTCGCCGATCAGAAGGCGGTGCTCGATGCGGTCCAGCGGTTGCGTCAGCGTGCCCAGCAGTCGGGCAACCTGCAGTCGAACGAGCAGCAGAAAGTGATCGTCGAGCAGGTCTCGCCGCAACAGTCGACCATCATCGTCGAGCCGGCGAGTCCGCAGGTGATCTACGTGCCTGCTTACAACCCGACCGTCGTCTATGGCGCCTGGGCGTATCCGGCCTACCCGCCCTACTACTGGCCTCCGCCACCCTTGTACTACCCTGGCGGCGCCTTGGTCCGTGGCTTTGCCTGGGGCGTCGGCGTTGCGGCCGCGGGTGCGCTCTTCGGCGGCTGCAACTGGGGACGGGGCGACGTCAACATCAACGTCAACCGGGCGGTCAACATCGACCGCAACTTCAACCGCGCGAACGTCGGCGGCGGCGGTCAGTGGCAGCACGACGCCGGCCATCGCAAGGGCGTCGCGTACCGCGACAGCGCGAGCCGCGAGAAGTATGAGCGTAACGTTCCCGGTGCCGAAGCGCGCGGTGACTTCCGTGGGCGCGAGGGCGGCGCGGGCGATCGCGCCGCGGCCGGTGAACGGGGCGGTCTCGGCGACCGTGGCAACGCAGGTGATCGCGCCCCGGGAGATCGCGGCGGCGCCGGGGATCGGGGTGCGGGCGATCGGGGCGATCGGGGCGGTGCCGGCGTTGCGGACCGTGGGGGTGCCGGCGTGGGCGGTGCGGGCGTCTCGGACCGCGGGGGTGGCGCCGGGCGTGACAACGCCTTCCAGGGTGTCGGCGACGGCGCCGCTTCCCAGCGCGACTTCGATCGCGGGCGTGCAAGCAATCAATCGACGGCGGCGAGCCGCGGCGCGAGCACGGGCGGGGGCGCGGGGGCAGCCGGCGCCCGTGGCGGAAACGCAGGGTTCTCGGGCGGCGGCGGGGCCCGGCCGAGCGGCGGTGGCGGCGCGCCGCGCGGGGGCGGTGGCGGCCGTGGCGGCGGTGGCCGGCGCTGAGGGGAGAGAGAGCGAGATGAAGGCTGCACATCCGAATCCCCTCGCAGTCGTAGCCCGGTCTTTGGGTCTGGTGCTCGCACTGCTGGTCGCCGCCGTGCCGGCGGCGCTTGCACAGAAGCTGTTTGCTTCACCGGAAGCGGCCATGAACGCGTTCGGCGAAGCGGTTGCCACGAACGACGAAGACGCGCTGAAGGTGATCTTCGGGAGCGATTTCCGGAAGCTCATTCCGCCGGCGGGCGACGAGATCCGCTACCGGTTCCTCCATGCGTGGTCGAACTCGCACACGATCGAGCGGCAAAGCGCCGCGAAGGCCCTGATCGCCGTGGGCGGCGACGGCTGGACATTCCCCGTCCCCATGGTGAAGACCGCGGGCGGATGGCGCTTCGACATGCGCGCCGGCGCGCAGGAGATGCGGTTGCGCCGCATCGGCCGCAACGAACGTTCCGTGATGCAGGTGATGCTCGCCATCTACGATGCCGAGAAGGAGTACGCGAGCGAGGACCGGAATGGCGACGGGATACGCGAGTACGCGACGAAGTTCGAAAGCACCCCGGGCCAGCGGGACGGACTCTACTGGCCGACGAGCACGGGTGAGCCGGAGAGTCCGGTCGGACCGGTACTGGCCGCGGCACGTGCGGGCGGTGGTGACCGCTCATCCGGCTACTACGGTTACCGCTACAAGCTCCTCACCGGGCAAGGCAAGAACGCTCCGGGCGGTGCCTTCGACTACTTCGCTGGCGGACGCATGATCGGCGGCTTCGCCGTGATCGCCTGGCCGGTCAAGTATGGCGACACCGCGGTGATGACCTTCATGGTGAGCCACGACGGGGTGCTGTACGAGAAGGATCTCGGTCCCGACACGGCCGCACGCGCGGCCGCGATCACCCGCTTCGACCCCGACGCGAGCTGGCGAAGAGTCGAACCCGGCCCACTGATCGGGCACCGCTCGCCCCACGTTCCGAGTCCCACCGAGGAGCACAAGACATGAACCAGCCTACGCCACGCCCCGTGCTCGCCGGCAAGCGGGCCCTCGTCGTCGGCATCGCGAACGAGAATTCGATCGCCTATGGCTGCGCGGCAG
>Ga0209254_10003614_pt1 | contig 14097 bp, 4 predicted proteins | sample FrelakmetDIP11DI_FD_187148 | JGI IMG/M metagenome (GOLD analysis project Ga0209254, IMG submission 187148) | Freshwater lake sediment microbial communities from the University of Notre Dame, USA, for methane emissions studies - DIP11 DI (SPAdes)... | ecosystem: Environmental > Aquatic >...
AAATTGTTTCCCGTCAGCACAGGTGAAGGATGCGCCTTTTGCCTCTTTTACAAATAACGGAAAGCCTCCTGCCCACCGGACCATCCAGTTCATCGGGACGCCATCCAGAAGACAGCCTTTTGCCCGTTCATACAAATTGTGGCATTTCGGATGCTCAGCCGCAAAGCGTTTTATCTCTGATTGAAGGACTCTTTCCAATTTCAAACGATCGATCTCAGACATTAGAACCTCCAGTTTAGGAATAAAGTTATTTTTATAAAAAAGCCGCGTAAGGTTTATTCCCAAAACGCGGCGAAAAGGTCTATCTCTCCATAAACTACCTATTTTCCGTATTTCTTAAAGTGGGGAGCAAACAGCTCATCCGGACTAGGGATTTCGGGTGGTATAGGAAACGATACCCAGGTCGTATTCAAGAAGTGTTTCCAGCCTACATTCTCGGTAGTGATATTCCCGCCCCAGGTTCCGCAACCAAGGGTCATTGTAAAAGCCATCCCATTCGTCCAGTCACCGCTGTTCCCATAACTTTGCGGTTGGCAAACCATCATCCGGCTGACTTTGGCTTTTGTGGCAAGTTCTAGGATGTGCTCCTCATTAGTGGAATGGATGCCGCAGGAATGTCCGTAACCGCTGAATGCAGTGATATCGATCACCATCTGAACAGCTTTACCAAATTCCTGGTATCTCCAAACGGTTAATACTGGAGATAGTTTTTCAGCGGAAAACATATCCTCTGGTCCAATATGTTCGCCAAGCACCATCAGAAAGGTGGTTCCTTCAGGAACCGTGATTCCAGCTTCTGCAGCGATGATTTTTACACTCTTTGCAACGATCTTCCCGCTAAGGTGACTACCATCCGGCCACATGGCTGCTTTGAGTTTGGCTCGGTCCCCTCCCGTGACAAGGTAACCACCATTCTTTTTTAAACCTGCGAGCAATGCATCAAAGATGGATTCATGGATGATGATATTGTTCTCAGCGGAGCATGACGTGGCATTATCAAAGGTTTTCCCCTTAAAAATCTTTAAAGAGGCATCATCGAGGTCTGCCGATTCATCCACGATAACAGTTGCGTTGCCGGCGCCTACGCCATATGCAGGTTTTCCACTGCTGTAGGCTACTTTAACAACCCCTGCGCCACCTGTCGCCAAAACCAGGTCAACCATGGACATTAACTCCTGAGATAATTCCATGGTGGGTTCCTTGATGTTTTGGATGAGATCCTCAGGTGCCCCCACTTTTTTCAGACCTTTCCGCATCTCGCTGCAAATATAGTCGCAGGTGTTCTTCGCTTTTGGGTGAGGTGCAAAGATGACAGCATTGCGGGTCTTAATTATTGGTAGACCATTACACGGCATGGTCGATGACGAATTCGTCATTGGTGTGATGGCACCGATAACCCCAACTGGTTTTGCAATTTTTACAAGTCCTTTGGCTTTATCCTCTTCAATTACACCAACAGTCTTCACTCCCTGAAGATCACGCACAACCCCGAGAGTTTTCTTTTGATGTTTGACCAGCTTATCCTCGTAGACACCCAAACCGGTTTCATCAACAGCCAGGCGCGCACATTTTTCGGCTGTTTCCCTTTTATAGGCTTCCCATCCAACAGCCAGCACCATCTCATCAACTTTTTCCTGCGGCCAGAATTCAACCACTTTCTGGGCTGCATGAGCTCGTTCCAACATTTCCTTCAGGTTATCAGTCATTGTCATCTCTCCGTGGTGTTTTTAGGGTTAGAAAATTCTATCATTTATTTAATAACAGCGCTTAATGCTGCTTCGAAAATATTCAACCCATCATTCATTTGATCCGCTGTTACATTGAGAGGTGGGATCCAACGAATGGTGTTATCCCACGCACCTGCCGTAAGGATCATGAAATTGCGATCTCCGCATTCGTGCTGGATCGCTTTAGTGGTTGTTTTATCGGGTTTACCCTTGGAATCCCGGAATTCCGTTCCAACCATCAACCCCAGGCCTCTGACTTCAGCAATCTGGGGGTATTTTTCCTGCAGATGCCCAAGACCAGCCATCAACTGCCTACCGCGTTCAACTGCATTTTCGATCATTTTTTCTTCCTTTATTGCCTTGATCGTCGCCACCCCTGCGGCTGCAGCAACCGCATTCCCTCCATAAGTACCTCCATGCGATCCCGGGGTCCATTTTTTCATCAAATCCATCCGGCTGATGACCCCTGAAATTGGCATTCCGGAAGCCAACCCTTTGGCTACAGTCATAATATCCGGAACGATATCAAAATGTTGATGACCGAACCATTTACCGGTTCGTCCAAAACCAGATTGGACTTCATCTGCGACCATTAAGATTCCGTGTTGATCGCATAGCTTCCGCAACCCCTTCATGAAGGATGCGGGCGGAACAACATAGCCACCCTCTCCAAGTACAGGCTCAATAAAAATTGCAGCGGTCTCGGATGGCGCAGTTTGCATTTGGAGAAGCAGCTCAAGTTCCTCCAGGCACCAGGAACTGGTGGTTTCCTCATCCCATCCATATTTAAGTGCGTATGGAAATGGAGCTACAAAAACGCCAGGCATTAGCGGTTGGTAACCGTTCCTGTAGATCGTTTTTGAAGTAGTCATGGACATGGTTGCAACCGTACGACCGTGAAAACTACCCTGGAAAACGATCACGTTCGGCCGCCCGGTGGTTTGACGGGCAAGTTTTAGTGCCCCTTCCAATGCTTCAGCACCGGAGTTGCTGAAAAAGAAACCGTCCAATTCAGCTGGGACAATTGTCCGTAATTCCTCGACAAGCTCGAGCATGGGTTTGTGGGTAACCAGGTTCGCTTGCCCGTGCAATAATAATCCGGCCTGGTTGCGGATCGCCTCAACCACTTTTGGGTGGCAGTGACCTGTATTGGTTACTCCTATGCCGCAGGCAAAATCCAGAATCTTGCGTCCGTCCGTAGCATATATGTAACTGCCTTCCGCATGGTCAACGATGATGTCGGTGTAATGCGTCCAAACCGGGGAAAGATGTTCAAAATTCTCGCTGTAATTTATCATGGTTTTGTCCTCTTATTTAGGATTTTCTCATTAATTCCTATTAATCTGGATGCTCACGAGCACATCAAAGGGGATGACTCCTTACCAATTCAGGATATTCCGACCTGTTCGGTTGATACCGATATTAATACCCCAAATTATGTAATTGCTGAGAGAACCTACCAATAAGATTACTGAGTTTAATAATTTACTTCAAGTTTTTTCGAACGTAATCTGTCACCTTATTCAGCGCTGAAATTAACCCTTCTGGGTCCTTCCCCCCTGCTTGAGCAAGGGTTGGTCGTCCTCCGCCGCTTCCACCAATCAGGGGAGCAATTTCCTTGACAAGGTTCCCAGTGTGAATCCCCCGACTCACCAGATCTTCCGTGCATGCTGCTATGATCACAGGTTTCCCTTCAACAACTGAACCGATAACTACGATACCGCTGGGGTAGCGATCGCGGAACCGGTCGGTGAGAATTCTCAAGGTATCAGAGTCGGCATTGGATATTATCGAAGAAAGAACCGGAATATCATCAATTAGAGGTACATTGTTTAACGAGCTGCTGAATTCTACAGTTGCCAGTTGTTGTTTAATTTCGTGGTTTTCCTTGCTTACTTCATCGAGTTCATCCGAAATTCCAGTAACTTTTTCCGCAACCCCTTCCATGGAACTGCCTGTCAATTTCCCAATGTGCTTCAAGATTTTAAATCGTTTCTGGATGAGTTTGTATGCCTCTCGCCCGGTAACCGCTTCAATTCTGCGAATCCCTGCGGCGGCACTTCCCTCTGAAAGAATGATAAAAACTCCAATATCCCCGGTTTCGTCAACATGCGTCCCACCGCAAAGCTCATAGGAAAAGTGGGTTTCTTCCCCGATCGTTATCGTCCTTACGGTTTCGCCATACTTTTCACCAAATAATGCCATGGCACCTTCGGACATCGCCTGGTCTAATGGTTTTTCAACCTTGACCAGGGGATAATCTGAAAAAATGGCCTCGTTCACCAGGGCTTCGATGGTTTCCAGTTGATCCTGCAAGATCGGGTCTGGGTGGGTGAAGTCAAAACGAAGCTTTTCCGGTGCTACAAGCGAACCTGATTGGCGGGCGTGTTCACCCAGTGTTTTATGAAGCACAGCATGCAGGAGGTGCGTGGCAGTATGATTGCGCATGATGTCCTGCCTTCGCTCCCGATCAACTTTGGCAACGGTTGAATCCCCAACCTTTGGGTTACCGCGGGTCACGATTCCAACATGAGTGATCATCCCTGCAGAGGGTTTTCGCATCCCAATGATATTTACCTGCCAGGTTCCATCGACTGCTTCGATTGTTCCCCAATCGGCCACCTGCCCGCCGGATTCGATATAGAAATTCGTTTTAGGGAGGATCAATTCGACCTCTTCCCCTTCCCCTGCACTATCAAGTTGTTCGCCTTCGCTAACGATCGCGAGTACTTCACCTTCAACCGGCTTTAATCCATAGGGGTCATAAGTTACCCCTTGTTTATCGATCTTTTTCCCATCAACAAGCGTCTCAAATATGGAACGAAAGATTTCCGCATCTTCTCCACCCATTCGTCCAAAGATTTTTCCAGCACCTGAATCAACACGATGTTGTTCGAACTCATATCTGAAACCATCCCCATCCGAACTGTATCCATTTTCCGAAGCAATGTCTTTAGTTATTTCAAATGGAAGTCCGTGAGTAGCATATAAATCGAATGATTCCTTTCCAGTGATTTGCTTTAGTTCTGTGTCTTTTTTATTCTCGATTATTGATTGCAGCTCATTTATTCCCGCATAAATTGTTTTTGCAAACCGTTTTTCCTCCCGGGTTAAGTTCTCCAGGATCGTTTTTTTATTCTTCGCCATCTCCGGATAAGCCTGGCTGTAAATATCTATTACTTTTTCTGCAGCTTTCGCAAGAAAAGGCTCATTGAGTCCAAGCTTCAAGCCAAACCTGGCAGCTCGTCGAATGATCATCCGGCAGACATAATTCCTGCCTGTGTTCCCAGGGACAACCCCATCAGCAATTAGAAACGACGCTGAACGAGTATGATCCGCAATCACCCTGTAAGGAGTAAGCCGAATATCTCTCTCTTCATCGCTGTCACCCGTTAATGCTTGGATAACCTTCATTAGTGGGAGAAGTAAATCGGTTTTGTAATTTGATGGAACATTTTGAAGGACCGAAACAATCCGCTCAAACCCCATCCCGGTATCCACGTGGCATGCGGGTAAGGGTTCAAGTTTAGTTGGGCTCAATCGGTTGTATTGAATAAAAACTAAATTCCATAGTTCAAGGAATCTTGCACAATCACCATTTACTCCGCACTTATGCCCGGGTGTGTCTTTTTTGTTACAGAATTCATCACCCCGATCAAGGTGAATCTCGCTGCATGGTCCACAGGGTCCGGTTTCCGCCATTTCCCAAAAATTATCCTTGCGCCCAAAATATAGTACATGGGATGGTTCAATCCCCGGTTGTTCTCGCCAAAAATCGGCTGCTTCTTCATCAGCCGCAATTTCCCCTTGTTCATCTTTGAAACAGGTTGTCCATAACTGATTCTTATCCAATCCCCATTTTTTAGTAAGCAATTCCCAAGCCCAGGAAATTGCCTCCCTTTTATAATAATCTCCAAATGACCAGTTTCCTAACATCTCAAAAAATGTATGGTGGGTATCATCCCGACCTACATCATCCAAATCGTTATGTTTACCCGCCACCCGCATGCATTTTTGAGAATTTACGGCTCTGGTATACGGTCTGTGATCCGTCCCCAAAAAAACATCTTTGAATTGCACCATCCCCGCGTTGGTGAAAAGCAGGGTTTGATCTCCTCCCGGAACCAGCGATGCGGAGGGAACATAAGTATGCCCTTTGGATATGAAAAAGTCTATAAAATCCTGACGAATTTGCGTACCGGATCGGGTCATCGGGAATTCTCCAATCATGGAAATTAAACAGATTGATTATAACCGAACCAAAAGTGGGATAAAAATAGGGCTCACGCTTATCCGGTGAGCCCTTGGAATGCAACCCCTTGCATTCGAATTATCTTGAAACAGCCATTTTCACCATTTTTCCCTGGGGGTCGAGTGTTACCCGGGCAAAATGTTTATGGCTAACTTCAGCCATCTGGACTTCCTTGCTAATCGTCACAACGATATTATCGGAACGGTCGAGGTGATGAACTTTCTGACCTAATTCGGTAACTGTACACCGGTGCTCATCTCCGCTGCACTCGGCTTGCTGTTGGCAAATGCGGACCTGAGCCTTATCGGTACCGGGTAAATATGGTTCCACGATCTCTTTCACCTGATTGAGCACATCATCTGAAACATGCAGCCCTGCCTCTAAGTTCTCCTCGTTCAGGTCGCAAACTATCGTCACTTCAGGATTATCCATGCTGCGTGTGAATGACTTTTTCAGAGGTTCATCGGTATCCTTCCGCATAAAAGGATCACCGTAATGAACAAAGGAGATGAGTGTCTTCTGGTCCTCGCCATCCAGGTATCCCTGCCGTTTATTCATTTCACGCACCAGGTCAATCTTCGCCCGCATTAAAGCCTCCCCAGTCGCCAGCCCTTCCTGAACATATCGCCAGAAATAACTCCCAAGCAGATCAGCCCCAATTAATGGTGTGGTTACAGAACCGTAGGAAATGCAAGTCGACCCTACAAAAGCATGGGTATTGATATCGAGAAACCGCAGCGCTAGAGAATCCTGGGTGGTTTTATCTTTAATCAATGCGCCATAACAGGCTTCTGTATAGATAACATGCGGGCTGCGCGCATTCCTGGTGACATCTTTATGGCTGAGCGCAATGGGGTAATCCGGACCTGCCTTGGAGTCCAATGGATCCCGCTGTCCAAACCATTCTGCAGAATCTGCCAAACCGTGCAGGTTAAAATATCCAAAACTTGCTGTGGAGATCTTTTCCGAAGGAATACTTCCGGAGAACTCTGGTGGAGAAACCATCAACAATTTTCCTTCACCGATCGGTTTAAATGCAGCCAGAGAGGATCTTCTCCAAATGGCGGCGGTGAAACCAAAATTATGCGGTCGGCGTTGGGGGGTCAGCATTTGTACTGGATTTTGTCCAAAATCACGCAACCAGTTGGTAAATCTCCGTGTCCAACTTCTTGATTCGTTGACTCTTTCGTGAAAAGTGACAGCCTGCCTCAATTGCTCCAGCAATAATCCTGCGTCCATCCCTTTCTCGCCGGGAAGCCTTCCGACAGGCCATTCAGGTATGAAATAATTGGTATCCGTCGATGCATAAGGATTATCGGAAAGAACCTCCCGATCTGAATCATCTGTAGGGTTGGGTAAGGAATGGAAGGGGACCACCTCATCTCCACCGATGATCAACAGAGCCCCGATCATGGAGCCTTTCTTACCCAAAGCTTTATCGAGATCTGAAATGGCGAGTTTTAATTTCCAGGGATCAACTGATTCAATGACCGGAATTCCGAGTGACGCCATGATTTTGGAGTCATCCGGCATGAAAACGAGCGAACCCCATCCATCCCGTTTCTGGAATTGGGCAGAGACCTTTACCATCTCTTTTTCGATCACTTCCGCAGTCGAAACTCCATATTGCTTTTTCAGGTTCCCATGGACGGAGAAAATGACATACACCGGGAATCGACCGTCCGTGCGGGTTTCTGAAGGTTTACGCAATTTTTGGGAGAGGATCTCAAATTCTGCAGCCACTTTTAGGATTTCATCGGTTTTTTGGCCAGATTCCTCTTCATCCTCCGGTAATTTAACTATGACACCTCCCTTTTCCAATTCTTCCAGGGGAAGTTCCTCGAGCACCAGTTCATTCACCGGAGGTTCATCCACACGTGCGTTATCGAAGGAGATTTCCTCCTCTGCGAAACCGCTATCGTTGATTTCTGATACTGCTGCAACTTCGTATTCAACCGGGTCTATTACCGGGCCGGCTGTACCAAGGATATTCAATCCCATATAGGCAGCAACTTCTGCAGGGATGGGAAGATCTAAATCGATCTCGAATTTTGATGGCCAAAGCGGTAAATATGGATGTTTCGCTCCCCAAATTCGCCGGGCAACCTGTCCGGTCGCATCCCTGCTCACACAGGTATGCATTAAGGCGACAGCTTTTCCTTCTTCGCCGTTTTCGAAACAGCTTTCAGCCTGCAATAAAAGAAATTGAACGCAATCTGGCCATTTTTTTATATCTGCAACTGCCAGGTTTGCTAGGTCTTTGGTCTCGCCGCTCATAGCAGCGAACCGCATTTTCTGGATGGATCCCAGGACTGAATTCGTTTCAAGATTTTCCAAAAGCTGTGATATTCGGATTAAGTCGGACGCCTCACCCCCATTGATCAACTCATATGTTTCCCGTAATTTTTCTCCCCAATGTGAAATTGTCGCTCCATCAACATTTCTACCTGTGAGTGCAAATAAATTTGTCCGGAGATCATTTTTTCTTTCAACTTCCTCATTCGGAAGTAAATAGACCAGAGATTCCAATGCATCTACAAATTCAGGATCTACCTTAAGAATTCCATCAAGAACCTCAATTCCTTGGTCAGTTCTACCTTCAGCAATCACGCTGGTAGCATAAACCAGACGGATTTCAAGATCCCCCGGATATATTGCAAGCCACGCCAGGGAAGCTTGACGCAGAAAACGGAATGACCCGCACTCCAGGGCATACTTCAATAATTGAATGAATTCGTCACGCGATAATATATTTTTTCCGTCATTGGATTTGGACATCATTTAGATCGGGTTTCCTCCTGGGCGTTATGCACCAGATTCAGGGCGATTACCGCTCCGAGTTGACGTTTGATATTCACGTCATCGGGAGATAATGAAGCGGCTTTCCGGAGGAGCGTTTCAGTCCCTGAATAATCCTTGGATTCTTTCAACATCATTGCTAGTTGGAAATAAGGCATTCCTTGATCGGGGCAGTTCTTAATCGCATCCTCATATATCTTCCTGGCGCCTGGAAAATCGCGCCGTTCTTTCAGGATGTTTGCCAGAGTGAGATACGCTTCTACATTGGTCGCATCGATTCTTAATGCCTCACTTAAATGGTCTACCGCAAGGTCCAACTGGCCATTTTTACCCTGGTAGAGCCCTATCAACAAATGCATATCGGAAAGCTCTGGGTCCAGTTTTAGAGCTCGATGAGCGGAATCAACTGCATCCAAATTTTTTCCCAGCACGAGCTGTGACTCCGCCAGGGCACTTAGCACTTCAGGATTATCAGGTACCCTGCTTGCAAGTGATTGAAGTGACTCGTACGCTTCATTCTTCTTGCCAAGTTTTTGAAGAATGGCAGCCTTTTCCAGGAGCACGGGGACAGAATTGCTTCCATTGGAAATTGCACGGTCGATAACGTCCAGGCCGGCTATTGGTCCTTTCCTCCTGCTAGCGATCTTTGAAGCGAAAAGGATGGCAGTTACATTTTCCGGATTTCTGCCCAAGGCAGAAATCGCAAATTCTTGCGCCCTTTGCAGGTCACCCATGGTCAGGGCAATTTCTCCGCATAAAATCAAAGGTTCAGAGGATTTACTCTCCAATTGACCGGCATATGCTGCATTATCGAGCGCTTCTGCAAGTTTTCCGTCTTGCTCATATGCTCTGGCTAGCACAAGATAAAGTTCCACTGAATTTGGATCGATTTTTCTCCCGCTTTCCAGTGTCTCAATCGATTTTTGTGCATCCCCATTTTCAAGATAGTCTTTTCCCAAAGCGATCATGGGTTCAATATTTGCGGGTTGAAGAACAATCACCTGCTCCCAGTGGCTAATGGAGGATTCATAATTCCCCTCCGCTTCGTTCATTTTTGCAGCCCGAATTTGCCATTCAGGTTCTTCCGACCAAATCTTTAGTGCAATTTCCATAAATTTGATCGCTTTTGGTAAATCAGCACAAGTTTCTCCACATCTTGAAGCCAGAGCAGCATAAACTGGATTCTCTGGGTCAAGATCATGAGCCCGCTCAGCAGCTTTGTAACTGCTTTCAGGATTAGTTTCCATAAGATTGACAGCAAGATTCGCAAGAACCTGTGAATCATCCGGGAATTTTTGAGCCACTTGAAGCATGGCATTGATATTCTTGAGATCTTTAAGGACACAGATAAATGCGCTTGCGTCGCTGGAGTTCTTTGGCAGCATGGCCAATGCTTTCACAACAGAAAGATCCGGTTTATATACCGCACTCCCGCGGATTTCCCACCTTTTTACGCAAGCTGGATTGGTGTTTCGCGAAGAAAGCAGTAGTTCTCGCTCAAAATCATCGAAGGCGGGACGATCCAGGAACCATTTTCCAGGAGAGTGGATAGTGCAATCGATGTGATAATAAAATTTCTGGTTTTCAGCCGCTATGACCAGATAAATCACGCGTCCCAGGTGAGATCGGGGGGATTTTGGAAATCTTTCCTGGTACTCAAGAGAATATCGGTTCGCGCGATCCCACTGACCCAAAGCCAGTGCAGTCTGGGCTTTCCAATATCCATCCAGCTCCCAGGTGGGATCAAGTCGAAGTTGTTTTGTCGTGATCGAATCTGGGTGATCCACATCTTTACTAAGCGCCTGCTCAAAAACTTCCTGTGCCTCACTAAAATGACCGGATAATTTTAAGTACCTTGCCTGAGTGTATTTAAGCACCTGGGCTGCAGGTAATAATTCAATTGCCTTTTCAACGATACGACGAGCTTCTTGTACTTGGTCTTTGTCAATTAATATGTTTGCCCGGGTGCTAATAAGAGATGCAAAGATCCCATTAAGATCTTCTAGAGGAAGTTGATGGTTCTTCTCAATGATTGGTACTAATGATTCGTCTTTTGTTAATTCAAGAACCTTCTCATCTGAAAGAGCACTGAATGTCAGGAGAATTGATTGGAATCGAAGATCCATATCCTGGGAATCTATTTCAATGGCTCTTTCGGCATGAATGATCGCCGATGGATAATCCCCGCAATCCCGGTAATATGCCATGAATCGCTTTGATATTGCTGCCGGGGATAAAACATTTTGCCAAGATGGCGGCAATAACGCTTCATCTGACCTTAAAACCTCATCTCCTTTTTGACCCTCTTTTTCTATAATAGTTTTTGCCTGTTCAAGGCTGATCAATGCTGCTTCCGCTTTGCCCAGGTCATTAAACAGATCTGCTTGATACACAAATAATGACGGATCATCTGGCTTTATTTGAATTGTTCGTTGAATATGCTCTAATCCAGGTTGGAAATTACCTAGACTGCGATAAATTCCAGCAAGAATTGGGCGCATCTCGATTGTATTTTTTGGATCAAGCGCGATGCCCCGTTCTAAAAATGCCTGGGCAAGGTTTGTATCTTCCAATTCCATCGCAATCCTGGCACCTTGCTCAAGTTCATTTGAGTTGGAACATCCTAAATCCAGAATCGCATTTAATTCATTCCTACTTTTTTCAGGATCGCCTTTAGTAAATTCAATATCCGCGATCCGTAAAAGCAAGTCACAGCTTTCAGGATCCAGACTTTTTGCAGTATTCAGTGCATCGATTGCATCGTTAAAATTCCCATTTTTTCGCATTAAATCCGCATACCAACGCAATGTTTCGGGATCTTCAGGTCTCAAGTGAATGACCTGTTTTGCAACTCCATTTGAATCCGGGATTAAATGGGCACATGCGTACGCTTCCGCCAGATTTCTCAAGATCATATCGGAATCTGGTTTTAAAACAGAGGCTTCACGCAATGCAGTGAGTGCCATATCTGATTTGTCCAGAATTAATGCCGCCCTGGCGAGGCCTGCACGGTTCCTCCACAACCAGCCTTCTTTTTTTGCAATCGGATCATTGATCGTTACCTGGTAGAGATCCAATGCTTTTTGAGGCTCTCCCTTTGCTATATAAGCCTCCGCTAGCAGCAGCTTGACCCGGAAATCTTCATCTTCCCTCCCGATGGATTTCTCAAGTGCTTCGATAATCTGGTCGATTCTCTCAATGGCAGGAGGTTGTTTCTGACCTAAAATGTATCCGCCCTCTTCTCCAAATGCAATTTCCGCATATTCAACAAACCATCCTATTTTTTCGGGGATATCACTTAGAGCGATCTCAAATACTTGTAGCGCTTTTTCAATCTCACCGGATTCTGCAAGGATTTTTCCATGGAAAAATGCCAATTTGTGGTCACCTGGCCATTTTTCCCTGGCAGTTTCAACTGCATTTTTTGCATCGGAACCGTGCCCAAGATTTTCGAGAGTCTCGACCAGTCCCAGAACAACGGGGAGAGAATCCGGTGAAAGTTTTGCAGCTTTTCTTAAATATGGCAGTGCTTCGGATTGGTTTCCACAATCCATGCATGCTTTTGCCATCGCAAAATTGGTTTCTACTGAATTCGGTGCTGCGATGACTGCTGACCTCAACGTCTCAAAAGCTTTGTCCTTCTCACCTTTTTTATCTAACGCTTCAGCCAGCCAAAGCCATGATTTTGCCCGACCGGGTTCGATTTGCGTTGCTTTGCTCAAAGTCCCGACAGCTTCGTCTAATTCTCCCATTTCAAGTTGAGTTTTTCCAAGATAGGAGAGTGCAAGATCGTTTTCTGGTTCAGCAGCGAGCACGGCATTGCACGCATCAAGCGCTTTATCCAGGTTGCCTGCTTGTATGGCGGTATCAGCCAGGGCTATCCAATCTTTGATATCTGGTAAATCGTTCAGCGTGAGTAATTTTTGACGTTCTTCCAATGAATGATTGAAATCACCAGCAGCCTGGTATTTATCAGCAAGGTTCCGTCGCCATTTGATATTATCTGGATCAAACAATACAAGCAGCCCGGCATATTCCACAGCTTTACTCGGATCGCCCATTTTGCCTGCCAGTTCACACGCTGAGGAGATCAAACCGATATCAGCTGGCCGAAGGATGATGAATCCTTCCGCACATAAAAAGGCTTCTTTATATAATGCAAGATCGGATAATTTCTTAATAATATCGATAGGCTGCCAACCAAGAGCATATCGTGGAAATATGGATTCAGGATCATCGTGGATTAATGTAACCAGCTTAATTGCTGCAGCTTTGACAATTTCGATCCTTTTTTGAGATTCCTCTTTCAATGCTCCAGTCTTCATAATCTGAGCGACAGGATTATCCTCATCCAGGTTTTGAGAGGGATATACATTATCAAGACTGGATTCTGGGTTTATCCATTCTTTTTGCTGATCCAAATCCCGGATCCAGGATTTCAAACCTTCGCTGGCTGAATCCAGCAGATGCCTTGCTTCATCTGTGTTTTCCGCAAGCTGTTCCAATTCAGCAAGGTATTGGGTCTCCATCACTCTATTCGCGTATTGGTCCCCTTTGAAAATCGCGGTCTCGGAGAGCTTCCCCGCCTTTTGATCTGAACCTTTCCGGTCATTTAAAATCCGCTTTGCCAGCTCAACCACGATCTTGCGCTTTCCCATTCTGTTTAAATCAATCAGCCAACCAACCTGGATGCCTAGGGATACCTGGGACATTAATTCAAGGATAGTCTCAACCTGGGTGGTAAAAGGCGCAGGATCTGCGAGGATAATGTGGGAAATCCACTCGATCCTGATTTTTGATCCTTGCTTTGGTAAAAGCGTTTGCAATAATTCCCGAGGCTCGGGAAGCATACCGAACAGACACGCCAGAGGTGTTCTCCAAACCTGGAAAGTATTCTTGTACTCACCTGAAGATACCGGCAGGATTTTTTCAATGACCTGAGAGATAGATCCACTCGAAACAGATACTTCCCTCATTCCGAGGGCGATTAATCCCGCCTGGGAGAGTGTTAATGGGATTGACCTGGTTTCTATTGTTTCCTCAAATTTTGATGATGCAAGTAAACTCAAGGCAGAATCATTAATCTTCTCCAGACCTGTCTGAAATTTCGCAACAGAGATATCAACCCCCATGGAAAGCACAGCTAGTTCCGCCGGGCACCATATACTCGGATCAGAATTCGCCTTATTTATCACTTTTGCCAGGAAGAAATCGTCATGAAGAGATTGCCAGACAAGCGGGTCTTGTCTTAATGCAGCAATCAAATCGCTGGATTCTTCAGCTGGGAGCGCCCCACGGAGGGTTGTGATTAAGTCGGCT
>Ga0209254_10003616_pt1 | contig 14091 bp, 14 predicted proteins | sample FrelakmetDIP11DI_FD_187148 | JGI IMG/M metagenome (GOLD analysis project Ga0209254, IMG submission 187148) | Freshwater lake sediment microbial communities from the University of Notre Dame, USA, for methane emissions studies - DIP11 DI (SPAdes)... | ecosystem: Environmental > Aquatic >...
ACGGTAAGCGTAATCGTGCCCGACACCACCGTGACGTAATGATCCGCGTCGTGATGATGACTCGGCGTCATCAGGCCGACTGGATACTTCAGAAAGAATCGGCTCGCGCCCTTCTCCATGTTGCCCGACACCGGAGCGGCGGCTATCCCATTACCCATGTCCTTCCATTTGAGATCGGCCTTCGCCACCACTACCGCCGAGCCAGCGCCGGCAGCCAGCATCGGCGCCCCTGCCATCAGCACCGCTGAAATCGAAATGACCAGTGCGTACTTGATGTTTATTTGCTCTCTCCTTGCGTCGAAGTTGAGAAACTACTTCCGGTAAACAGCGATGCAATCGTTCGAGCCTCGGTGCAGTAATCAAAACGAACCACGCGAATGTCGGCCGCTTGGTGCCCAACGTCAATTGGAAGGAAACCAGTCTAGGAACGGGGTTGGTCTAAGTCAACGAACCCGCCACCGCCAAGTCGCTGTTCTTCAGTCGAGTATCCACGCTGCGTGGCGGTTGTCGCTTCGGCTTGGCCCGCCTGGATTTCCGCGGATGGAATCGTCCGCTCCCTCATCCCTTGCCGGGCCGTCGGCGCCGCCGCCGAAGCTGCTCGACCAGATCCGCGCGCGCAACCGCCGCCGCAACTTCTCGTTCCGCACCGAGCAGGCGTACGTCGACTGGGCGCGCCGGTTCAACCTGGTTCGCGGCAAGCGCCACCCGCGCGAGATGGGTGCGGCCGAGGTCGAGGCCTTTCTGTCGCACCTGGCGACCGAACGCGGCGTTTCGGCGTCGACGCAGAACCAGGCCAAGGCAGCGCTGCTGTTTCTTTACAAGGAGGTGCTCGGCATCGACCTGCCCTGGCTCGCGGAGATCGTCGCCGGTTTCGGAGCGGTCTGGCTGCCCGATGCGCTGGCGGTCAAGTACAAGCGCTCTGAGGCGGGCCGCGCGGGCGAACGCGGTCCTTGCCCTGCAACGACACCACTCGGGCCCCAGCCTGTGCCGGGGCGCTGGCGGGGGCGACGCCGGATCAGCTGACGGCGGCGGTCTCGGGCAGCGCCATCTGCAGCACCCGCGCCACGTGCAGCGCCTCGCGCTGCGCGCCGTCGTGGATCTGCTGCCGGCAACTGGTGCCGTCGGCGACGATCAGTGCGTCGGCGGGCGCACTGCGCACGGCGGGCAGCAGCGACGCCTCGGCCATCGCCGTCGAGACCTGCTGGTGCGCGGCCTCAAAGCCGAAGCTGCCGGCCATGCCGCAGCAGCTGGATTCGATCGTCTGCACCTTCAGTTGCGGCACCCGCGCCAGCGCGGCGGCGATCGACGGCATCACGCCGAAGGCCTTCTGGTGGCAGTGCCCGTGCAGCAGCGCGGTGCGCGGCAGCGGCCTGAAGTCGATCCCGAACCGGCCGGCCTGCGCCTCGCGGGCGATGAATTCCTCGAAGAGGAAGCTCGCCGCGGCCAGTTCCGGCGCGCCTTCGCCGAGCTTCAGTACGAGGAACTCGTCGCGGAAACCGAGCAGGCACGACGGTTCCAGCCCCACCACCGCCGCACCCGCGCGCACGTGCGGCAGCAGCGCGGCGAGCGTGCGCTGCGCTTCGGCGCGCGCGTGCTCGACCATGCCGGCGCTCAGGTACGTCCGGCCGCAGCACAGCGGCCGGCCGTCGCCGCCGACGAGCACCGTCACCCGGTAGCCGGCCGCGGCGAGCACGCGGCGCGCCGCGGCGAGGTTCTCGGGCTCGAACGCGTTGTTGAAGGTGTCGGCGAAGAGCACGACGCGCTTCTCGCCCGGGTCGACGGCGCCGTCGGCGCGGGTGACCGGGGCGGTGGCGGTGAAGCGGTCGCGGCGGAACTCGGGCAGCCTGCGCTGCGCGGCCAGCCCGGTCAGGCGCTCGGCGATGCGTGCGAGCAGCGGCGAGCGGTTGCGCAGGTTGGCCAGCGCCGGCAGCCGCGCCGCCCACGCCGCGTAGCGCGGCAGGTGGCCGACCACGCGGTCGCGCAGCGTGTGGCCGTGGCGCCGCTTGTAGTGATGAAGGAACTCGATCTTCATCTTCGCCATGTCGACGCCGGTCGGGCACTCGCGCCGGCAGCCCTTGCAACTGACGCACAGTGCCATCGCCTCGTGGACCGCGTCGGCGGCGAGCGCGTCGGCGCCGAGCTGGCCCGACAGCGCCAGGCGTAGCGTGTTGGCGCGGCCGCGGGTGAGATGCTGCTCGTCGCGGGTGACGCGGAAGCTCGGGCACATGGTGCCGGCGTCGAACTTGCGGCGGTGGCCGTTGTTGTTGCACATCTCGACGGCCTTGCCGAAGCCGCGCGCCGGGTCGCCGCCGGTTCCCGGCTCGGTGAGCAGCTCGGTGGCCGGGTCGTTGTGCACGTCCCAGGCGCTCCAGTCGAGCACCGGCTCGAGCGGCGCGATCGCATAGCCCGGCGGGTAGCGGAACAGGCTGCGGTCGTCCATCCTCGGCGGGCGCACGATCTTGCCGGGGTTGAACAGCCCCTGCGGATCGAACAGGTCCTTGATCTGCTCGAACGCCCGCGTCAGGTGCGGGCCGAACTGCCAGCGCACCCACTCGCTGCGCGACAGCCCGTCGCCGTGCTCGCCGGAATACGCGCCCTTGAACCGGCGCACCAGTTCGGAGGCCTCGGTGGCGATCTCGCGCATCCGCGCCGCGCCGTCCAGGCGCATGTCGAGGATCGGCCGCACGTGCAGCGTGCCGACCGACGCGTGCGCGTACCAGGTGCCGCGCGTGCCGTGCCGGGCGAAGACCTCGGTGAGCGCCGAGGTGTACTCGGCCAGGTGCTCGAGCGGCACCGCGCAGTCCTCGATGAAGCTGACCGGCTTGCCGTCGCCGCGCAGGCTCATCATGATGTTCAGGCCCGCCTTGCGCACTTCCCACAGCGCCTTCTGCGCCGGGTCGTCGACCAGCGGCACGACCGAATCCGGCAGGCCGAGTTCGCTGATCAGTTCCTCCAGTTGCGCCAGCCGCGCCAGCAGCGGCGCGGACTCGGCGCCGGCGAATTCCACCAGGAGGATCGCCTCCGGCTCGCCGAGCAGTGCCGAATCGATCACCGGCCGGAACGCCGGGTTGGCGCGGGCCAGGTCGATCATCGTGCGGTCGACCAGTTCGACCGCGGTCGGGCCGAGCCGGACGATGTGCTGCGCCGAGTCCATCGCCCGGTAGAAGGTCGGAAAGTTGACCACGCCGAGCACGCGGTGCGCCGGCAGCGGCGCCAGCTTCACGCGCAGCCGGCGGAAGTAGGCGAGCGTGCCCTCGGTGCCGACCAGCAGGTGGGCGAGGTTGACGCTGCCGTCGGCGGTGTAGGGCCGCGGCGACTGCGGCTGGAACACGTCGAGGTTGTAGCCGCCGACGCGGCGCATCACCTTCGGCCACGCGTCGTCGATCTCGGCGCGGTGCTGCTGCGCCAGGTTCCGCACCGCCTCGCCGAGTTCGCGCGCGCGGCCGCTCGCCTCGTCGAACGGGCCGAAGCTCGCGCTCGCGCCGTCGGCCAGCCAGGCGTCGATGCCGGCGACGTTGTGCACCATGTTGCCGTAGGCGATCGAGCGGCTGCCGCAGGAGTTGTTGCCGGCCATGCCGCCGAGGGTGGCCTGCGCCGAGGTCGACACGTCGACCGGGTGCCAGACGCCGTGCTTCTTCAACTGCGCGTTGAGCGCGTCGAGGGCGATCCCGGGCTGCACCTCGACCTCGCCACGCCCGAGGTCGAGCGCGGTCAACTCGCGCAGATGCTTGGTGTTGTCGATCACCAGCGCCGCGCCCACCGTCTGGCCGCATTGCGACGTGCCGCCGCCGCGCGGCAGCACCGGCACCTTGTGCGCGGCGGCGATCTGCAGGGCCGCGGCGACGTCGTCCTCGGTCTTCGGCACGAGCACGCCGACCGGCTCGATCTGGTAGATCGACGCGTCGGTGCTGTAGCGGCCGCGGCTGGCGGCATCGAACAGCACCTCGCCCTGCGTGTGCTTGCGCAGGTCGGCGGCCAGCGCGGCCGCCTGCACGCGCGAATCGAGCGACAGTTTTCTTGCCTGGCCCGCATCGGCGGGACGGGAGCCGAGGGCGGGGGCGAGCGTGTCAGGCATGCCGTGACGACGCGCGTTTCCGTTTCCCGTCGCCCGCGTCGGCGGGGGAGGGCGAGCGGGCGAGGGCGATCTTGCCGCGCCGATCATTCCGCCGGCTGCCGGATGCGGCCTTGCCCGCGGCAGGGCCGGCCTGCACCCGGGGCTTCGCCCCAGCCGCGGCGACCGACGCGGGAGCGGATTGCTTCAGCTGCGCCAGCACCACGTCGCGCTTGTGCTGCAGGTGCTCGACGAGGATGCGGCGCAGCCGCGCGCCATCTCGGGCGGCCAGCGCCGCGACCATCGCGTCGTGCTCGCGCACCGCGATGTCCCACTTCCCCGCGTCGAAGTTGGAGCGGAAGCGCAAGGCCTGCAGCCGCGCATTCAGCCGCTCGTACGTTTCCGTCAGCACCGGATTGCCCGCCGCGCGGTTGATCGCCTGGTGGATCCGCGCGTTGAGCCGATAGTAGGCGGGCAGGTCGCGCCGCGCGTGGTGCGCGCGCATCTCGTAGTTCAGCGCCTGCAGTTCGGCGACCTCCCCGTCGGTGATCCGCGCGCAGGCCAGCTCGCCGGACAGGCCTTCGAGGGCCGCCATCACCTCGAAGGCGTGCGCCACGTCGTCGGCCGACAACTGCACGGCGATGACGCCGCGATTCGGCAGGTGCTCGACCAGACCTTCGGCCGTCAGCAGCTTCAGCGCCTCACGCAGCGGCGTACGCGAAACGTGCAGACGCTCGGCCAGCTGGCGCTCGTTCAGCTTGCTGCCGGGGGCGATGCCGCCCTCGACGATCAGCGCCCGCAGCCGCTGCGCCACCGCCAGGTGCAGGACTTCGCTGCTTTCGTTCGGTTTGGCGTTCGCGGCCATTGGTATACAAAAATTCGGTCAGCTGCATTCTAGCTCCGCTTGGCAGGCATGCGCGCAATCCGACGGGCTTGCGTTTTGTATACCAGATGACTAATCTTTGCCGCCAGTCCCGCGCGGGGCGCGCGGGCAACCTTCTCCAGCGGGCGATCGCCATGCTCAAGCTGAATTCCCATCCCGCCGGGCGGCACTTCCTGCAGATTCCCGGGCCGACCAACGTGCCCGACGGCGTGCTGCGCGCCATCGACTATCCGACCATCGACCACCGCGGCCCCGAGTTCGCGGTGCTCGGCAGGAAGGTGCTGGCCGAGATCAGGCAGGTGTTCCAGACGACGCGGCCGGTGGTGATCTATCCGAGCTCGGGCACCGGCGCGTGGGAAGCGGCGCTGGTCAACGCGCTTTCGCCCGGCGACGCCGTCCTGATGTACGAGACCGGCCACTTCGCGTCGCTGTGGAAGAAGATGGCGGAGAACCTCGGCCTGCAGCCGGAGTTCATCGCCGGTGACTGGGCGAGCGGCGCTGACGCGGCGCGGATCGAGGCGCGGCTGGCCGAGGACAAGGCGCACGCGATCAAGGCCGTCTGCGTGGTCCACAACGAGACCTCCACCGGCGTGACCTCGAACATTCCTGCCGTGCGGCGCGCGATCGACAGCGCGCGGCACCCGGCGCTGCTGCTCGTCGACACGATCTCGTCGCTCGCCTCGATCGACTACCGGCACGACGAATGGGGCGTCGACGTCACGGTGGCCGGCTCGCAGAAGGGCCTGATGCTGCCGCCGGGACTGGGCTTCAACGCGGTGAGCGAGAAGGCGGTCGCCGCGGCGAGGAACTCGAAGTTCCCGCGCAGCTACTGGCGCTGGGACGAGATCATCGAAGCGAACCAGGGCGGCTACTGGCCGTACACGCCGTCGACGAACCTGCTCTACGGGCTGTCGGCGGCGCTCGACCAGCTGCTGGCCGAAGGGCTGGCGAACGTCTTCGCCCGCCATCGCCGCCATGGCGATGCCACCCGCGCCGCGGTGCGCGCCTGGGGGCTGGAGATGCTCTGCCGCAACCCGGCCGAGTATTCCGACGCGCTGACCGCGGTGGTGATGCCCGAAGGGCACGACGCCGACGCGCTGCGCGCGCTGATCCTGCAGAAGTTCAACATGTCGCTCGGCACCGGCCTGTCGAAGGTCAAGGGCAGGGTCTTCCGCATCGGCCACCTGGGCGACTTCAACGACCTGACCCTGATGGGCACGCTGGCCGGCGTCGAGATGGGGCTCGGGCTGGCCGGGGTACCGCATCGCGCCGGTGGGGTGCAGGCGGCGATGGATTCGCTGCGGGCGGCGGCGGACGGAGCAACGGATCGACAGCGCAAGGCAGCCTGAAGCACGACGATTCGACACACCATGCCAAGGAGTCCAACGACAAGAGGCCGCTTCGCGTCCAACCGCCGCCGCTGGCTGAGCGGCGCCGTCACGCTGCCGACCGCCATTGCCGCGGCTCCGGCCCGGGCGCAGACGGCGGTCCGCCTCGGCCATGTCAGCGAGCCGGGGTCGCTGTTCGCGGCCAGCGCCGAGGGGTTCGGCAGGCGCGCCAATGGCAGGCTCGGCGACAAGGCGAAGGTGGCGGTCGACGGTTCGAGCCAGCCCGGCGGCGACAAGGAACCGCGGCAGAAGCAGAAGCTGGGCACCGTCGAACTGGAGATCCCGTCGCCGTGATGCGCTTGGAGGTCGACCTGTTCGGCATCTTCGCGATGCCCTGCCTGGTCAAGGACCGCGAGCACGGCCACGGCGAGCGGGACATCGACGCGCTGCTCGGTGCTGGCGTGGTGCAGGACGGCTCGGCACCGCCGTCGGCCTGACGCCGGCCGTCACGGCGGGGCGGCTGCGCCGAGGGCCAGCCGATACAATCCGCGCTTTGGCGAAGACCACGGACATGAACGGCAAGACGCGCGCAGGGCCCCTGGTCGGCGTACTGATGGGCTCGAACTCCGACTGGGACATCATGCAGCACGCCTGCGAGGTGCTGACGGAGTTCGGCGTGCCGTTCGAGGCGAAGGTCGTCTCCGCGCACCGCACGCCCGACGAGATGTTCGCCTACGCCGAGGAGGCGCGCAGCCGCGGCCTGCGCGCGATCATCGCCGGCGCCGGCGGCGCGGCGCACCTGCCGGGCATGCTCGCCTCGAAAACGGTGATCCCGGTGCTCGGCGTGCCGGTGCCGTCGCGCTACCTGCGCGGCGAGGACAGTCTGCTGTCGATCGTGCAGATGCCCAAGGGCGTGCCGGTGGCCACCTTCGCCATCGGCGAGGCGGGCGCCGCCAACGCCGGCCTGTTCGCCGTGGCGATGCTGGCCACCGCCGACGCCGACCTCGCGCAGAAGCTCGCCCAGTTCCGCGCCACGCAGACGGAGCGGGCGAGGAACATGACGCTGCCTTTGTGAAGCGTGATGCCCGCTGCGCGGGCTGGTGAGGCGTGATGCGGCCTGCGGCCGCGATGGACGACGGCGTTGCATCGAGCTTTCTTCACCGCGGCCGACGGCCGCCTCACGGGCAGCGCAGCTGCCGTCACCGGCGGTGTAACCGCCATCACCTGATCCGTCCCAATGTCCGACACAGAAAGCGCGCCGACGCGCGCACCGATCCCCCCCGGCAACTGGCTGGGCCTGCTCGGCGGCGGGCAGCTGGGGCGGATGTTCGCGATGGCGGCGGCGAGCCTCGGCTATCGCGTGTGCGTCGTCGATCCCGATCCGGCGAGCCCGGCGGCGGCCGTGTGCGAGCGGCACCTGCAGGCGCCTTACGAGGACGACGCGGCGCTCGCCGAACTCGCCGGGCGCTGCCGCGCGGTGACGATCGAGTTCGAGAACGTGCCGGCTTCCGCGCTGCGCCGGCTTGCCGAGCGCGTGCCGGTGCGGCCGGCGGCCGACGCGGTGGCGGTGGCGCAGGACCGCAGCGCCGAGAAGCGCTTCATGGCCGCGCACGGCATCGAGACGGCACCGCATGCGGTGGTCGAGCGCGCCGACGATCTGCACGGCGCGGACGAGGCGCTCTTCCCCGGCATCCTGAAGACGGCGCGGCTCGGCTACGACGGCAAGGGCCAGGCGGCGGTCGCCACGCGCGCCGAAGCGGTCGAGGCGTGGGACCGGATGGGCCGCGTGCCCTGCGTGCTGGAGAAGCGGCTGGCGCTGCTGCGCGAGGTCTCGTGCATCGTCTGCCGCGGCGCCGACGGCGAGGCGGTCGCCTATCCGCTGATCGAGAACGAGCACCGCGGCGGCATCCTGGCCGTGTCGGTCGCGCCGGCGCGCGTGTCGGCGCCGGTGGCGGCGCGGGCGGCGGAGATCGCGCGCAAGCTGGCGGCGGCGCTCGACTACGTCGGCGTGCTGTGCGTCGAGATGTTCGTGGTCGAGGGCGAGCGCGTGCTGGTCAACGAGATCGCGCCGCGGCCGCACAACTCCGGCCACTTCACGATCGACGCCTGCGCCGCCAGCCAGTTCGAGCAGCAGGCGCGCGCGCTCGCCGGCATGCCGCTCGCGGCCCCGACGCTGCTGGCGCCGGCGGTGATGCTCAACGTGCTCGGCGACGTCTGGTTCCGCGGCGGCGAACGCGTCGAGCCGCCGTGGCACGACGTGCTCGCCATCGGCGGCGCGAAGCTGCACCTGTACGGCAAGCGCGAGCCGCGCCTCGGCCGCAAGATGGGGCACGTGACCTGCCTCGGCGCGACCGTCGAGCAGGCGCTCGAGCGCGCGGCGGCCGCCGCCGCCGTGCTCGGCATCGAGCCGCCGCAGTGAACGCCGCGAAGAACATCGACGCGGCTGCGATCGGGCGCGCTGCGCGGCTCCTCGCCGGCGGCGGGCTGGTCGCCTTTCCGACCGAGACCGTCTACGGCCTCGGCGCCGACGCCGACGACGTCGCCGCCGTGCGCGCGATCTTCGCCGCCAAGGGCCGCCCGGCCGACCACCCGGTGATCGTGCACGTGCTCGATGCCGGCGCGATCGACGCCTGGAGCGCCGGCGCACCGCAAGCGGCGCGGCAACTGGCGCGGGTCTTCTGGCCCGGCCCGCTGACGCTGGTGCTGCCGCGCTCGGCGCGCGCGCACGACGCGGCCACCGGCGGGCAGGCGAGCGTCGGGCTGCGCAGCCCGGCGCACCCGTGGGCGCGCGCGCTGCTCGCCGCGTTTGCGGCCCTGCGTAGTGACCCGGCCGCCGCGCTCGCCGCGCCGAGCGCGAACAGTTTCGGCCGCATCAGCCCGACCACCGCCGCGCACGTGCGCGCCGACCTCGGCGAGAAGCCGGAAGGCCGCGTCGACCTGATCCTCGACGGCGGGCCCTGCCCGGTCGGCATCGAGTCGACGATCGTCGACCTGTCGGGCGCCGCGCCGCGGCTGCTGCGGCACGGCGCTATCACGCGGCGGCAGATCGAGGAGTCGATCGGCGGCGAGGTGCCCGATGCCGGCAGCGGCGCGCCGCGCGCCTCGGGCGGGCTGAAGAGCCACTACGCGCCGCGCACGCCGCTCGAACTGGTGCCGGCGGCCCGCCTTCCCGCGCGCCTCAACGAACTGCGCGGCACGCGGCTGGCCGTGCTGGCGCCGGCGGCGGCGCTGCTCGACTGGCCGGACGACGTCGCGCTGCGGCTGTTGGCGCCGTCAAGCGCACCGGAGTACGCGCGGCGGCTGTACGCGCTGCTGCACCAGCTCGACGAATCCGGCGCGGCGCGCATCCTCGTCGCGCCGCCGCCGCAGGGCGAGGCGTGGGAGGCGGTGCACGACCGGCTGCGCCGCGCTGCGGCGGCGGAATCGCCCGACGACGGCACCTGAACGCGGGGCCGGGCGGCTATGATCCGGCCGCGGCAGCGGGGGCTCCGGTTGTCGCAAGTTCAAACAGGAGGGGACATATGTTCGAGTTTCTGCGGGCGCGCCGGCGCGCCCTGGCGGTCGCCGCCGTATCGGCGGCGGCGATTACCCTGGCATCGTGCAGCGGCGGTGATGCGGATTCGCCGCCGCTCTTTGCAAGGGTCGTCGCGCTAGGAGCAAGCGAGACCGACATCGGCAATTCCTGCGATCTCGTGCCACAGGAGTACTGCACGCCGTCGCCTCCATACGCAGCGGGCAAGACTTCCAACGGCAAGCTGTGGATCGAATTCGTGGCGGAGAGCCTCGGAGCGAGCGCCACCGGTTCGCGATTCGGGGGCACGAATTTCGCCTACTCCGGAGCGCGCACGACGGCGATCTCGGGCGGCCCGACACAACTCGTGCCGAACATGGCCGTGCAGCTGGAGCAGTACCTGGCCTCCGTCGGATACGTGTCGAACCCGCAGACGCTGTACCTCGTCGACGCCGTGTCGTTCGGCAACGACGTCCAGGATGCCCTGACGCTTGCCGCAACCGACCCGACTGCGCCGACGCGGATCGTCACCAACGCCGTGACGAGCATCGTGACGATCATGCAGCGCCTCTATGCGTCTGGGGCACGTCACATCGTGCTCCTGAACAGCACCAATCTGGGCCTGACCCCGCTGGCACAGGTGCTGGGCCCCGCCGCCGTCGCCGCGTCGACTCAGCTTTCGGCGACGTTCAATGGCGCCTTGGGGCAGCAGGTCCCTGCACTCAAAGCCGTATCGCCAGGCCTGAAGATCTACACGATCGACGTGTTTGCACTGTCAAACCAGGCCGCCGCCAATCCCGCGTCCCTCGGCCTGACCAACGGCGCGGAGCCCTGCCTCAATGTCTTCTTGCCCGTTCCGACGATCTGTCCGAACCCGGACGTGTATTTCTATTGGGACGACTACCACGGCACGCAGGAAGCTCACCGTCGCATATCCGTATTGGTCCTCGCGGCGATCGGTCGCTGAGGACGAGAGCTGGAAAGGGAAAACGGCGCCCTTGGGCGCCGTTTTCATTTCGGCCGGCCCCCGTGGCGCAGGCGCAGCGCGAGGATGAACGTCGCCAGCGCCAGCGTGACGACGTTGGCGACGATCACCGGCCAGGCGTTGATCAGGACGCCGTAGACGAGCCACATCGCAACGCCGGCGATGAAGATCGTGTACATGCCGACCGAAATGCCGTCGGCGCGCCGGGTCTTCCACGTCATGTACGCCTGCGGCACGAAGGCGCAGGTGGTCAGCGTGGCGGCGAGATAGCCGATGGCATCGAACAGCATCATGCGGCAGGAAGGATTCCGGAGCGGCGCAGTCTAGAACCTATCTCAGAATCCACGGCGGCCGTCGGGGACTCTGAGATAGGTTCTACCCTCGGCGGCCACTGCGCTGCGGCATACTCGCCGCATGGCCTGGCTCGACCGCATCCCCGTCTGGGTCCTCGTCGCCATCGTGCTGACGCTCGGCCTGGCGCCGTTCGTTCCCGAGCCGCACGTCTGGGAGAAGCTGAAGATGCTCGCTGCCGGCACCTTGAGCCGGCCGATCGACATCTTCGACCTCCTCTATCACGGCGCGCCGTGGGTGCTGCTGGCGCTGAAGCTGGTGCGAATGGCGCGGCGGCGCGGCGCCTGAACCGCCGGCGCGCGGCGCAGCGCGGCAGCGCGGCTGCTCCGAACACGGCATCGCCGCCTGCCGCGATTGACCCTGCGGCAATACGCGCCTAGCTTGCGCAGGCATCGCGCGGGGCCTTCGAACGGGCGCTCCTGCCCATCGATCGATGCTGCGCGTGCGGCGGGCCGACGCTTGCCGGAGCCAGCGCCGTCCTGTCTGTCCCGCAAGCCGGCTCCTCGCCGCAAGTTCAAACGTAATGGGAGAACACCTATGCCAACGTTCATCGCTCTCGGCAACTACACCGACCAGGGCATCCGCAACGTCAAGGACACCGTCAAGCGCGCCGATATGGTCAAGGAGGCCGCGGCCAAGGCCGGCGTCACGATGAAGGACATCGTGTGGACGCTCGGCGCCTATGACCTGGTCGTGACTTTCGAGGCGCCCGACGACGCCGCGATGACCGCTTTCGAGCTCGCCGTCGGCGCTGCGGGCAACGTTCGCACGCAGACGATGCGTGCATTCAACCGCAGCGAAATGTCGGCGATCCTCGCCAAGATGGGCTAGCCGGCGTCTGCCGGCTGCGGTCACGGCCCGCCCGCCGTGGGAGACGGGAAAGCAGCCGCCGCGCCGCGGCGGCTCGCTGTTCTCGCCGAGGGTGTCGTAGGCGGTCACCCATCCGAGCAGGCCGCCGCGCTCGTCGACGACGCTCGCCGAGCGCACGCCGGCATGCTTCATCAGCCGCAGCGCGTCGTCGATCTGCGCATCGGCCTCGACGGTCACCATCGGCGTCCTGTCGAGGTCGGTCATCATCGCGATTCCCGGGGCCTGCAGCGGTACGGTCTGCGCCTGCCGCCGCTCGGCGCCGGACAGGATGACGCGGCGCGCCGGCCGCGTCGGTACGCCTTTCGCCAACTGGTCCATGAGGCCCCCGCTCGACGGGGTGCGCGCGCAAAGCCGCTCTCATCGTGACCGATCGCGTCCGCAAGCGCCATCCGGCATGGCCGCATCCCTGCAAGATCCGCTCGCTCGTGCCGCCGCGCAGCAGCGCGGGCAGGCCGATCCTCGGCGTCGATGACAGGTGCGGCGCAACGCGGTAACGTTCCCGCGCCGCGGACACGGGACGGTCGTCGCGGAACCCGCTGGGAGAAGGCCTCTGGATCTGAACTTCACGCCCAAGGAACTCGCTTTCGCCGCGGAGGTGCGGGAATTCGTGCAGCGCGCGCTGCCGGAGGACATCCGCGCCTCGGTGCTCGGCGGCGAGCACGTCGAGGCCGAGCACCTGTCGCGCTGGCAGAGGATCATCCACGCGCGGGGCTGGGGCGCGCCGACCTGGCCGCGGGAGTGGGGCGGCCCGGGCTGGGACCCGATCCGCCAGCACATCTTCGACGAGGAGTGCATGGTCGCCGGATCGCCGCGCCTGCTGCCTTTCGGCCTGCGCATGGTCGGTCCGGTGCTGATGAAGTTCGGCACGCCGGCGCAGCAGCACCGCTTCCTGCCGCGCATCCCGTCGGCCGAGGACTGGTGGTGCCAGGGTTACTCGGAACCGGGCGCGGGCAGCGACCTGGCGGGCCTGTCGACGCGCGCCGTGCGCCAGGGCGACCGCTACGTCGTCAGCGGCCAGAAGACGTGGACCACGCTGGCGCAGCACGCCGACTGGATGTTCTGCCTGGTGCGCACCGACACCGAGGTCAAGAAGCAGGAAGGCATCAGCTTCCTGCTGATCGACATGAAGAGCAAGGGTGTGACGGTGCGGCCGATCGTGCTGCTCGACGGATCGGTCGAAGTGAACGAGGTGTTCTTCGACGACGTCGAGGTGCCCATCGAGCAGCGCGTCGGCGAGGAAAACCAGGGCTGGACGATCGCCAAGTACCTGCTCGAGCACGAGCGCACCGGCATCGCCAATGTCGGCATCAACAAGCGCGAACTGGGGCGCGCGAAGCAGCTGGCGCGCGAGTGCCTGCGCAACGGCCGCAGCCTCGCCTCCGACCCGCTGTTCGCGGCGCGGCTGGCCGAGGTCGAGATCGAACTGATGGCGCTCGACGTGCTCAACCTGCGCGTGCTCGCCGCCGCCCGCGACCGCGGCTCGCCGGGGCCGATGGCGTCGATGCTGAAGATCAAGGGCTCGGAGCTGTATCAGCGCATCGCCGAGCTGATCCTGGAGACGCAGGGCCGCCCGGCGCTGGCCTGCAGCTTCGATGGCGGAGCGCAGCGCTGGGTGCAGGATCCGGCGGCGGCGTTCTACCTGAACCTGCGCAAGGTGACGATCTACGGCGGCTCGAACGAGATCCAGCGTTCGATCATCGCCAAGCGCGTGCTGGAACTCTGAAGAACTCTCTTTGCCACGGATGAGCACGGATTACACGGATCAAGGGCTCCTGTTCTTTCAGTAATCCGTGTTCATCCGTGTGAATCCGTGGCCAAATCCTTTCCGGCATTCGCCGTGACTGCTGCGGGCGAGTGAAAGGGACCTGATGGACTTCACCTATTCCGAAGACCAGTCAATGTTCGTCGCCAGCTGCGAGCGGCTGGTGCGCGAACGCTGCTCGTTCGACGCGCGCCGCGCGGTGGCGAGGTCGCCGGCCGAGACCGTGCCGCCGCTATGGTCCGAGTTCGCGCAGCTCGGCCTGACCTCGCTGCTGGTGCCCGAAGAGGCGGGCGGCCTGGGCCGGCCGCTGATCGACGGCGTGCTGGTGGCGCAGACGCTCGGCCGCGGCT
>Ga0209254_10003617_pt1 | contig 14089 bp, 9 predicted proteins | sample FrelakmetDIP11DI_FD_187148 | JGI IMG/M metagenome (GOLD analysis project Ga0209254, IMG submission 187148) | Freshwater lake sediment microbial communities from the University of Notre Dame, USA, for methane emissions studies - DIP11 DI (SPAdes)... | ecosystem: Environmental > Aquatic >...
GGAACGACGACGCCGACGGGGCGGGCGGTTGCTCGCGGCCGGCGTGGCGCAGGCGGAGGTGGCGCGGCGGGTGGGTGTCACTCGAGCGACCGTGTCTCGACTCATCTGGATGACGGCGCCGCCTTCCGGCAACCAGGCGCGGACCACACCGCCTGCGTTCCTCGATGACGGGTGCAGGATCACGTTCACTTCCGTCGCCCGGTCTCGCGCAATGACGCCATGCGAGTACCCGCACCTGTTCGTGGACCCGTGACTCTCGGTCGCCTGCACGTCGAGCGCGAATTCGCCGACAGGATCGCTGCCAGATTGGTGCGATAGCGATTCGAAATGCGGTTCAAGGTCTCTTCCTCCCGCGTGTCATCGATGGACGTCGGATCGACCGTGTATTCGCGCCACGTGTCCTGGCCCCCGGTTGCTTCATGGAATTGTGAAGGCAAACGGCACGGTGACGTTCGTGCAATCCCAGGGGCAGCTCTGGTAACGGACCCTGCCGAGCACCGTCCGGCCCGATGCAAATGCTCCGTCGACTGGTGATTCGATCCGGAACGTCGCTCGCACCACTGGCTTGTAGTCACCGAGGTGCGAGTACAGGTCCGCGACTGCAGCGGCCAGCTGGTCGGGGTGTTCTACCCACAGCGCTGCACCCGAGTACGTGGCACCGGCCAGCAGGTTCAGCGTCTCGAAATCCGGATTGGGGGATGCACCATTGATGCCGATCGCGACGATCCGCACCTGGTGGGCGCGGCTCTTTGCGATCACCTGATCACGCAATCGGCGGCAGTTGTCACTGGATCCGCAGGCCCGGTCCTCGCCGCTGGTCAGCACCAGGATCGCGCCGTAGCCCTGCTGGGCATTGGCAATCATGAAATCCAGTGCCTGGTCGACTGCGGGCAACAGTGCACCCGCGCCGCCCTCCAGCGTCGCCAGGGTATCCGCGTCCCGGAAATGCTGCCGCGCGTCCGTCGTGAGCCTCGGATTCTCGACCGGGAACGGGGTGAGTGGACTGCGTGGCAACGCGCTGGGCTGACCGGACGTCGCATCGTCGGCTGCAAATGCGCCGAGGATGCCCCGTTGAAGTCCTGCGCCGCGGTCGGTTGCGAAGCCGAGGAAGTACTTCGCTGCAAACACTCGGCGGTCATCCCGGTCGAATGCGGCGTATGCGTCGCTCTGGTCCACCAGCACGGCAGCCTCGAAGGACCCGAAGTACAGCGACGCGTTCGAGGACCACCTCCAGTCGACGGCCTGGCCGGATTCGACACCCGAGTAAGGGGCATCGAAGCCCTCCGGTCCGGCGATGCAGTCGGACAGGACAACCCGCGCATCGTTGCCGCGATCGGGCACGCACGGCTCGATGCGGAAGTCTCTGACTGTTGTCCGAGAGTTTTCCCCGGACACATCGATGATTTGCACCGCGAACTCGAGGCTGCGTCCGTCGGGGCTGACGCCCGCACCGGCGAGCGCGACGCCGGCCACGCCGCCCGCCGGAAGACTCGTCGCCGGCCGGGTCGAGATCGTAAGTCGCAGCGTCTGGCCAGCCTTCAGCACCACGTCCGGCTCACTGCCGGCGTGGTCGGGTGCCACGGCGAAGATACCCACCCGTCCGGCCGGCATGTCGAATCGCGCCGACCCGCTTGCGTCCGTCGCGGCCTGGTACGTACGTCCGGCTTCGAGTGCATAAGCCGTGATGTGCACTCCGCGGGCGGGTTCGCGCAGCGGGTCAAGCACCTGCACGATCACACTCCCGCGGCCGACCGAGGCGGATTCCGTTACGGGCGCGGGCGTCGGTGCCGGGGCGGCGACCGCACCTTTGCCATCCGACGATTGTCCGCAGGCGGCGACCGCGAGCGACGCGATCACCACGACCAGCCTCAGGTTGATCCACCCCGCCCCGCAAGGCGACGGCCACGAGCGGAACGGGGCGACCGAGGGGCTGGACGGCCTCTTTGCGCAGGTGTCCTCTGCATGCAATGCGTGGTTCACGATCAGTTCCTCCTGGGTTGTCCGACACGATGAGGCGATTGCCGTGGCGTGAGCATCACGGGACGGGGCTGGCGAGGTCTTTGGCCGGAGCTGAATCCTTGTGAGGCGATATGAGGCCGACTCAACACGGCGGACATCGGCGCCCTGGTCTCGTCTCAATCAGGGGATTTCGACGGTGAACGGGATTTCCATGTCGCCGCAGAACTCCGGGCATTCCCGGATCCGGACTGTGCCGATCACGGTCCGACCGGAAGCGAAAGTACCGGCCGTGGGGGCCTGGATCTGAAACGTCACGTCGCGCCGGTTCTCGGGCCATCGCTGGTTCCGGAGCGCGGTCCGGAGGGTGGCGGGCAGATGGCTGGAGTACGAACCCGAGAACGCGGCGCGGTCTCCGTTATAGCTCCCCTGGCTAAGCGCACCCAGCGCCTCCCGGTCGGCACCCGTGGCGTCCGCGGACACGCCGATCGTCGTGATGGTGACTTTCCTGTCGCGGCTCTTCTGCAGGACCTGGCGGCGACGTTCCTTGCACTGCGAATAGGTGCCGCAGGTCGTGTCCCGGCCGTCAGTGACGACGAAGATGGTGGCGATCTCATCGGGTCCGGGGGCAGCAAACTCGATCAGGCGGTCAAGGGCGTCATACAGCGGAGCGCCCCCTCCCTCGAGCGAACCCAGCGCATCGACGGTGGGGAACAGCTCGCGGCCGGCGGCCCCGACCACGGGGTTCTCGACTGGAAAGATCGTAAGCGGCTGCTGCGGCAGCAGAGCCGGCTGCCCGCTCGCGGCATCGTTGGCGGCAAAGGCCGCAAGACTGACCCGGCGGTCCAGTTCGCCCCAGGTGAGGAAGTACTTTGCAGCGAACAGCCGGTGGTCGCCCGGATCGTTCGACGTGACCGTGCCGCTCTGGTCGAGCAGCAGTGTCGAGGAGAGCGAGGGCGCGAACATCCCGTCATAGCAGCACACGACGACCTTGCTGCTCGCAAGGGGGGATCCATTGTTGAGCACTGCATAGGGCGCGTCGAAGCCTTCGGCCCCCGCCAGACAATCCGGTTGAAACCTGGGTTCGTCGTTCGTCGTGTCGGGGACGCAGTCGAGAATGCGGGGGCTGGAGCCGGCCCAGAGCCCGAGCATGCCCAGACTGAATTCGAGTGTCCGCCCGTCGTCGCGCACCCCTCCCGCAACCACGTGTGCTCCGCTGATGCCCAGGATCGGCGCGACGAGCGTCGGCTCAATTTCGACGTATACGTTCACCGTCCCCTGCCCGCCGAGCGAAGGGAGATTCACATTGCCGTCATTCGGGTATCCGTGCTGGTCACGGGCCCACGCACCGACGGTGACCGCGTCGTCGATGACGCCGGTGATTTCCGCGCGACCATTCGCGTCGGCGACGGCCGACTTGTGCTCGTCGGCCCATTTCGAGGACACGTCGATCCGGGCGCCCGGCACCGGAGCACCCAGCAGGTCGGTGACGGTGACGACGAGGTTGCCGCGACCAGTGGGCTTGGGCGTGGTGGGCTGAGCGATCGGCGTCGTCGGGGCGCCGCGGGAGCCGTCGTCGCCGGAACCACCCGAGCAGCCCGTGGTGACGAAACCCAGCGCGGCGAGTCCGATGCAGATACTGCGCGTGATGGCGTTCATCTTCCTCTCCTCCTGTGCGCCCCTTCGGGCGTCGATTTACCAGTGGGGAGAGGGTCTCGGACCGATGCGAAGATTGCTTTGACTGCAACTGAATTGAATTGAATCCCCCTGAATCCTGCGTCGGGCCTCGATCCATCCAGTCGCCTTGACCCCGATTAACAAGGATTCAGGTGGGCTGAAGGACTCCTGATCTCCGCCAGCCGACTGTCCGTCCCAGAAGGCGCGGCAATTCCGCCGGCCATCGGGAGGAGAATGCTGATGAACACGCGAATCACATTGGTCGCCGCGGCCGCGCTGGCGATCGGCGGTTACCCGGCCACCGGACTTGCCCAGGGCCAGGCGTCGGGCCGATCCCAGGCGCCTGCACCACTCGAGGGCACCTGGGTGGTCTCAATCCGCCCGATCTTCTGCTCCGGCCCGAGCGCGGGCGAGGACGTGCCGGGCGTCGATCCCATCAAGACTCACTTTACGTTCGGTCGCGGCGGCACGCTGGTCGAGACGAACTCGAACCCATACTTCGGCGTTGGCAGCCGAAGCAGCGGCACCGGCTGGTGGGAGCGGACCGGACGCACCTCGTACCAGTTCGCGACGCAGGCGTTCCTGGTGTTGCCGGAGGCGCCTTACCTGCCTGGCATCCATCGGATCGAACAGACGGTCGAACTTCGTAGCGACGACGAATGGTCCAGCAGCGGGCGGGTCAGCTTCTTCGAGACTTTCGACCTGAACGACGCGCCCGGCCTCGCCCCGTATCGAGCTGGATGCATCCGCGCCAACGGCGTACGCATGAACTGACGGATCGGCTGGCTCACGCGGGCTCTGCCAGGGACGGCGGGGCCCGTGTCACGGCGCTAGTCGGGCGCCAGCGGCAGATCGCCCGTGAAGTGTTCCGCTCCGGGTGACGGGTCGAATCCGCGGTTCGAAGTCTCGAAATCGTCGGTCCGACCCACGATCTCGAGGCGATTGCCGGTGCCGCGGTTGACGGTTTCCTCGGGTCCATCGACGGCTGCATAGACGTTCCGGCGCTGCCCGCTGCCGATCGAGTCCCTGATACTCACTCGCAACACGTTGTGATCGCCCGCCGGGAACTCACCCGGCCCCTCGCCCTGGACCACCTCGCTCCAGGCCGCCCGCAGCTCGAGGTCGGCCGCACTCGCGCCCTCGGTACGGATCCGAAGACGCTCGAGATCCAGCTCCAGCCGGTTGCGATGCAGGGTCGGGCTCCCGGCGCCGAGCCGACGCGCCGCGGCCGCCATGAGACCGCCCACGAATCCCTCGATCCGGTCGTCCCTGGACTCGATGCGCAGCAAGTTGCCGGACGCGCCCTGGCCGGGCAGCTCCTGGAAATGCGGGGAACTGCTCGCCCCAAGGAGCAGCCAGCCATGCCTCTCCATACCGGATCGGCGATACAGGTTGCCCAGCGATTCGACGCGCGTGACGGCATCGCGTACGAGCTCAGGGCGGCTCGTGCCTCCGCCGGCGACCAGGGGACCATCGAAACGGTTGCCGACGAGGCGCGCCTCGACGTGTCCAGCCGCAACGAAGTTGGTAGCAAGAACAGCGGCCCCCGTGCGGGAGCTCACGATCGAGCGCTCGACGAGCAGGCCGAGGCGTGCGCCCTCATGCGCGGCAGGTGCCAGTTCGAAACGCGGATTCAATGTCAGCAGCACGATGCCGTGACCGACGGGTCCGTCCTCCGAAAACCCGACCGGTGTCGGATTCACGAGCTCGCACTCGAAAATGTCGGCCATGATCACATCACGCGGAGCCCGCGAGGCGACCGACACGACGTTGCCGCGGCGCTCGGGCGGCCCTGCGGCTTCGCGGTCGAGCACGCGCAGGCGCTCAAGCCGGCTGCCGTTGCCGAGCGACAGCACCGGGCCCTCGAAAGCCGCCGCGACCCGCAGCGTCGTCGCGGTCCCCGCCTCGAAGCCGGCAGGAAGCCCGTCGGCGTCGAACTGCATGACGCCGGCGCCGGCGAGCGTGGTGCCGTCGGGCACGATCAGCGGCCGATCGACGAGGTACTCGCGGGCGGCGAGTTCGATGCGACGCCCGCGGTTCGCGGGCTGCAACGCGGCTACCAGTTCCCGCGTCGAGCCGGCGAACACGACCCCCCGATCCTCCGCCGCGGCGCTCGACCCCCAGCCAGAGATCGCGAGTACCCCGAGGGCCAGACCCAGCCAGGCGGTCGTCGCGCCGCTCAGAAGCGGTACCTCAGGCTCACGAAGTAGCGCTGCCCAAGCACGTCGTACAGCGCCGGTTCCGTATTCGACTGCGAGTAGCTCGGGAAGATGGGCGGCGCCTCGTCCAGCAGGTTCTCGACTCCGACCGTGGCCGTGAGGCCTTCGAGCCAGCCGTCGTCGAACCCGTATGTCGCCCCCGCGTCAATGTAGTCGCGCGAGGGAACGCGGAAGTCCGGGTAGCGGGCATCGCGCATGGCGTCGATGTGCTGCCAGCGCGAGTATAACGTGAGCCCCTGCCAGCCGTAGCGCAACCCCAGCAGCGAGCGCCAGCGCGGGATGGCGCTGCCGAGTGCGCGGAACCCGATCGTGCCGACGTACTCGACCTTGCCACCATTCGGCTCGATGGCCTGCCACTCATCCACGTAGTTCACGAGCGCGTTTGCTTCCAGCCGGCCGGGTCCGGCCGGCATGCTCCAGTCCACCTGCACGTCGACACCCGTCGTATCCACGCCGCCGACGTTCTGGTCGAGCTCAAGCGCGAAAATCTGGCCGGTAGCAGCGGTGCGCTCGAAGAACTGGCAGAAGCCGTTGGCCGGGTCGTAGGTCGGGTTGAATTCGGGGCTGAAGCAACGGTCCTTCGCGATGTCCACCTCCCAGCGTCCGATCGCATTGCGAAAGTCGATGCTGTACCAGTCCACGGTCAGCGCGAGATCGCGCAGCGCCGCCGCGACAAACGGTGATCGCAGGACCACGCCAACGGTGTACGTGTCGGCCTCCTCCGGTTCGAGCTCGGGGTTGCCACCACTCACCCCCTCCACGCGACGCAGCAGATGGCTGAAGGTGGCGAGCTGCGCGGGAGTCATGCCCTGGGCGAGGCACAGCGCCTCGACCTGCAGCCGGTCGGGGCCATTGCGTTGCGGGCTCGTCACGCCGCAGGGATCCGGCGGCTCGAACAGGAACTGCCCGGCCACCTCTGGGTAGTAGAGCTCCTCGATGCTCGGGGCCCGAACCGCGTGCTGGAACGAGCCGCGCAGCAACAGCAGGCGCTGCGGTTGAAACGTGAGTTCGGCCTTGTACGCATCGGCACTGCCGGCCTGAGCGTACTCGGAGAACCGGTAACCCACACCGAGCTCCAGCGCCCGGCCCTTGGCGTCATCACGCCACAGCGGCAGGCGCGCCTCGCCGTACAGGTCCACGTTCGATTCGTCGCCGGAGCGTGCCGCACCCGCGCCGAACCCCGCTATGTCGGGCCGCGGCCCGATGACCCCTGGAACCTCCGGGACGAAGACCGTGAGCTTCGGGTCCGGTACGTAGTCAAACTCGTCGCGCTTGTAGAAGACGCCGAACGCTGAGGTCACAGGCCCGGCGGGCATCGTGAACAACGGGCCCGTGAACGTCGCCTCCGCCAGGGACTGGTCAACGGTGGCCTCAGTGGCGGCACCGGTGATCGCGTAGTCGACGCAGGCGGCCTTCACCGGACCCTTGCCGAACGGGTCGAAGCCGCCACAGATCGCGACACCCCCGTCCGGAGCGAACAGCAGGTCCTCCAGGCGTGAGACGCGCACGTTCCCGTACTGGCGCTCTTCGCGCTCGTTACGACCAGCCTGCGCATAGATGTCGTAGCGCCACTCTCCCGGCAGAGCACCTTGCATCCCGAGGGTTATCTGCAGCAGGCTTCGATCGTTCTCAGCACGCAGAGGCCCCGCCTCCGACATCAGTCGCAGGAAGCGAAACGGCACGTCGGGATTCACCCGTGACGCGACCAGCGTGCCGAGGTCCGGGGGGATGAATGGATTCGTCGGCGGCACGAGCAGGATGCTGCTGCTCGTGGGCCCGATCTGCCGCGTCGCGGTGTAGTCGGCCCAGAGTAGCTGCGCGTAGGCCGCGAGGGCCGGCGAGAATTCGAACCGGCCGCGCAAGATGGCCGAGGTCCGCTCGAGCGGCAGCTGCAGCGCGGTGGTCGGCGCCGTGTCGAAGCTGTGTGCGCGGTCGTTGAAGTAGCGGGGTTCGATCTCTCCACGAAAATTGACGACGCTGCCGGGCGTGACGTTGTCGCCGATCGTGAACACCGTCCGGTCCGGATTGGTACCAAGGCCAGGGTAGTAAGGCGCGGTCCCGGGCGCGTACCCGTAGGTCTCGAACAAGCGCTCGAAGACCTCGGGATCCGAGAACACGACAGCCACGCCCTCCTCAAGGACCCCGTCGCCGCTGCCGAGAAACGCGCCACCCGGCCCCAGCCCCTCGGTCTCGTCGGGGTAGTACTCCAGCATGCGACGACTGGCTCGACGCGCGTCCTGGGTCACCAGTTCGCGTTCTGCATAGCCTAGGTAGGCGACCACATTGCCGCGCCCACCGCCCAGCGTCGTGCCCGCCAGAAGCCCGGCCGAATACTCTTCGCCGTCGCCGTGACTGGTCTGCATCCACTCGGCGTGGGTCTCGAAGCCGTCGAACTCCTCACGCAGGCGAAGGTTCACGACGCCGGCGATGGCGTCCGAGCCATAAGCGACGGAGGCGCCGCCGGTCATGACGTCGACCGCCTCGATCATCATTGGAGGAATGAGGTTGAGGTCCACCGAGCCGCGACCGTCGGACGGCATCAGGCGCTTGCCATTCACCAGCACCAGCGTCTGCGCGCTGCCGATCCCGCGCAGCGACAGGTTCGCCTGGCCGTCGTTGCCGGGCGCATTGGACGTGCCACTGACCGTCGGAACGAACTGGGGCATCATCGCGAGCGTACGCTCGACAGAGATCGGGCTCGATTCTTCGAAGGCGCTGGCTGGCACCGACACGATGGGATTCGCGGACACGAAGCCTGGCTGGACGATGCGCGAGCCAGTGACCTCGATCTCCTCGAGAGTCTCGTCGGCCGCCGCCGCCCGCAATGCAATCGCGCACGCCATTGCCAGGACTGCGATCCGCGACGGCCCGACCGCGAGCGCCATGTGCGAGATCCCTCCCCCGCGAGGCGCGTCTTTTTCCCGCGTCGCCTCGACTCTGGCGGAATCATTACACCATGCCGCCGCCGGACACAACGAGTTCGCCGTCGGGACCACGAAGCTGGTTGCGTGCACGTCGCCTCACCGCCGACGCCGCTTGAGCGCGACGCGCCCAGCCCGTAGGCTCGGAGGCGTCGACCGCGACGGCTCTGGCAAGCCCGCACCCGCTTTCACGCGAGGACCATGAACACCACGGCGCCGGCTGCCTACCTGTTCGAGGGATTCCGCCTCGACCTGGCTCGCCGTCGCCTGTCCGATCCCGCGGGCAACGCCTTGCAGCTCTCGGGGCGCGCCTTCGACGTGCTCGTCTACCTGGTCGAGAACCGCGCCCGCGTCGTTGGCAAGGACGAGATCATGCGCGCCGTCTGGCCGCGCGTGGTCGTCGAGGAAAACAACCTCAACCAGGCGATCTACAACCTGCGCAAGGCGCTCGCGGATTCCCGCGAGTCGCCGCGATTCATCCTCACCATCGCCGGTCGCGGCTACCAGTTCATTGCGGAGATGCGCAGCGAGACCGTGGCCGAAATGCCGTCTCCGATGCCCGTGACAGTGACGGTCCCAGCCGCGGCCGTCGTGTCGTCACCCGCCATCTCCGAGACGGAGCCCGTCCCTCTGCGAGTGCCAGCCCTGGATCCCTCCCCCTCGCCGCCGGTCGAACTCCATCCGCCGGCTCGCGAGCCCGCCGAGGCGCGTCCACTGCATACGCGTCGCTGGCTGCTGCTGGCGAGTGCCGCCGCCGCGGGCGCGGTCGGCGTCCTGTGGTGGAAGCGGCCACGAACTCCGGACACCGGCATTCCGCCGTCGCTGGCTGTCCTGCCGTTCAGGCCACTGCTCGAGCCGGATGCGAATGCCGCCGTCGAGTTCGGTCTCACGGAGACGCTGATCAACCGCCTGGGCGAGCTGCCCGGCGTCGTGGTCCCGCCGCTCAGCTCGGTGCGTCGCTACGCTGCGCCCGGCACGGACCCGCTGCAGGCGGGACGCGAACTCGGCGTGGCCGCTGTGCTGGATGGCCACGTGCAGGTCGCAACCGACCGGCTGCGCGTCACGGCCAGACTGCTCGACACACGCGACGGGCGCGCCCTGTGGTCGGGCCGGTTCAACGAACGGCTCGACGACTTCTTCGCCGTGCAGGAGTCGATCGCGGACCAGGTCGTCGCGGCACTCGCCGTCGAACTCTCGCCGCAGCAGCGCGATCGGCTGACCCGCCGCGACACCGCGGATCCCGAGGCGTGGCAGCTTTATCTTCAGGGGCGCTACCACTCGAGCCGCCGGACCGAGGAGAGCCTCGGACAGGCGCTGAAGTTCTATGAGGCGGCGGCGCGCCGCGACCCCTCGTTCGCACTTCCGCAGGTCGGCATCTCCGACGTGCTGGCCGTGCAGGGGGTGTTCGGCATGCGGCCGCCGCTCGCGGTGTTTCCCCGAGCACTGGCAGCGGTCGAGCGCGCCGTCGAACTCGACGACGACCTCGCCGAGGCTTACACGTCGCTCGGACACGTGAGGCTCCAGTTCGAACGCAACTGGCGCGAAGGCGAACGGCTGTATCGCCTGTCGCTATCGATGCGACCCAACCAGGGGCTGGGCAGGCTCCTGCTGGCCAACTGCCTCATCATGCAGGGCCGCAATGAAGAATCGCTGACCGAGGGCCAGCGCGCGCAGTCGGTCGAGCCGGCAGATGTCACCTTCGCCGCGAACTACGGGATGCTCCTGATGTTGTCCCGCAGGTTCGACGCGGCGTACGAGCTGCTGACCAGCCTCTACGCGACGACGCAGGACTTCCCGCTGCTGCGACACCACCTTGCACGGCTGCACGTCCTGCGCGGCGAGCCTGGGGAGGCCATCCGCCTGCTCGAGGGGTTCGTTGCGCGGGCCCCGGGTTCGTTCTCGAACCTCGGCCGTGCCTATGCCCGAGCCGGACGGGTGGACGACGCTCGCGCGGAGATCGGACGCCTGCTGGCGCTCGGCAAGGAAGGCTTCGGTGTCGGATACGACGCGGCGCTGATCCACGCCGCGCTCGGGGAGCGGGACGCAGCGCTCACATCGCTCGAGTCGGGGCTCACCGACTACTCGCAGACGATCCTTTTCATGAACGTCGAACCCGGCTTCGACGCCCTGCGGGAGGAGCCGCGCTTTCGCGCGGTCTCCGCCCGCCTCGGCCTCGGTTGAACCGCACGGCATCATCGGAATCGCCACTGGACTCGTCAAGGTATGCGAACGACGAACGGGATGTACGTCGTGATGCAGTCGAATGGGCAGATCTCGTGTCTCACTTGCCCCAGCACCGTGCGTCCCGCAGCAAAGGTGCCGGCGACTTCCGACCGGATCCGGAACGTGACGCTCAGAGTATCGATCTCCTTGTTCTGATACCGCTGCACCGTACCGAGGATCTGGGCCAGCTGGCGCGGATCCCAGGCCCAGAACATGGCTCCGCGGTCGTGCGACTGCGCAAGCAGACCGAGCATTTGCTGGCCGACGCCTCCCGAGGTCGGGGCAAGCCCGACGGCCAGGATGCCCACGTCCATGCGCCGACTCTTCTCCATCACAGCGTCGAGTTGAACCCTGCACTGCGCCGAGGTACCGCAAGTCGTGTCACGACCGTCCGTGACGATGACCAGATCCGTCCCAGCGCGAGCGGAATCCAGCATCCAGTCGATCGCCGCAAGCAGGGGAGCGCGGCCGCCCTCGAGCATTGCCAGCGAGTCGACCTCCCCGAACAGTGACCAACCGTCGGAAGCTGAGCGCGGGCTTTCGACTGGGAACAACGTAACGGGCGTCCGCGGCAGGAGTGCGAACTGGCCCGACGCCGGGTCATCGGCCGCAAAGGCCACCAGCGCGACGGCATACCGGTCACTGGTCCTGGACAGCAGGTACTTCGTCGCGAACAGGCGCCTGTCGGCAGGATCGGCGACCGCGAAGCTCGAACTCTGATCGAGCATCAGCGCCGTGGAGGCGGCTCGAGCAGAGACCGGAGCGGTGACTCGTCGGGTCGGGATCGCGAGCGCGTCGTACACCTCCGCGTACGATGCGTCGTACCCGTCCGCCCCCGACACGCAGTCTGGCTGGAACCGCGGCGCGTCATTCGCTGCATCGGGAGCGCATGGTTCGACGCGCATCACGCCGACACCTTCGGACCAGTTCCACCCAGTCCACGGGTCCGGCGCCTGAACGATGGACAGGGTGAACTCGAGTTCGCGTCCAGCGTCGCGCACGCCTCCGGCCGCGACCGACGCGGCGGCGATGCCCCCCGACGTGCCATGGGCCGGCGCCGTCACGACGGTGACCGACCGCGATTCGTTCGCGCTCACGGCAACGTCGCGCTGCCGGCCTACAGATTCGTCGGTCCACGCCTGCACGCTTGCCTTGTCCGCGATCACACCGTCGAATGCGGCACGACCGGCAGCATCCGTGAGCGCTTGCTTGTCCTCATCATTCCAGATGGTGTCTATCCAGACCATTGCGCCGACCTGAGGCACGCCCAGTGCGTCCGTGACGGTCACGACGACGCTGCCCCGGCCACTAGGCTTGGCGTTCTGGGGCGTTGGCGTCTGACCCGGATTCAGCGCCCCTGACGGTGGGCCCGACGATCCGTCGTCGCCGTTGCATCCGACCAGGCCCGCGAGCAGCACGGACAGGGACACGACGTAGAAGGACTTCACCAAGGCCGCGGACACCCCTGCGATGCTCCCGGCCGGACCATGGACACTGCGGTTCATTGCCACACCCTCCCCACTGACTTCGCACCGGCGCTCGATCACCGTACGGGCAGAGTCGGCCCAGTGGAGGTGTGGTCTCTTTGGCGGGAACTGAATCGTTCTGAACCGAACTGAAGACGCGCGGAAATCCGCTCGGGGCAAGGCGGGCGCCCACCAGCGCCAGCGCCTCAGGCAATCGCCCGGTGATCGGCGACCCCGGACGGGTAGTTGTCCGCGACGATCACCGCCGCGGCGTTGCGGGCCAGGGCCAGATACACGACCTCCCGCGGGTGAACGCTCGCCCCGTCGATGTTCCCGCGGGCCTTGTCACGGCTTAGAGCGCCAGCACGGTCGCGAAACACAGCTGTGACATCACCCATGCATAGTCGAGGTAATAGAAGCCGCAGTCACCCTTGGCCCGACCCCACGAGTTCTTGTTGAAGTGGCCGCCAGCCACCGGGTCGTTCGGAGCGAGCCTCACGTAGCCGTCAGCCGTGTTCTTGAAGGCGTCGGTTAGCGTGAAGCCGAAGATGAGCGGCACCTCGCCCGAGCGCAGCAGGACTGCCGTCTGCAGCGCGCCCTCCGTGACGATCCCACGTAATGCATGGCACCGACGTACAGGCCGTCGTCCTGCATCGCGCCGGTCGAGACGAGGATGTCGCCATCCACCTCGCCGCGGTAGTACGCGTGCTGCCCGGACAAGTTGTGCGGAAGATCGCCGGCGACCATGCCGAGCGTCTCGACCGTGGCCACCGTGGCGAAGGCTGCACAGGTTCCCCGCTTGCCCTGGTCCTTTATGCAGGTGATGCGCTCCTTGAGGGTAGACCGGTCGTTCGCCGCGAAATCGGCCACGGGCAGGAATGGGTCGATAGCGCCCGATCTCCGTTTTGGAATGCGGTCACTCGGCTCCAGAGTCTCCAGATTGCCGACAGACGTCCGGCAATGGCCGCTTGCGCAGAAGTCCGCATTGCTCGATGAGTTCAGCGAACGGCGGCTTACAGAGTGAACCGGCCAGTGGACCAGAAAATCGCCACAGGCAGGTGTGGGTCGTTACTTCCGGTTGACCGTCCGGTTCCGGGGCCGCCAGATCCACCTAAATTCCTGATAGGCAACCCGCCCGAGCGAGGGGTGAACATCTGTCTCCTCATCCAACCGCGAGGAAAGTCAGATGAACGCTAGTACTGAGACGGTCAGGTGCCCGTGGAACAAGGGCAAGCTCGTTGGGCAAAAGTTGCCTCTAAAGGCGAAGGAAATCTGGGCGGTTCGGTTCCGGCTGCAACTGGAACATCGAACCCGCGACCTTGCCCTGTTCAACCTTGGGATCGACAGCAAATTGCGCGGCTGCGACCTGGTAACACTCCGCGTTCGGGATATTGTCCAAGGAAGTCGGGTCTGCGCGCGAGCGATCGTGATGCAGCAGAAGACACAGCGTCCGGTGAAGTTTGAGATCACCGAGCAGACAAGGGACGCGGTCGGCGCCTGGGTGGCGGAGGCAGGGCTTCGCTCCGACGACTTCCTGTTCCCAAGCCGGATCACTGCGTCACCGCACCTCACCACACGGCAGTACGGCCGAATCCTGAAATCGTGGGTGGCGGCGGTTGGTCTCGAC
>Ga0209254_10003618_pt1 | contig 14089 bp, 9 predicted proteins | sample FrelakmetDIP11DI_FD_187148 | JGI IMG/M metagenome (GOLD analysis project Ga0209254, IMG submission 187148) | Freshwater lake sediment microbial communities from the University of Notre Dame, USA, for methane emissions studies - DIP11 DI (SPAdes)... | ecosystem: Environmental > Aquatic >...
CTTGGCGATGAGGACGAGCGTGTCGGGATCGACGCCCGGCCCTTGCGCCTGGGCCGGCAACCCGACTGCGCAGGCTGCCAGAGTGAGGAGGGCGATGAACAGACGGCGCATGGCGAAGCTCCTTTCCGACTCGCGGCGGCGCGCACTCGCGCGCTCGCGCCCACGATAAATCCGACGCGCCGCACGGTGCAACCGCGAGCGGCACGGACAGCGTAACAGATGTTCTTCGGTGCGCCACTCTCGCAACGCACCACGATGCTCCACGCTTGCGCGTCGCGCGGCGACCTGCAAGGGCCGTTCCTGTCGCGTCCTGCACGCCCGCCTTTGCACCTTCACAAGGCATACGTTGGGGACCGTCACCGCGCAGCGTCGTCGTCAGCTTGGCGCAAGCGGAGCGTGATCGTCGCTCTACGCGGTGCGGCGCTCGTCGGCTTCGAGGGGGAAGGAATGGCGCCGATGCGATCGGCGGCGCGTCGTGGCACCGGCGATCGGGTCGAGGAGAGCACGAAGATGTTCAGGGCGCCGCGGGCGTCCAGCCGTCCTGGGTCATCAACGGATGCTCGGGGACGTCCACAGTTCGGGACAATGCGCCGCCGCACCGTCTCGCCCGCCGCCCGTTTTAACCTCCAATCGTGTCCCGCGCTCAAGTGCCAGCGTGACGGCACGGGTGGCGGCTAGAAAAACGCCTGGATCCCCGTCTGCGCGCGACCGAGGATCAGCGCGTGGACGTCGTGCGTACCCTCGTAGGTGTTGACGACCTCGAGGTTCACGACGTGGCGGATGACGCCGTACTCGTCGGAGATGCCGTTTCCGCCGAGCATGTCGCGCGCGGTGCGCGCGATGTCGAGCGCCTTGCCGCAGGAGTTGCGCTTCATGATCGAGGTCGCCTCGACCGCCGCGGTGCCCTCGTCACGCATGCGGCCGAGGCGCAGGCAGCCCTGCAGGCCGAGCGTGATCTCGGTCTGCATGTCTGCGAGCTTCTTCTGCACCAGCTGGTTCGCGGCGAGCGGCCGGCCGAACTGCTTGCGGTCGAGCACGTACTGGCGCGCGGTGTGCCAGCAGAACTCCGCGGCGCCGAGCGCGCCCCATGAGATGCCGTAGCGCGCCGAGTCGAGGCACGTGAACGGGCCCTTTAGACCCTTCACGTTCGGTAGCAGGTTCTCCTCTGGGACGAAGACGTCGTCCATGACGATCTGCCCGGTGACCGACGTGCGCAGCCCGACCTTGCCGTGGATGGCGGGCGCCGACAGGCCGGTCATCCCCTTCTCGAGGAGGAAGCCGCGGATGTCGCCGGCATTGTCCTTCGCCCACACCACGAAGACGTCGGCCACGGGCGAATTCGTGATCCACGTCTTCGCCCCGCTGAGGCGATAGCCGCCGTCCGCCTTGCGTGCTCGCGACTCCATGCCCGCGGGGTCGGAGCCGTGGTTCGGCTCGGTGAGGCCGAAGCAGCCGATCGATTCGCCCGTGGCGAGTCGCGGCAGATACCTGCGCCGTTGCGCCTCGGTGCCGAAGGCGAAGATCGGCAGCATCACGAGCGAGCTCTGGACGCTCATCATGGAGCGGAAGCCGGAGTCCACGCGTTCGACCTCCCGCGCGATCAGGCCGTAGCAGACGTAGTTGAGGCCGACGCCGCCGTACTCCTCCGGGATCGTCGCGCCGAGGAGCCCCAGCGCGCCCATCTCGCGGAAGATCGCGAGGTCGGTATGCTCGTGACGGAACGCCTCGAGGACGCGCGGCGCGAGCTTGTCCTGGCAGTAGTCGCGCGCCGCGTCGCGCACCATGCGCTCGTCCTCGCCGAGCTGCGCGTCGAGGAGCAGCGGGTCGTCCCAGCGGAAAGCCGCCTTGTGCGTGCGCGGGGCTTCAGGTGCGTTCATCGCGGCTTCTCTCCGGTCAGGGTTCGCGCGTGAGCAGCGACACGCCGAGCAGCGCCCGGCGGCGCAGCCACGGGCTCGCGCGGTAGCGGGGGTCGCCGGTGAACGCATGGATCGCGTCGAGCACCTCGATCACCCGCTGCGCGCCGAGGCGGTCGCCCCACGCGAGCGGGCCGAAGGGGTAGCCGAGGCCGAGCGTCACCGCGCGGTCGAGATCCTCGGGCGTGCAGATGCGCTGCTGCACGATGTCGCAGCCCACGTTCACCACGTGCGCGAGCACGCGCTGCGCGACGAAACCGGCGCTCTCGCGAATCATGGTCACCGGCACGCCGTCGGCGGCGAAGAGCGCGTGCGCCGCGTCGCGGTACTCGGGCAGCGTGATCGGAGTCGCCATCAGCGTGCGGCGCTTGTGCGGCGGCACCAGCGCGTCGATCGCGATGCTGCGCGTCGGGTCGAGCCCCTCGCGCGCCGCCGCGCTCGTGCAGTCGTTGCCGAGCGGCGCGAGGACGATGAGGGCACCGGGCTCAGGACGCTGCCCGCCGTCGATGTGGGCGCCGAGCCTGGCGACGAGCTCCGCCACCACCGGTCCCTGATCGCGCCGGCTCACCCACACGGGCGGTATCTCCGCCTGCGGCACGGCGGGCTCGGGGAAGCGCTCGCGCTCGCCGTTCGCGTCGTAGCGATAGAAGCCGCGGCCGGCGGACTTGCGGCCGAGCCAGCCGGCAAGGACCCGTTGCGCGGTGATCGGCGACGGGCGGTAGCGCGGCTCCTCGTAGTACTGGAAGTAGATCGACTCCATCACCGGGTGCGAGACGTCGAGCCCGGTGAGGTCCATGAGCTCGAACGGTCCCATGCGGAATCCGGCGACGTCGCGGAGGATCGCGTCGATGGAAGCGAGCTCCGCCACACCCTCGCGCAGCATCTGCAGCGCCTCGGTCGTGTAGGCGCGGCCGGCGTGGTTGACGATGAATCCCGGCGTGTCCTTCGCGCGCACCGGCGCATGGCCCATGCGCTCGGCGAGTGCGACCAGCGCGTCGCCGACCCAGGGCGCGGTCGTCACGCCCTCGATCACCTCCACGACCTTCATGAGCGGAACGGGGTTGAAGAAGTGGAAGCCGCCGACGCGCTCCGGGTGCTTGCAGCCGGCGGCGATCGCCGTGACCTGCAGCGACGAGGTGTTGGTCGCGAGCAGGCACCCCGGCGCCACCAAGCCCTCGAGGTGGCGGAACAGCTCGCGCTTCGCCTCCAGGTCCTCCGCGATCGCCTCGACGACGACGTGACACGGCGAGAGATGCGTGAGCACGTGGGCGATCTCGATGCGCGCGACGGCGTCGCGCACGGCTTCGGGGGTGAGCTTGCCCTTGTCCGCGAGCTTGCGCAGCGTCTCCTCGATGCCGCTCCGCGCAGTTGCCGCAGCGTCGGCGCGCGTGTCGTAGAGCATGGTGCGGATTCCGCCCTGGGCGGCGATCTGCGCGATGCCGCGCCCCATGACGCCGGTGCCGACGATGCCGAGGGTGAGGTCCTTCCTGCGCGCGTCGAGGGTCATCGGCCGATGGTGAGCGGGAAACCCTCAATTGTAGGCAAGGCACGTAGTCGGCGCAGGCTCGGGTTCCGAAGGCGGTGCCCCGCCCCTGTTACTCCCTCCCCCTTTCAGGGGAGGGTTGGGGTGGGGTTCGGCGCGGGCAGCGAGTGGTGCATCCACGAGGCGGGTGGTTGGTCGGTTGACGCGCGGCACCGAGGTTCGGCAAGCTGTGCCCGGCCGGGTCCGATCGAGCTGCGAGAACACGATCGTCCCGTCCGACGCCGGCCGAGCCACGCGCCGGGAGTCGCGCGGCCGCTCAACACGCATCGCAGAGGAGCCGCCATGTATCGCACGATCCTGATGGCCTACAACGGCACGCGCGAGGGCAAGAGCGCGCTCGTGGAATGTGCCGAGATCGCGGCCTTCGCCAAGTCCGAGATGCACCTGCTCGCAGTCGCCGCCATGCCGTCGTCGATGTTCCTCACCGAGGGCTTCGTCCCCGAGGAACTGATCGACGAGGAGAAGAAGCGCATGGAGGACGTGCTCGACGACGGCGTGGCGTCGCTCCGCGAGCGCGGCTTCACCGTCACAGGCCATCTCGCCGTCGGCGAGCCGGTCGAGGAGATCTGCCGGTTCGCGCGCGAGCTGAAGGCCGACCTGATCGTCGTCGGCCATCGCCAGGAGACATCGTTCGCCGCGCGCTGGTGGCGCGGCTCGAACACGGCGACGCTGATGGACTACGCGCCGTGTTCGCTGCTGGTGGCGATCGACAGGAAGCAGTGATCGGATCTCAGCCCTCGGCCGCCAGGGTAGGGCGGCGCCTAAAGCTGAGCTCATCGGTGATCCTTGGCGGCGCACGGCATGAGGAGGCCGGGACGCCGGCACGAAGCGCCGGCGATGAGTCCCAGTCCCGTCCGGAAGCACTGTCTCACGGCAGGCTCCCCGCCTGCGTGCAAGGAGGTGAGGGCGAGGGGCGGGAGGCGAGTCCTTCCTACTTGATGGAGAAGTCGACGCGCGTCGCCTTGCCCTTGTCCTTCGCCTCGCCCTCGCCGGCTGCGAGCCGCGGCGCGACGAGGAAGATCCGCTCCGCGGGGATCTTGCCCTGTTCCACGAGCCAGTCCTTCGCCGCCTGCGCGCGCTGGTCGGCGAGCACGCGCAGGTCCTCGTCGCTCACCTGCGCGTTGGTGCGCATCAGGTTCTCCATCTCCGCCACGGGCAGATCCTTCACCATGCCGATGGCATTGCGCGGCTTGGGGAAGTCCTCGGCGCGATAGGCGAGCCGCAGGTACTTCTCGTACTCGCCCTTGTCGACCGTCACCTCGTTGGCCGTCGGCGGGGCGCGGCCTTCGCGGCGCAGCTCCTGCCACTTCTGCTGCCTGACCTTCCGCTCGATCGACCCCTCGCGCAGCGCCTCGCGGTCCGTCTCCGGATCGACGGAGCCGCGCGCGTCCACTTTGAGCTGCGGCCGGTCGGATAGCGCCTTCGCGAGGCTCTTCAGCTTCGTCTCGTCGGTACCGTCGAGCGTGCTCGACCCCGGTGCGAACTCGAGGTAGGAAAGCTCCTCCTTGCTCCCGGCGAGCGAGGCGAGCATCGAGAACGGCGCCGTCACCGCCTTGGTGATCAGGTTCAAGATCACCTTGCCGATGATTCCCCAGATGCTGAACTGCGGGTCGTCGATCGTGCCGCTGATCGGCAGGTCGATGTCGATGACACCGTTCCTGTCCTTGAGCAGTGCCACCGCGAGCAGCACCGGCAGCTTGGTCGCCGTCGGGCTCTCGACCTTCGGTCCGAAGGTGAGCTGGTCGAGGTACAGATGGTTGTCGGCGGCGAGCTTGCGGTTCTCGATGAGGTACTTCACCTTCATCGTCATCTTGCCGCGCTCGATGCCGTAACCGGCGTACTTGATCGAGTAGGGCGAGAGCGGCGGCAGCTCGATGTCGGTTGCGCTCGCCGCGAGGTCGATGAAGAGGTCCGCCGACAGCGCGTTGACCCGCCCGACGATCTCGACCGGGGCAGCGTTGTCGACCTTGCCGCGCAGGTCGACGTCGCCCGCCTTCTGCACCGTCATCTCGGTCACGGAGCCGCCGATGCCGGTGAGGTTCGCCGTGTAGTTCGGGCGGACGAAGAAGTCGGAGAATTTGACGTTGCCGCCCTGCAGCGTGATCTTGCCGATGCGGATGTTCTCGGGGATCTTCGCGGTGAGCTCGCGTCGCGTCGCGTCGATCGAGCTTCCGGGGCCGCTCTTGGCGGCCTTGCCGCCGGGCGCCGCTTTGGCACCTGCAGAAGCCGTCGACTCCGGAGCGGGCGCGGGCTCCGGGGCGGCCTCGCCTTGCGACGCCGCCTGCTCGCCGCCCGAACCCTCGAGCGGCGACGGTCCGCTCGCGGCCTGCGTCTCGGGCGCGGGCGTGCGTCTGGCCCCCGGAGGCGCGCGGGGCGCCGGCCGCTTGCGCAGCTCGACGTCGGTCACGCTCTGCGCCGCCTCGCCCGGCTCGCGGACGACGTCCTGCAGGTTGAGCCGGCCCTGTGCCGAGAGGATGATGCGCGCGAAGAAGTCGCTCAGCGCGATCTCGTTCACGCGCACCTTCAGCGGCTCGAGCGCGAAGTCGATGCCGCCCAGGTACAGCGACTTCCAGTTGAGGAAGTCCTCCCGGTTGACCTTGTCGACCGAGGCGAAGTTGGTGACGTTGACGTCGCCGCGATAGGCGACCGCGAGCGGCTTGCCCGGCGCCGCGTCCACCTTCGCAGTGCCCTTCGTCGACACCGCGCCGGAGGTGAGCGCGATGTTCAGCCTGTCGTCGAGATAGGGCTGCAGGAATGCGAAGCCGACCGCCTTGGTGTCCACCTTCAGCTCGGCGGCGAAGGGGTTCGGCGTCACCGGCCCGCTCGCCACGAGCGTGCCCTTGCCGTTGACCGTGGCTTTCGCCGTGAGCGTGGCGGTGGTGCCGGGGTAATTCGAGACGTTCTCGAGCACCAGGTCGACTGCGGTGAGCTTCGTCGTCACCGGCGGCTTCGGCACCCGGTCCTCGAACGTCGCCGTGAGGTTCTCGCTCGCAGAGCGCTTGAAGTCGATGCGCCAGGGCGGCGGCGGCGCGGCGGCCTTGGTGTTGCCCGCGGGCGCGGCTTCCGCCGTTGCCGCTGCCGCCGGTGCTGCCGCGGGCGCTGCCGCTGCCGCCTCGGCGGTGCTCTGAGGCGCTGCGGGCTTGGCGGCGACCGGCGGCACGGCGGGCTGGACGGCCTTCGCATCGACCTGCTTGATGATGCGCGCGAAGTTGATCGTGCCGTCGGCGTCGCGGCGCGCATTGACGACCGGGTTCCGCGTGACGACCTCGGCGAAGACCGCGAGCCGCTTGCCGACGTCGATCTCGCCGCCTCGGATCTCGGCCACGGGCACGGTGACCACCGGCTGCTGCTCGCCGGGATACTTCAGCACGAGGGACTTCAGCGTCGCGTCGAGGCCCGAGATGCGGATGTCGATCTTGTTCGCAGACTCGGTGACGACGTACCCCGCGCCGACGTCCAGGGTCCCGTCGTCGATGTCGAGGTTGAGCACCGGTGCGAGATACGGATAGAGCCGTCCGACGCGGAACCCCGTCGCCTGTCCCTTGCCCTCCATCGCGAAGCTCGGGCGGGCCGCCAGCGTGCCGGTGTTGGTGAAGCGACCGAGGCCGTCGGTGTCGAAGCTCGCGGTGACTTCGGCTTTCTTGCCGTCCTCGCTCGAAACTCCCTTGATCGCGAGCTCGATGTTCGCGAGGTCGGTGGTGAACGGTCGCGGTTCGAGCGCCCGGTCCTCGACATGCGCCTTGCCGCCCGTGAGCACGACCTCGTCGATGCGATAGGTGAACGGCTTGGCGGAAGGCGGCGTGGCGCCGGGCTCGGACGGCTTCGCAGGTTCCGTCCGCGGCTTCTCCGTCTGCGGGGGGGGCGGCGTGACGAATGCGAGCAGGTTGAGGCTGCCGTCGCGCCCGCGCACCGCCGTGATTTCGGGCTGCTCCAGGCGCGCACTGCGGATGTTGGCAATGACATTGAAGAAGTCGACCTTCTCGATGTCCACCGACGCCCGCTGCCAGCCGACGAGCGGCGCCTTGCGCAGGTCGACGAACTTCGCCTTGTTGATGGCGGCGAGGCCCGAGACCTGGAAATCGCGCGGCCGGTTCTTCTCCGTGACGAACAGCACCTTGAGGCGCGTCTCGAGATTGCCGGAGGCCATCTCGAACTTCAGCGGCACCGGCGAGTAGTCGAGGAAGCGCGGCAGCTCGAGCTGGTCGATGTCGATCGCTAGCGAGCTCTCGTTCACGTCGGCGAACGGCCTGGTCTCGCCCTTCGCCGCGAACGCTGCACCGTTGACGAGCGCCGACAGCTCCGGCTGCACCTCGATCTCCCGCGCGTAGGGCAGGCTGGAGATGAACGGCAGCCCGACCTTGATCTGGCTGACGTCGTGCTTCTCCTTCACCACCTGGTCGTCGAATTCGACCCGGCCGTCGAGGACCTCGATGTTGAACACCGAGAAGCGCGGCGGCTTCTGGTCGGGCTCGGGTTCCTTCCTGGGCCGTGCGAGCGCCTCGTCCACCAGGTCCTGAACGTTGTACTTGCGGTCGGGGAAGCGCACCAGGTGCGTGTAGGGGCGGATCAGCCGCACGCGGTTGATCACCGGCGCGAAGCGCCAGAGCGACGAGAAGGAACCCTCGACGTAGAGTTCCTCGAAGGAGAAGAAGGTCTCGGTGCCGTCGCGCTCCTTCACGACGACGTTGCGGATCGTCGCCGACGGTACGAACGGGTTGATCGAAACCTTCTCGATCGTCGTCGGCCGGTGCAGCTCGCGGCTGAGGATCTCCTCGCCCTTCGACTTGGCGATGCGCGGCGCGATCAGGAAGCCGACGACGGCGACGATCGCAAGGAGCACCGCGATCGCGATGGCGATGCGCAGCAGGATCTTCGGCAGCCGGCTGGACGCGGCTGGCGCGGACGCGTTGGAGTCCATCGAAGCGACTCTCTTCTCTGGAGGGACGGCGGTTTCGGGCAGGAACGCCGAGCAGATTAGCACCCCCACGCAAGGGCTACCACGGCCGGCGGGGATGCGTCCCACGAACAGGGGCGAGCCGGACGCGCGTGGTCCGACAGCGTCGTCACGCCGGCGGCCCGGTGCGCGCGCTGCGACCGACCGGTCGGGGCTGAGCCGCGCGCGCCGCGCCCCGCAGACGGCGGGGCGATCGGCTCAGGCAGGCCCGCTCGCGTGTGGGGCCGGGCCACGGCCGCGTGCGAGCTCGAGCAGCCCGCCGGCGTGACGCATGACGGCCAGCACGTCCTCGGTCACCGCCTCCGGCGCGCCCACGCCGTGCACGCCGGCAGCGCGCGTGAGCGCGATCACGTAGAGCAGCTCGAGCATCATTGCATCGTCGTCGCTTCGGGCATCCGCCGCGGCAGGCTCGGGGCCTGGCGCCCGCTTCACGAGCAGCGCCGGCGCCCAGACCGCCTTCGCGAGCGCCGGGAGGACGTCGGCAACCCTGCGCCACGTCTCGCGCGGCCAGTCGCTCGGCGCCGCGGTCCAGATCGCCAGCACGAGGCGCAGGCGCGGCACGTCGTAGGCGAGGCGCATCCGCGTGCGCTCGACGATCCGACTCGCGATGCGGCGTGCGCCGAGCCGCACCTGCGGCGCCTCGCGGATCGCCGTCGCGTAGTCCTGCATGAGGATCTCGAACAGCATGCGCGGCTTCCCGCCGGGCATGAGCACGTGGGCAAGGCCGCGCGACCTGCCGAGCGCCGCGGCTATCTCCTCCGCAGTGGTGCTGCGGTAGCCCTTCTCCGTGAACAGGCGCCGCGCCGCGGCGAGCACCGCCGCGGTGCCGCTCACGTTCGCGCGCTCCGCCATCGCCATCCCTCCCGAGCGTGCCGGCGCTCCGCGCACTGCCCTTGAGCACGTCCGGCCACAGCTTGACCTAGACAAGTCTAGGTCAAGCAGGCGCAAGGCCGCAACTCTAGAGGTGCGCGCCTACTTAGTGCACGGCACCTAGAACGCTGCCGCGCTAGACACGTCAAACGTGCGTCCTCGATTTCTAGACACGTCAAGGAGCACCGGATGGGGCAGGGCATGGCGGCGGGAACTGCGGTGGCGACGGCGCCGCGCTACGCGCTGGTGCGCGACCGCGGCGAGACGGCGATCAACGTCGATCTCGCCGACTTGCCGCTGTTCCGCTCCATCGACGCGCTCACGGTGGACCTGCCGGGCCTGCTGCCCGCACCGGGGCGCTACCACGTGGTCGAGTTCGCGAACGTTCCGGAGGACGACCGCGACGTGGTGCCGGGCGCGTTCTACCGCGGCGACATCGTCGCGTCCTTCGATGTCCCGGTGGCGCGCTGGCTCGTGCTGCGCAGCCTCCGCGTCGTCGAACCGGGCTGATCACCGCAACCGCCGGCGCACGCCGCCGGCGTCGATGGGGCACCGCGCAGTGAACAACGATGGAGCGGTGCTCGCCGGGGAGTCGTGAGAGGCCGCCGGTCGCGAGACCGGCGGCCGGCTCCGACCGGCGATCGGTCAGCGCGTCCCGAACAGCCTGTCGCCGGCGTCGCCGAGGCCGGGCACGATGTAGCCGTGGCTGTCGAGGTGCGAGTCGACGGCGGCGACGAACACGTCCACGTCGGGGTGCTCGTCGTGAAAGCGTGCGAGCCCCTCCGGCGCCGCGAGCAGGCACGCGCAGCGGATCGACAACGCACCGGCTTCCTTGACGCGCGCCACCGCTGCGGCGAGCGTGTTGCCGGTGGCGAGCATGGGATCGAGCACGATCGCCAGTCGCGCGGCGATGTCCGGCGGCAGCTTCAGGTAGTACTCGACCGCCGCCAGCGAATGCGGATCGCGGAACAGCCCGACGTGACCGACGCGCGCCGACGGCACGAGATCGAGCATCCCGTCGAGCAGCCCCAGCCCGGCGCGCAGCACCGGCACGAGGCAGAGCTTCTTGCCGGCGAGCATCGGCGCCTCCATCGCCGCGAGCGGCGTCTCGATCGGCTCGTTCTCGAGCGGCAGGTCCCGCGTCACCTCGTAGGCGAGCAGCGTGCCGATCTCGCGCGCGAGCCGGCGGAAGCTCGCCGTGGAGAGCTCCTTGCGGCGCATCAGGCTGAGCTTGTGCTGCACCAGCGGGTGCTCGACGCGTACGACCCGGCGCGAGGGCGTGGCGGGGCCGTGCGGGGGAAGCGCTGTCATGCGAGCATTCTATGCGTCGAACCGCAGCGTGCGCCCTCCCGGCGCTCTCTAGCGGGCCGCCGGCGTTCCGTGGAGGCCCGCGAGCGGACGCCTTGCCCGCTGCCGGTCGCGCGCCGACAATCCGCCTCGCCATGCCCGCCCGCCGAACACGCCGCCTCTTCCGCTCGATCCTCGTGCTCCTCGCGCTCGCCGCCGCGGCCATGCTCGGCGCATGGTGGTACGCACAGCGCGCGGCGCAGGTGCAGGTCGACGGTACGATGCGGCTCGCGGGCCTGCGCGCGCCGGTCGCCGTCTTCCGCGACGAGCTCGGCATCCCGTACGTCTTCGCCGGCAACCTGCCGGACCTGATCCGCGCGCAGGGCTTCGTCACTGCGCAGCACCGCCTGCTGCAGCTCGAGCTCTTCCGTGCGCAGATGCGCGGCGAGCTGGCCGCGATCGTCGGGCCGTCGGCGCTGCCCGCCGACATTCGCGTGCGCGTGCTCGGCCTGCGCCGCAACGGCGAGCGGCACGCGGAGCGTCTCTCGCCGGAGTCGCGTGCCTACTTCCAGGCGTATGCCGACGGCATCAACGCCTACATCGAGGACCATGCGGCGGAGCATCCGCTCGAGCTCAGGCTCCTCGGCGTGCAGCCGCAGCCTTGGTCCGTGGCCGATCTCATCGGTTTCGTGCACTTCGTCCACTACTCGCACGCCGCCAACTTCTCCGCGGAGATCGTCGCGCAACGGCTGATCGACAAGCTCGGTGCCGATCGCGCGGCGGAAATCCTGCCGCTCACCGTGAACCCCGACTGGCCGGCGACGCCCGAGCCGCAGGCTTCCGCGAACGTGGACGGGCACACGCTCGCGCTCGGGCTCGACGTCGCGCGTCTGCTCGTGGCGCCTGATCCGGCCGCGCCGCCGGGCCTCGGCTCGAACAACTGGGCGGTGGCCGCGACGCGGAGCGCCTCGGGGCGTGCGGTGTTTGCGAACGACCCGCATCTCGACGCGCGCATCCTCCCCGGCTACTGGCACCCGATCGGGCTGTTCTCGCCGGAAGTGGCTGCCTTGGGCGGCGCGCTCCCCGGCCTGCCCGGCATCCTCTCGGGACGCACGCGGCATGTCGCCTTCGGCGTGACCAACGCTTACGGCGACGTGCAGGACGTCTACATCGAGACGCTCGCGTCCGGCGACCCGGACCGCTACCTCGACGGCGGCAAGGCGGTGCCGTTCGAGATCGTGACCGAGACCATACGGGTCAGGGACGCCGATGCAGGGGGGGGCTTCCGGGAGGAGAGGCTGCGCATCCGCTACACGCGGCGCGGACCCGTGATCAGCGATCACCAGGGGCTCGGCCCTGCCGGCGATCGCGTGCTCGTGCTGCGCTCCACCGACGCCGACGTGCTCGCGCCGCAGGTCGGGATCGAGGGATTCCTGGTCGCGCCGGACGCCGCCGCGTTCGACCGCGAGGTGCAGAAGATCGACCTCATGATGTTCAACTTCGTGTTCGCCGACGATGCCGGCGTCATCGGCTTCCGCGCGAGCGGCGCGATCCCGATCCGCGCCGGCCGCGACGGAGCCGTGCCGCGCGTTGCGCCCGAGGACGGCAGCGACGACTGGACCGGCTTCATCCCCAAGGACCGCATGCCCGGCACGCTCGCGCCGGAGCGCGGCTGGGTCGGCACGGCCAACCACGACACGCAGCCCGAGGGCTTCCCGTACTACTACTCGAACTATTTCGCGCCCGGCTATCGCTACCGGCGCATGACCGACGTGCTCGGCGGCCCCGGGAAGCTCGGCGTCGCCGACCACTTCGCGCTCATGAGCGACGCGCGCAACCTGCAGAGCGACCGGCTGCGGCCGGCGATCATCGCTGCGCTGCGCGACGACCCGGCGCAGCGCGACCTCGCGGCGATCCTCGAGCGCTGGGATGGCGTCGATCGCACCGACGCCGCCGCGCCGCTCGTCTACCAGGCGCTCTATCGCGAGGTCGCGCTCGGCACCTTCGCCGACGAGCTGGGTCCCGAGCTCGCCAGGGACATGCTCGCGTCATGGTATTTCTGGCAGGAGCGGTTCGACGCGCTCGCCGCCACGCCCGACTCCTCCTGGTTCGACGACGTAACGACCCCCGACCGCCGCGAGACGCTGCCCGACGTCATCCGCGCTGCAGCGCCGAGGGCGCGCAATGCCATCGCCGCCGCGCAGGGCGCCGATCCGGCGACGTGGCAATGGGGCCGCGCGCACACGCTCGACTTCGTGAGCCCGCTGCGCGGCTCGGGCGCCGGCCGCGAGCTCGCCGGCGGCCTCGTCTTCCCATGGGCCGGCAGCGTCGACACGCTGAACCGCGGCCTGTACGCCTTCAACGACCCGTACCGCGTCACCTTCTTCCCGTCAATGCGCCTCGTGGTCGACTTCGGCGACCCGGAGAAGATCGAGGCGGTGGTGGCTGGCGGTGTCAGCGAGCGGCATCTGCAGCCGCACCTCAACGACCAGGCGCGCGTGCTCGGCGAGAACCAGCGCCGGCCCTGGTGGTTCTCCCGCGAGAAGATCGAGGCGAATGCGAAGCACCGGGTGGTGCTGGAGCCGTGAGGGCGGCTGACGGCCACGACCTGTCGTCCGTGCGCTCTCGAGCCGACGGTGGCTACGACCGGTCTCGGGGTGGAGCCGTCGTCGCCCGTCGGCCATAGTGAAACGAGGCGATCTCTCTCCGTTTCCGACATTCGAAGATTTCGATCCCGGCAAGCACGATCAGCTGTCCGAGTGACTGTCTGCTGCGGGATCGAAGTGACGCAACCCACCCGGACGAGACATGCGGTCTGCCGACAGCGGACTATTGGCATGCCGGATAGCGGACCGCCGGTTGGAGCACGGAATTCTGACCGGCGTCACGCCATCTACGCCATTCGCGTATGCGCGATTCGCGTATAGTGCGCGGATGGTCTTTGTTGAGCTCACTCCCTTCGTTGCATTCCGAAACGAGTATTGGACCGACGAGGACTTGCGGGCGCTGCAGAGCTTTCTACTGGTTTCACCGGAGGCTGGCGACCTTATCCGGGGTGGATCGGGGCTGCGAAAGCTACGCTGGTCTGCTCAAGGACGAGGTAAACGGGGTGGTGCCCGCGTGATCTACTACTGGCACAAGCCGAAGCACTACGTCTACTTGATCTATGGCTACGTGAAGAGTGAGCGGGAAGATCTGTCGCCGCAACAGGTACGGGTGCTGGCGGAGTTGATGAAGGATGTAAAGGATGGATAAGCGGCATTTCGATCGATTGGTTAAGGGCGTGCGCGAGATGAAACGCCATATGGCCGGCAAGTCCGTCCGGGGCGCCCGCATCACGGAACTTTCAGAACCTGACGTTCGCGCGATTCGCGAGGCTGCGCAAATCAGCCAATCTCAGTTCGCCAAGTTGATTGGCGTGAACCTGCGCACTCTCCAGAACTGGGAACAGCACAGGACGCGCCCGACCGGACCCGCACGAGCACTGTTGAAGATCGTCGCGTCAGACCCGAAGTCTGCGAT
>Ga0209254_10003619_pt1 | contig 14088 bp, 15 predicted proteins | sample FrelakmetDIP11DI_FD_187148 | JGI IMG/M metagenome (GOLD analysis project Ga0209254, IMG submission 187148) | Freshwater lake sediment microbial communities from the University of Notre Dame, USA, for methane emissions studies - DIP11 DI (SPAdes)... | ecosystem: Environmental > Aquatic >...
CCGCCATTGGTTCAGGAGGCTCAGCTTCGAATGCTCGAGGTTTTGGCCGAGACACGGAATGTAGAGGAATACCACTCAAAGATTCCCAAGATCTTAGACCTTCTTCTCGACTATAGCCTGGTCTTAAAGAATGGACAGGCCAGGAGTGAGAGCCTGGCCATCCAGAGGACGATTTCTCAGAAACCCAATGACTACAAAGTCGATAGCCCCATCGCCCTTGCAGCTCAGCAGCTGGAGGATTCTGGGATACCGATTCATCCCGGAGAGAAGGTGAGTTATATCATCAAGGATGCCCGGTCCAGAAGCAAAAGCGAGCGAGTGAAACCCTTTCCGTTGATGAGTCCGGACGATACCTACGATGTCGGAAAATATCAGGAGATGCTCGCGAAGGCCACCGAAGAGATATTGATTCCTTTGGGTTATAACTGGAAGCAGCTGCGGGAGCTGATTGATCATTCCCTTTCCGTTGACCACTCCATCGCGAAACCCAGGCGCAGATCAAAGAAGAAGGCTTCACTTGCCATGAGCCCACCCGAACCGTTGGAAATGGGTTGACAGGAAAAAATTGACATATTCCCTAATTGTGATATTTCGAAAAAACGAAAGGAATGTTATGGCTTCGTGTGTGCTTGAAACGTTGGTTAGGCGGATACCCGGCAGTTCTCGTAGAAAGGGAGGTTAAGCAAGATCCGCTTTCATAAGAAGGTTTTCAATGACGTTAACTGGAAAAGTTAAAGAGGTTGCTGTGTCATCGGGACTGGATCTGGTGGGTATTGCTTCTGCCGATGCTTTTGAAGGATACCGCTGGGGACATTTAATCATGCGAAATCCAAAACTTTCCATGCCCGAAGCGAAGTCTTTGGTCATTGTGGCAGTATGTGATTTGAAAAAGCTAAGGGAGCCTCAAGGAACTGAACGGAGGGGAAGAGTGGCCCGCTCCTATGCTGTTGGGCATGAATATACTCTCGTGGACGAACTTCTCCCCATAAAGGAGGTCTTGGAGGGTTATGGGTACGAAGCGCGAATCTCGCCCAATAGGCTGGCTCAATCGATGATTCCATTGAAATTGGCTGCAGTGAGAGCGGGATTGGGTTGGCAAGGGAAACACAGCGTGGTGATCACACCAGAATATGGCAGTTGGGTGACCTTTGGTGGGTTGATGACCGATGCGTCTCTGGACAATGATATACCTATTTCCGACAAAGATTGTGGAAGATGTACTGCTTGCCTAGATAACTGCCCGATGGGAGCTATTGAGGCTCCGTATATTGTCCGAATGTCAACCTGTCTGGATCGGATTTTGGATACTCCTGGTCCTATCGCCGATGATATCAAGGACAGAATTGGGAATCGCATTGTTAGTTGCGATACTTGTCTGGAGGTTTGTCCACATAGTGCAAGGATTCTGAAAAAGGAAAAATTGATGGGGTCGTCCCCGTTTGAGTTCGATCTTTTAGAACTGTTGAATCTTGATGAAGAACAATTCAGAAGCATCTTCGGCAAACTTAATTGGAGTATGGATTTTGTCACCTTCAAACGGAATGTGATTTTAGCCCTGGGCAATGCGGGTGACAAGTCGGTCTCGAAGGATTTGGAAAGATATGCTTTTCATGAAAGCGAAGTTCTACGAGATATGTCGGACTGGGCTTTAAAAAAGTTGCGCTGTGCCTGATAGGCTATTTACGGTTCACTTCTCATTGACAAGCCGGCTTCGGCGGTTGAATTATTTAAGATACCACAATAGTAAAGAATAGGATCGGCTAGAGGATCAGGTCTTGCAATTGCGCATCCTTCAAACGAAGACAAATCGTGTGATAGAAAGGAAGTGGACTTCACACGTGAAAATTATATTGCCAATAAGTTTTTTTCCTGTCACGCTCGCGGCGGCCTGTCATTTCTAGAACCTTGATTTCTACGACGCCGCAATTCTGCACCCGCTCCATGGGGACATCCGGTGCGTCCGGCCGGAAGCGTCGATTAAAAGCATTTAATGCTATCTTGCGCTCCTCAAGATCTTCGATGATTCGTGCAGTGCCATGGCAGATGACGCTGTCGCTGTCCACGTGGCAGAGGTTGCCACCGGCGTGGTCCCGGACCGGCCCTGCCTGTCGTCCTACTGAGAAACAAACCAGTGGGTTGGTCCTAATGAAGTCCAGCTTCTTTCCCTCGAGGGCGCAATGAAAGATGATGGTCCCCTCCGAATAGGAATAGTTAAGCGGAACGACATAGGGCGTTCCGTTCATTGACAGCCCTAAATAACCGACGGATTCAGCCTGAAGGAGTTCCTCCATCTCGTCTTTCGATTCCAGAAAAACTTGCTCGCTCATCGATTTCCTCCTGGTCAACATGGTGAACTGCTTGGGATAATTATATGGGGACTTTGTCTGAGAAGCAACACAGTTGTTTGAAATAAGCTTCTAATCGATCTCAACTCTCCCCCCAAAAAATCGTTGACATCGGCACCGGGTGTGGTATTTTTCAGTTTATTTTCTAACTGCGCCTCAAGACCTCGTCAAAGCCCTTGGCTGGGAGGCCATCGCCGGAAAGAATGGGATTCTTGGTTTCCTTCATGGATTAGGCTATAGTATTCATCCTGATGGAACTTGAGAATTGAAAGCTCTCGTGGTGCATGGAATTTCGATGGGGTTAGGCAAAGAGGTTATCCGTTGATTGCAGAGATCACACAATGGATCATGGAATTGATGAGAGCACATGGTCAGCTCTCCGTTTTTGTTGGGGTGATGATCGAGCAGATTATCGTTCCCATCCCATCCCCTCTCATCGTTATGGGCGCGGGAGCCATCCTCATCGCGCCCCAACTCTCGATTCCTCAGGCGATCGCTCAGATTCTGTGGGTGATCGTTCTTCCTGGGGCTATCGCCTCTACGCTTGGATCCTATATTGGTTATGTGATTAGCTATTATGGTGGCAAAGCCCTCGTGGTTCGATTCCAGCGGTTCTTGGGTGTGGATTGGAAGGAGATCGAAATGCTGGAAAAGAGATTCCGTGGCAAACGAGAGGCGCTGACTATTTTTCTCACCCGAGCGATTCCAGTTTTTCCCATCTCTCTCGTCTCAATCTTTGCAGGACTTCTCCGAATTCCCATCAGACCTTTCACTTTATACACCTTCCTGGGTTCCATTTTTAGGTGTTTTTGCCTTGGATTCGTCGGGTGGTGGGTCGGAGCAACCTACGAACAGGTAGCGACGCACCTGGATTCAGCAGAGACCATCGTTTCGATCTTGCTCTTGATCGGGATGGTGGCAGCCTTGGGTTACCTGTACTACCGATTGAGGAAGAAAGCTTGATTTGAAGGAAATGATTATGGAGCCCCACGGGCGAAACCTGTGGTACCTTGCCCAACGCGCATGTGGGGCGACATTCCGGCCGCACGATGGGGCATTCTCCTCCCGATATGTATCGGGAGGTCTCCTGTTGCCGGAGTGAATAATGGGCCAATAAATGAAAGGAGGGTTAGGAGATGAGAGTGATTATTGACGAGGAGGCGTGTATCGGATGTGGACTCTGTGCGGAGGCGTGCCCGGAAATTTTTGAAATGAAGGACGACAAAGCCACGGCAAAGATGGATGAAATTTCGGACAATCTGGCCGACGCATGTCGGGAAGCAGCCGATGAGTGTCCGGTAGAAGCCATCCAAGTCGAGTGATTCGGGAAGAGACAGAAAAGGGGCAACCCTGTTGTAAGGGGTGCCCCTTTTTTATTCAACTCACATGAAATTTCTAGATCAAAGAAGCGTTCTTATTCAAAATACTCTTTAATCTGTTTGTGACGGCCGGGATCGCGAAGTCGTTCAATGGCTTTTGCCTCGATCTGTCGGATTCTCTCTCGGCTGAGACCGAACTGCCTCCCGATCTCTTCGAGTGTATACTCTCCATCCTCGCCAATCCCAAACCGGAGTCGAAGGATCTTTTCCTCTCTGGGTGAAAGACCTGCCAGCAATTTACGGATATGTCCGATCAGATCTTTCTCGAGCAGAGTATCGCTCGGGGACGGGCTCTTCTCATCGGCAATCAGATCCTCCAGTGTGCTGTCCTCCTCTCCAATCGACATATCCAAAGAGATGGGTTCCTCCGTCAGGTTGAGAACTTTCTCCACGTCATGCAAAGGGATCCCGCTGTCATTCGACAGTTCCGCCGAACTGGGCTCGCGGCCCAATTTCTTCATCAGGGCTTTAAAGGACTTCATCAACTTGCCCTTGATCTCAAACAAGTAGTTGGGGATTCGAATCGTCCGCGATTTCTCTGCAAAGGCCCTGAGAATGGCTGCCCGAATCCACCAGGAAGCGTACGTGCTGAACTTGTACCCCTTTTCGTAATCAAATTTGGTCAAGGCCTGCATTAACCCGAGATTACCCTCTTGGATTAAGTCCAAGAAGGAGAGCCCTCGATTGGAGTAACGTTTAGCAATGCTGACGACCAATCGCAGGTTGGCTTGAATGAGTTCGTTTTTCGCCTTCTGGGTTTCAAAGAGGGCTTTCTGATATTGCGAAAGCATCTTCCTGTAGACCTGGGTCTTCTCCTTGAGCTCTAAGGCCGTCGCTTTTGTTTTTTTCCCATTCTTCGCCTTCGAGCGGTGCTTGGCTCCATTGCCGTTATTACCACGCTTGTTGCCGTTTTTCGTCTTCAGCATGGTAAGCTGGGTCTTAAGACGACTCGTTCGCGTCTCGAAAAGTTTCACCAGACGCTCACCTTCTTTGATCTTCTTCGCCAGCTCGACCTCTTTTTCAGGAGTGAGAAGAGAGATCTTTTCGAGACCCTTCAGGTATTCCCATGTGATATCGTGAGGGTATACAGAATAATCATCTTCTATCTCAGGTTCTGATTCGAGTTCCTCGGGTTCTTGGGTCTCGACGCCTTCTTCCACAGTTTCCACTTTGAAATCCTGCAATGCTTCGTCTGGCTCGCCTTGGCCGTACGGTGGTGGCGGCTGCATGGGAGGCATCGGCTCAAACAGAGAAGCGGGAGAAAGCTCCTCCAGAGCCACGTCTTCGGTCTCCATTTCCGTTCGCTTGTTGATCTTTTCTAAATTCGATTTTTTCATTTCTTTTTCAAATCTCTCTTAGAATCCGCTGCTTAGATAAAAAAATAGAGAGAACGCTTTCCCTCCTTTCAGAGAACAGTGTCTTTCATATTTATCAATATATACCAAGTCACCTCCCTTGTCAAGCATTATTTTTATACTAATTATATAATTATTTCAATAGGTTATAATTTACATGCATGATACTACCAAATTCATATAGGTTTTATTATAAGCCTATAGAAGCACCGACTTTGGGTAAGCAAAAAACGGACCACCTCTGCATCGGCAACTTATTTAGCTGTAAAATGTGGGAAAAAACCTCGAAGGTATTGGTTAACTGAACTAAATAAATTATAATGAGATTTTTTATAGTTATGACATCCCGCGATTGCGAAAGGCCCCGTTACCTAAGAGGCTGGAAGGACGAGGGATAAAGGAGTCTCCATGGGATATGTGGATCTTCACTTACACACGACGGCTTCAGACGGAGTCAGAAGTCCATCTAATCTCGTCAATTATGCAAAGGAAAAAGGACTTCAGGCCATTGCCATCACCGATCACGATACGATTGAGGGTTTGGAAGAGGCCATGGCTGAAGGAAGAAGAATTAATTTTGAAGTTATCCCAGGCATCGAGATCAGTGCAGAATATTCCCCCGGGTCCATGCACCTTCTAGGGTATTTCCTCGATATTCATCATCCTTTACTTAATGAACGGCTCGCATACCTGCAAAAGGCACGAGCAGAAAGAAACCCCAAGATTGTGGAAGGATTGAATCGACTCGGAATCAAGGTGACCTACGAAGATGTGATCAAGGCTTCCGGCGGTGGGCAAGTGGGACGACCCCATTTCGCTCAGGTCTTGCTTGAGAGGGGATATGTGAGAAGTATCCAGGAGGCCTTCGAGCGGTTTCTGAAAAAAGGAGCACCGGCGTACCATGACAAATTTAGATTCAAGGCAGAAGAGGCCATCCATTTTATCCAGGAAGCCAGCGGAGTCGCAGTCATTGGCCATCCGAATACTCTAGGCGCAAACGGAGTGTCTGAGTTGGATGCCCTTCTTTCACAACTGGTGAAGGAGGGACTCAAGGGGATTGAAGTATACTACCCTGAGCATTCCCCTGCGGAGGTCGCGACCTATAAATTTCTGGCAGAGAAATACGGTCTTGTGATGACCGGTGGAACAGACTATCATGGGATCGAGGGAAACAACCTCGAAGTTGGCGTGGGCCGAGGGAACATGAAACTTCCCTATTCAATGGTTGAAGCCCTGAAGGCTGCACGAGACCCATGAAACGTTGGAACCGCAGTGATCATTTCGGGTATCTGGCTTGTTAAGTAACGGACACGTGAGAACAGGAGAGAATCGTCATGCGAAACAGAGGGAAAACAAACCGTTTGAAGGCAATGCTGAGAAAGAAGAATATAAAAAAGAACCTAAGAAAATCGAAAGGGGAGAGAAAGTTTCCAACTTAATCCCTGGTGGAGATTTTGGATGTTCTGGCCGGCAAGTGCCCCGCAAGCCCCGCCCCTGAGGGCGGGGTCAAGGGGCACAATATAATAGAGAGTACCTTACCGGGAAGCCACGTCCCTTAGGGCATGGCTTCACTTCCTAAAGAGTCGGAGCTTGGGTGGAGTCATGCCCTCCATCCGGCACTCCTTGTTTTCTCTGACGTGGTGAGCTGAACGTGCCTGATTCAGGGTTACCCCACCTTTTGCTTTCAGATTCTGACGGAAAGATCCTTGACCACCCCCACCTGAAATTGGCCGGTCGTTCCGGAAACCGATCCCTCCTTCCCCACTCACAGGAACTGGTTCCGCTTCCCCGGGGGAGCCAGATGTTCACACTGCCAGGAAGGATTCCAGTTGGATGGGATGAGGAAACCGAGACCTTTGTGCCTGTGGGAACAGTGAGGATCGGGAAGTCGGAGTTTGAGGGCCATGCGGTCGCTGCTTTCCTTCCGCCAGGATATGTCCGAACGCTTCTTCCGGCCACCCGAGTCATGAAGAATGCGCCGGTGCTTCCTCTGTGGGCTTACAGTGCGGTGGGTTGGAAAAACGGGAGATTCTGGGCCACGGGTCTCTTCATCGATTCTAATCCTCACTGGAATCCAAAGTATTTTGAGGACGACCGAAGCCTCCAAAGGAAGGTTGGTCTTCGTCTCAGGAAGAATGCAAGCAATAGGCTTCTTCGTCAGCTCTCCCGATGTGCCCTGGAGTACCATTGCTTTGCTGCCAAGAATGTCTTCTTTCGAAGGTGGGAATGTCCATTGCCCACGTCACCCTCGTGCAATGCGGATTGCGTGGGGTGTATTTCGCTTCAACCCTCGGAATGTTGTCCAGCTTCCCAAGAGAGGATCAATTTCGTTCCTACCCCCGATGAAGTGATCGGAGTGGCTCTCCCTCATCTCGAGGAGGCCAAAGATGCCATCGTGAGTTTCGGCCAGGGGTGCGAGGGGGAACCTTTAATGCAATGGAGACTGCTTGAAAAATCGATCCGTGGTCTTCGAGACAAGACCGATCGGGGGACCCTCAATCTGAACACGAATGGAAGCTTGCCTGATAAGGTGGCCCAGCTCTGCGAAGCAGGTCTCGATAGCATCCGAGTGACGTTGAACAGTGCCTCTTCGAGGCTTTTTATTCGCTACCATCGGCCGAGAGGATACACCCTCAGAGAGACCATCGATTCTCTCATCCGGGCGAAGGAGAAAGGGAAGTACACATCGGTCAACCTTCTTGTCTTCCCAGGAGTCACAGACAGAGAACCAGAGCTGGAGCGTTTGATTAAATTGATTGGGAAGACTCAACTCGATCTTGTCCAGATGCGAAACCTGAACATTGATCCTGATCTTTACCTCAAAGAGATGGGATCAGGGCGGGGGATAGGAATTTCTGAGATGATGGGTCTTCTGAAGGATGAATTTCCGCGCCTTCAATTCGGTTACTTCAATCGCACGAAAGAAACCTTTTACACTCGCGTCAAAAGACAGCATGCATATTGAAGAATGGGCAAGACCCCGATCGAGATTAAAGAGATTCAACTTTTGTCGTTTTTCTCACCTTGAGAAAGGGCTCTTGAAATGAAACATCGTCAGTTTCGAGAGGGAATGAAGGCGGCGACTCCAATCGTCCTCGGATACCTTCCCGTAGCCCTAGCCTTCGGCGTGTTGGCTCGGGGGGCAGGGGTCAGTCCCCTCGAGGTGGGTCTGATGAGCCTCCTGGTCTATGCAGGGGCAAGTCAGTTCGTTGCGGTGGAAATGATCTCGAAGGGAATGGTCTGGTTTCCCATCGTCCTAACCACCTTTTTCCTGAATCTGCGGCATCTCCTCATGAGTTCGACCCTCTCCCTACATTTCAGCAAGGTGTCCCTTCGAGTCGTTGCCCTGCTTTCTGCACAGTTGACAGACGAGTCCTTTGCTATGGCCATGGCTGATCCATCGAAGATCGCGAACCGTCCTAGCTACGTCTTGGGTCTTCAGATGATTTCCCAGTGCGCATGGGTGGTCGGAACAGTGATCGGCGCATCCTTTGGTGGCTTGATCAATCAGGAGGGGTACGGGATCCCCTTTGCATTGCCCAGCCTCTTGATCTGCCTGCTGGTTCTGCAAATCAAGAGCTCCATCCATTTGGGCATGATGATTCTTTCAGGAATTCTGTCTCTCTTGTTTCGGTGGGCACTTCCTGGGAACTGGACCATCGTACTGACCGCGGTTGCGATCATCTGTGCAGGAGCAGTGATCGAAATGCTGAGGAGGAGAGCATGAGACTCGAAATGGTGTGGATCATCTTGGGCATGGCTTGCGTTACGTTCATTCCCAGGTTTCTTCCCATGGCCCTGTTCACGAAATGGACGGTTCCCGAGAGACTCCGTTGGGGACTGGAATATATTCCTGTCGCCGTGCTGAGCGCTATCGTCTTTCCCATACTCTTTTTTGACGGCGGAGGGTCTCTTCACTTTCAATCTCGTGCTGTGTTGGCTGCTTTGCCTGTCTTTGCCCTGGCCTGGGTCGCTCGCTCGATTTGGGGATGTGTCATTCTGGGCATGGCGATGTACTGGGGGTTAGGATTTGTCCTTTGAGTCAATGGGCTATTGGGTCATTAGGTGAATGAAGTATTGGTCACTGAAGAAGGGTCTTAGAGTAGAAATAACCTAATAACACAATGACCTAATCACTGTTGTTTCTCGGCGATGAGGCTGGCGAGGGCTCTTCGTTTTTCTCCCTCCTTAAAGATTCCTTCCCGATAGAAGAGGACTCGAAAATCTTTGAATCTCTGAAGGAGTTCGTTATGCTGAAGGAAATATTTTGGGTCTTTGGGCCCTCCTGTCCCAAGATGTCTCTGGTCAAGCAAGTAGGTCTCGAAGATCACCTTTCCACCCCTTTTCAGCCCTTTCTTGATCTTCGGGATGAGACGACGGCTGAGAAAGTGGAAGTCAAGGATAACGTCGTATCCTTCTCGCTCAATCTGAAAGGTATCGAGATCAGCTAAGTGGGTATGGATGGTGACCCCATTTGCTTTGGCCAATCTTCGGGCTTTCTTCAGCCCGACGGGTGAGATATCGACCGCATCAACATCCCACCCATGTTTTGCGAGGAAAACGGCGTTCTTTCCTTCTCCTGTTGCCAGGTCAAGGGCTTTCCCTTTTGGAAGAAGATGGACATGTCTTTTTAGGAAGAGATTCGCCTCTTTTCCGAGGGCAAACCCTCTCTTGTTGAATCGCTCATTCCATCTCTGCTGATCCGATTTCATCGAAACACCCTTCTGCCGTGAAACATTATTGCAGATCGGGTATCAATAGGCAACCGGTTCCTGAAGGATTCTTGTGGGCATCTATCTTAAGAGAACGTTGCTTTTCTAATGGGGCTCAATTAATCTGATTTTAGAAACGGAGATCGGAGAAAAACGTGTTATGAGACAGAATCAAAACGGAATCGGAGACCTGTACCACCAGGAGACGAAATACCAGAGAGACAAAATGCCGAGGGGTTGGCTCGATGCGTCAACACAGCCCTCTCCGTATAAGAAAGACCCTCCCTCACTCAAGCGTCTTTCGATTTCTCCTCCTTTTCAAAAAGGTGGCCAGGCTATTTGGGAGACGATCGCCCTCAGGCGATCGATGAGAGAATTTTCGCCTCGGTCAATCAGTCTTCCTGAGCTCTCCCAACTCCTCTGGGCCACCCAGGGGATCACTGCCAGGGCGTGGGGTTATGACTTTAGAGCCGTTCCCTCCGCAGGAGCTCTCTACCCGATTGACACGTATGTTCTGGTCAATCGGGTGGAGTCGACGACAGCAGGGATCTACCATTACGATGTCGAAGAAGCCCAGTTGGTCCTTCAGAGAGAGGGGAATTACGGGAGAGAAGCGAGCGAGGCGGCTTTGGGTCAGGCGCTGGTTGCCGATGCAGGAGCGGTCTTTGTCTGGACAGCGATGGTCGAACGATCCAAATGGAAATACCGCGAAAGGGCCTATCGCTACATCTATATGGACGTTGGGCACATCGGACAGAATCTCTACCTTGCTGCCACTGCCTTAGGCCTCGGTTGCTGCACCATTGGAGCCTTTTACGATGAAGAGGTGGATCGACTGATTGAAGTGGATGGGAAAAAGGAGATCTCGGTCTATATGGGTGCGGTGGGCCGGATGGATTAGGGGTTGTTTTCAGCATTGTACGACCCAGGCCGGCAAGTGTCCCGTAAGCCACACCCTCCGGGGCGAGGTCCCTGCCTGCCGGCCCCGGTCCCGACCGAGGGCGGGGCAGGCAGGAAGGGGCACAATATGAAAGGAAATACCTTCCCGGGAAGCGCCGCCCTTGAGGGCGGCCAGCGCCACTCCCCAAAATGCAGTCTTGTCCGTTTCAAAATACAGTGCTATCCCCCCTTTACTTTTTGGTCTGTCGTGGCTACACTTTTGGTATAATGCAATTGTAAGATCTAAAGTAAACAGGAGGTGATCTATGGGAAGTAGAAGGATGCTTTTTGCGTTATTAATAGTGACGGCCCTTCTCTATGGATGTGCGGGTGTGCCGGTCCGCGAAGCGGTCAAAGTCGACATGAGTCTTCCAGTCGGAGAGATTGAGGGAAGCCAGTTCACTGGAATTCGCTACCCCTTCAAGGTCTCAGCCCCTCCGGGTTGGCAGATGGCGACAAAATATCCTGATTTCATAATAGCGTTGGGATACGAAAAAGACGGGCTGGAAGAGTCGGAGCTTTTCATATTTAACCCTGTGACACAGTCTAACGTTCAAATTGATTTAACGCCGGCAGGTCGGCACACGTCATTCAGCCAAGGGTTCATGGAGGAGTTGGTATCAGCCGCTGGCACGGACAGCTTCATAGAAGAGATCGAGGAGGCTTATGGGAAAGAGGTTCAACCTGTGATGGCATCCACGGAGGCGATTCGACTGAAAGGGGTCCAGTACGCAGCAAGGAAATACGCAACCTACACCCTTAAGGGAGTGAAACGCGAGCAGGGTTGGGTCTATGCCTTTTCAGAGCCCTATCAAATCTTCATCCTTTACATGCTTCTCGACACCGGTGGAGCAAAAGATCAGGAGGCTTTAAAGGCGATCTTTGATTCTTTTGAGTCTATTCCGAAAAAATAGTTAAAAGGAGAGGTGAACCATGACGAAGAAAGACGAACCAGAAATCTTTAAGTGCGAAACATGCGGGCTGGTTACTACAGAGAAGGGGCACCTGTGCAAGCCCAGGGACGTCACACGAGCTTACACCTGTGAATACTGCGGTGTCAGCGTAACGAACCCGAGGCATGTTTGCAAAGCCAAAGTGAGCAAATTCAATTACGTGTGCGAAGCGTGTGGCCGCGTGGCTGCCAATAAGGAGGATGTGTGTAAGCCTTCGGCCATCAAGTAATTCGGGAGTCGGCCGAAGGACAATCTGACCTAACAAATACAAACGCATTAAATGGATTGACCGGCAAGTGCCCCGCAACCCCCGCCCTTTAGGGCGGGGAGCTTCACTTGTTGTTTATCTATTCTAAAGCCTATCGATCTTGCGATGGATAGGCTTTCTTGCAGATTCGTCGGGTAGGACAAAGGAGGGACGGGCTCGGGGACCGTTGAATTAGGCCGGAAAGTTACCCTCCTACGCGGTAAGCCACGGTCTCTCAGACCGTGGATAAATGCGGAGGGGGTACCCTTCGAAGCTCTGAAGGAGCGTAGTAGGGTTTGCTTCGGAGGGTTCCGCCTGCCTGCGCGAAGCCGCTTCGGCGAAGGCAGGCCCTCTGAAGCATGTGGAGGAGCTACGGGCTTTAGCCCGTGGGGCTCCACTTATTGTTTTACTGATGGAATTGCCTGGAAAACAGAAAGAGGTGACAAATGAAAACAATTGAACTTAAGAAAGGGGTTTATTGGGTTGGAGCCATTGACTGGAATGTGCGAGACTTCCATGGTTATTCGACCCCCTTCGGAACCACGTACAATGCTTATCTCGTTGTGGACGAAAAAATCGCCTTGGTTGACACAGTAAAGGCACAGTTCTTCCAAGAAATGTTAGGCCGAATCTCCGAGATTATTGATCCCACGAAGATTGACTATATCATCGCGAATCATGTGGAAGTCGATCACTCCGGCTCGCTTCCACCGATCGTGGAAAAAATCGGGAACCCAACCGTCGTCACCTCAGAGCGAGGTACGAAGGGGTTGGAGAAATACACCCAGAGGAGTTTCCAATTTAAGACCGTGAAAACAGGCGACACCCTCTCTCTCGGTCGTCGGAACATCGCCTTTGTCGAAGCCCCGATGCTCCACTGGCCGGACAGCATGTTCACGTATCTGAAAGAAGATCGCATTCTGATGCCCAATGATGCCTTTGGACAACACATTGCCTCATCCAGGCGATACGAGGACGAGGGTGGGGGCGAGATGATGCGGCATGCCTCAAAATATTTTGCCAATATCCTGTGGCCTTTGGCTCCCCTCATCCTGAAGAAGATTGATGAGGTGGTGAAGATGGGAATTCCCATCGACATGATCGCCCCGAGTCACGGTCTCATTTGGAGGAAAGACCCAGGCCGAATCATTCAGGCCTATGTGGATTGGAGTCAGGGAAAGACAAGAGACAAGATCATTATTATCTACGACACCATGTGGGGCAGCACGGAGGGCATGGCCAAGGCGATTCTGAAGGGGCTGATGGAAGAGGGGGTCGAGACGAAGTTGCTCCTCCTGAAGGCCACCCATCGAAGCGATATTTTGGAGGAGATGCTCGAGGCGAAGGGTGTCCTCTTAGGGTCTCCCACCCTCAACAACGGCATGTTTCCTACCATGGGAGACTTCCTCACCTACATGAAGGGATTGAAGCCCATGGGAAAGGTGTTCGGTCTCTTCGAGTCTTACGGATGGGGCGGGGGCGCCGTTAAAGAGATGAGGAAAACTCTGGAGGAGAACAAGTTTGAGGTCTGGGAGAAAGAGTGCCGTGTCCAATATCTACCCGATTCAGACGAATTGAAAAACGCCTTCCAGTTCGGCAGGGATTTTGCAAAAAGAGTTCTTGGGAAATAGGATGGTTGAGCCGTTCGGTCTCTACAATCCGGTCGTGATGGATCATTTCAAGCATCCCCGAAACATGGGTGAAATGGAGACCCCTGATGGAGTGGGAGAAGCAACCAACCCGGTCTGCGGGGATACGATGCGGCTTTTCATCAAAGTGGACAAGAATCGAATTGTGAATGTCACATTTCTGACCTTTGGATGTGGGGCAGCGATCGCCGCGTCCAGCATGTTGACAGAAATGATCAAAGGGAAGAGCCTCGACGAGGCTCTCACCATCTCGGATCAAGATATCGTCCAGGCCCTCGGAGGGCTCCCTCCCACCAAGGTCCATTGTTCCGTTTTAGCAGAAAAGGCAGTGCAAGCGGCTGTAGCCGATTACCAAGGGAAGAAGGAGAGTCGGGAATGATAGGAAGAGAAAAGGCCCTCCGGCTGGTCAAGAGGGTCATTCAGGGCTCTCGGGCCGATCAGACAGAAGCCCTTCTGCTAACCGAGGACTCGTCGCTGGCTCGTTTCGCTGGGTCTGCGGTCCATCAGCA
>Ga0209254_10003620_pt1 | contig 14087 bp, 10 predicted proteins | sample FrelakmetDIP11DI_FD_187148 | JGI IMG/M metagenome (GOLD analysis project Ga0209254, IMG submission 187148) | Freshwater lake sediment microbial communities from the University of Notre Dame, USA, for methane emissions studies - DIP11 DI (SPAdes)... | ecosystem: Environmental > Aquatic >...
TGTCTCTTCGGGGTCCAACCAGCCCTCTACTACGTGGTATTTCGCGGAAGGGTACACCGGTCCCGGCTTCGAGGAATGGTTGTGCCTGTTCAACCCCAACCCGGAGCCCAACCTGGTGAGCATCACCTATCAGACACCGGAAGGGACGAATATAACCGACCAGGAGCTGATACCGCCCATGTCCAGGAGCACAGTGGACGTGAACACGCGTGCAGGCAGGAACCTGGAGCTTTCCATGGTGGTCACAGGCGAGAGGCCGTTAGTGGCGGAGCGTCCGATGTACTTCGATCATGACGGCTGGTGCCAGGGGGGCGATGTAGGCATAGGTGTGAAAGGCCCCTCGCGCCACTGGTACTTCGCTGAGGGATACACCGGGGATGGGTTCGAGGACTGGCTGTGCCTGCAGAACCCCGGCGAACAGGAGGTCAAGGCGGAAATAAGGTTCCACCTCGAGAGCGGCGAGGTGCTGTGGGAGGATGTAACCCTCAGCCCGCGCAGCCGTACCACCCTCTACGCCAACGCTATGACGCCCTACCAGGAGGGCATGGCCTTCTCGATACACGCGAGCGGAGACATCATCGTGGAGAGACCCATGTACTTCTATTATCGTGGTGGATGGATCGGGGGGCATGTCTCCACCGGCTACGCTCCGGGGCTGGACCGTTGACCGCAGCGGCTGCGGTGGAGGATGAGCCGAGACCGGCGACGAGCGGCATAGGGAGCGGACGCGGGAAACAATGGAGGCATCGGAGGCAGATGCTCGCAGGAGAATACCCGTTCGGGATAGAATAGAACTCAATAGAAAGACATTCTCCAGATAGAGTAAGAAGGAGGTTGCGATGAAGGGAGTGACCAGCAAGATTCTTATAGCACTGGGCGTCATCCTCATTCTGGGCGCCATACTATGGTGGGCTATTGCGGTCAACGCGCTGGTGAAGCTACCCGACGACATCGAATCAAAAAGCGCTTACGAGGGCGAGATCACCTACTATGTAAATCCCGCCACCCAGGAACCGCTAGCGGCGGGCGAGGAGATGAGGATGCCCCTGGAGGTGGAGCGCGAGATAATGTCCCTGGCTGCAGAGTACGATTCCTCCAAGGCGGTCATAGAGGAGAAAGTAAAGACCGTGGTGGCGGGGGTGGAGAGCCCGCCGGGAGGGACGACTTCCGTATACGTCCTCGATCGCAAGACCTCGGAGAACGTCAACGACGACAGGGCCTACGATTTCGTGGAGGGAAACACCGTTGAGCGCCAGGGCAACTATTACCCCCTGCTCCCCTTCGATACCTCCAATGATGAGAAATATCCTATCTGGAAAGGGGAGATAGGCGAGGGCATCGAGGCGGAGTTCTTGAGCGAGGAGGAACTGGAAGGGGTCACCGTCTATAACTTCAAGGGCATTCTGGGTGTAGACGCCAGGAAGGAAGTGGTCCCGGCGTACGTGGAGGTGCTCGGCCTGCCGTCGGAAGTGACATTTGAGGCACTCAAGCCCCAGTTGGCGGCCCTGGGAGTGGACGTCGATGCCCTTCTGGCGACAGCATCCCAGGTGATCGGGGCGCAGTCACCCGAGGACCTGCAGGCCTTGAACGCGGCGCTGCAGCAGAGCATCCCGATCAAGTATTACTGGGCCTTCGAAGTCGAGACTTCCGTGGAACCCAAGACCGGTGCCCCGGTCAACGTCTATAAGGACATCGAAAGCATGCACATGGAGGTCGATACCTCCGGGCTGGCCGGTATCTTCACCATCCTGGCTAAATACTCCAGCGATCCCGTACTGGGGCCGCAGCTTGCCCAGTTGGTCCAGCTCCAGGGACAGCTGGGGGAGATGGAACCTACCAAGGTGTTCGAGTACAGTATCGCTCAGACCGAGGATACGGTGAAGGCGGCGATCGAGGATGCCAAGGACGGCACCGGGCAGATAAACCTGGTCAAGGTGTACATCCCATGGGCACTGCTCATAGTGGGCGCCCTTGTCCTCATCATCGGGCTGCTGGTCGGGGGAGGGCAGGCGCCGCCGCAGACGGAGGAATAAGCCGGAACTAGAGCCTGATCACTTGCGAGAACGTATGGGGGGCCGGCCGGCCCCCCATCTCGCGTGCGATATCTTTGCGGTGGGTTAAAGAAGCATGGCCAGGCACAAGTGGTGTTCCGTTCAGGATCATTGCCCGAGGCGAGCGTTTTGGGCATAATCGTTAGAGAAGGGGTGAGGTGTTTTGCAGCCTCATGACGAAGAGGAATGCCACTGCCCCATGTGCAATGGAATAATGGCCCGGGAGGACGAGGAAGGCACGTTTATATGCTTGCGATGCAGGTCCCAGGCCCGCTTCAGGGGCGGGGATCTGCTGGCCATGAAGATCCCTGGCTACGAGCTTCGCCTGGAAGAGCTGCAGAAACGCCATATGGAGGTCCTGGCTCTGATCGAGGCGGAGAGCGCAAGGGGCAGTGCACGCGATATGAGGGCTCTACGCTCTTTACACGAGGAGCGCCAGAGGGTCCTGTCGGAGTTCTCTTTCCTGGGGTATTTCCGGCAGTTCATAGAGAGATGGTAGGAACGATCAGGCAGTATATGGCGTCAAAACGTCCGAAGAACCGCGGGAGAAGGATGGAAAAGGACTGATATGGCGAGGAAGAAGCTGAGCAATTGGGATAGATTCAGATCGCTGCTCATGCCCCGCAGCGGCCTGGTGCGTTGGGCGTTGATCGTCCTGGGTGTCGTAGTAGTCTTCTTTATCCTGGCATCCTCGGTCATGGTATATGCCGATTCCCGTCACCGTGGGGAGATGTTTCCCAACACCATGCTCCTCGGCGTCAACATCACGGGTATGACCAGGGAGGAAGCCATAGCGGCGGTGAACGAGCAGGCGGTGGAGCCGATGATGATGCCATTTACCCTCACCTTCCGCGGCGGCCAGTGGACACTCAATCCCGCGGAGCTTGGGCTGCAGGTAGATGTGGAAGCCCTGGTGGATCAGGCATACAGAGCGGGGTGGGAAAGCTCGGTCTTCGAGCGCGCGTATCGCCGCGCCTTTGACCGTCCCAAGAACATAGACATCGGCCTGGAATGCTACATGAACAACGAAGCGGTCATGCAGAAGCTCAACGCCATAGCCGCCGAGATAGACCAGGAGGTGAGGAACGCTTCCCTCAGCTTCGATTTCCAGACCGGAAATCTCAAGTTCTATCCCTCCCAAGACGGTCTATGGATGGACGTCGAGGCCACCCTGCAGTCTGTGCAGTCGTCCCTGTGCTCGAGTAACCGCACCCTCGAGCCGGCGGTGGCGGTTACGCCGCCCAGCCTCTCCAGCGACGACGTCAAGACCGTGATCGTGGTGGACATCATGGGTAACACCCTGAAGTGGTATAGCCAGGGTACCCTGGTAAAGACCTATAACGTGGCCACCGGGTTGCCCAAGTATCCCACACCGCAAGGGAAGTTCTACATCGTACGCAAAGACGAAAACCCGGTATGGATCAATCCCAACGTGGAGTGGTCCAAGGATATGCCGCCGCGTATCGAGCCGGGCGAGAGCAATCCCCTGGGCGTGCGTGCCCTGGTGACTAGCGCCGCGGGAGGGACGGTGCTTATCCACGGCACCGCCAACCTCACCCCGGGGCTTTACTCGCATGGATGTATCCGCATGGCCAACTGGGCGGTACTGGAGCTTTTCGATAACACCAGTGTAGGCACGCCTGTGTTCATCTGGACTTCCTCACCGGTCCCGCCGCCTCCGCCGGAGGAAGGTGCACCCGTCGGTCCTGAAGACCCGGGCCTTGGAAACGGTGGTACCGACACCACGACTCCTCAAGACGGCACGCAGCCTGCTCCCACCCCCGGGAATTGACTTTCTCGCGCAGCGACGTAGCCGACGCGGCAATCTCGATCTAAGCCACCCACAACGCGAGTTCGCCGCATCGCGCAGCGAGCAGGTCTATCCCGAGGAGAAGGGCAACGCTGCAATCCCGATCGGGTTAAGGTTACGATCGTTATGGCAATGGTACAATGCGAAGCGGTCGAATGCCGGTCCGTATGGGCTGGGTCCCCGGCTCAATCCTCCTCGTGGTACTTGAAGGATATCTTCACGCGGGCGCGGAAGGCTGTAATCTTGCCTTCCTCCACCTTCATATCCAGGTCCGCGATCTCCGCGACGCGCAGATCCTTAAGGCTTTTTCCCGCTGTCTCCACGGCCATTCGGGCCGCGTCCTCCCACGATTCCGGGCTTGATCCCACAACCTCGATGATCTTATACACGCTTTCGGGCATCATTCCCCCTTTCCTCTCAACCATCTAATCCACTTTAGATATCATTCCCCGTGTTTTAAGGGATAAACCTGTACATCAAGAGAGCCAAGTTGGACCGCTAGCGGGCAACGGATTATACTGTTGCGGCCCCACCTGCATTGGCCGGCGGGTGGGAATAATAGGAACAAACCGGGAGCAGTTGCCTTATAGGGCTGCGAGATACACAAAGCTGGAAATTCGGTATGGCGACGGAGCGGATGGAGGTCGAGCGTGAGGATAGCCGTTATCGGGGCCGGGGCCACGGGGATGCTGGCGTCCATCCTGCTCTGTGACGCCGGCGAGGAGGTATTCGTATACGAGCTGCGGCAGGAGCGAGTGTCCGATATCGCGAAGAACGGCATACGCGCCCGAGGTGACTTCAGCGGCACGGCATTTCCGGCGGTCGCAAGGATAGGGGAGCCCGTGGCTCCTTACGACGCCATCGTCCTGGCGTCGGGCACAAACGAGAGTGGGGATGCGCTGAGGCCCTTGAGCCCCTTCGTCCACCGCGACACCGTGTATATATCCCTGCAGGAAGGCGGCGCGGTTTCCTCGTTGGCCGGGCTGGTCGGAGAGGAGCGGGCCTTTGCCGCCCTGGCTTGGGTCTCGGCGTTTGAAGCTCCGGACGGAGTGGTGGAAGTGGAAGCCTTTCGTGCCCTCACCCTGGGGGCTGCTCTTCCGGGAAGGGAGAGCGAGCTGGCGAGGTTGGTGGATGCCGTGGAGGATGCCCATCCAGGAAGGATAAGCCTGACCGGCGATCTCTACGGAGAGATCTGGAAACGGGTGGAGGGCGCGGCGGCGGTAAGCGGGTTGTGCGCGATATCCAGCAAGATGCCGCTTGAGGCACGCGCGTCGGAGATCCTCGACGACCTTTGCGAACAAGCGGCAACTGAATGCAGGCAGGCGGCTGAGAGCAGCGGGCGGACAGAGTCCATTCCCGCATCACCCTGGGACAGCGCGTTGTGGAGAAAAGTAAAACCTCCCATGCTCCGCGATGTCGAGGCGGGCAGGAGAACGGAGATAGACTGCTTGAGCGGGTGGATCGTCGAAAAGGCTCGGGCCAAGGGGATAGCGGTTCCCGTACACAGCTCCATCCTTACCTTGGTCAAGGAGGTGGAATCCGGCCGGCACCGGCCGGGCGAGGCGGCCCTCAGGGAACTGCAGAGGCGCATCTCCGAGGAAAAAGGCATGTCCCTCCTCTAGCGCTCGGTCAAACGGTCACGCAGCTCCCGCCGTGAGGGCTTGCCGAGGACGGTGTGCGGCAACTCCTTCATGAAGGTCACATGGTGAGGGCACTTGTAATACACCAACGACTCGCGCGTGAAGTCCATCAACTCCCTCTCATGGACCTCCATCCCCGCTTGGAGTACTACGAAAGCATGCACGACCTCGCCGCGGATGGGATCCGGCTCTCCTACCACTGCGGCTTCGGCTACCGCCGGATGCCTCTCGAGCACTGCCTCTACCTCCGAGGGGTAGAGATTGAAACCACCCGATATGATGAGGTCTTTTTTGCGTTCGACTATGAACAGGTATCCGTCCTCATCGAGGTAACCGATGTCCCCGGTATGCAACCACCCTGCCCGCAGCGCCCGTTCGGTCTCCTCCGGATCCTTGAAATACCCCTTCATGACCGACGGACCGCGTACGGTTATCTCCCCGGGGCTGCCGGGGGGGAGCTCGCGCTCGAAGTCATCTCGTACCTTTACCTCCAGCCCCTCCAACGGCGGCCCCGCCGAGCCGGGCTTAAAGGCCAGGTGAGGGCACTGGCAGCTCACCACCGGCGAGGCCTCGGTAAGCCCGTATCCCTCGTAGAGGTGTACACCGAACTTCTCGCGAAACGCTTTCAGCACCTCGTCCGGCAAGGGGGCGGCACCGCTCTGCAGCCTCTTCCAGCTTCTTACATTGTATTGTGGGGCCCGCGGATGGTTGAGGAGTTGGATGAACATGGCGGGCACGCCGGGGATGGTGCGCACGTGGAAGCGCTCGGTGTACTCGAATATCTTGGCGGCATCGAACCAGCGCATGAGGATAGAGTTGATGCCGCTAACCGCCGGGAGCAGGGAAGTCGTCAATCCGTAGGAGTGGGATAGTGGGAGAGGCGACAGGGCTACCTCGTCCCGGGTGATGCGCGTGGAGCGCGCCACCGCCAGGACGTTGCTCCCCACGTTTCCGTGGGTGAGGAGAACGCCCTTGGGGCGCCCCGTTGTCCCAGCCGTATAGAGCATGGCGGCCACATCGTCATCCCCCAGGTCTGGATTGGTGATCAATTCGACCGGCTGTTCCCGACAGAGTAGCTCGAGGCTGATGGTGCCCGGCTCCTCTCTCCCACCGGCCAGGATGATGCGGTTGCGGTCATGGAGGCCGGGACAGGCAAGCTGCACCTTGGAGAGCAGGTCAGGGGTGGTTATTATGTATTTCGCCTGCGAATGCTCTGCCACCCAGGAGAGCTCTTCGGCGCTGAGCAGGAACATGGTGGGGCAGAAGATGATACCGGTCTTGGCACATGCGGAATAGAGGTGTATGGCATCCGGGCAGTTCTCCATGTGGGCCATGAGCATGTCTCCAGGCTGCAGCCCCAGCGCGATCAGCGCGTTTCCCAGCCGGCAGGTGTCCCGGAACGACTCGAGGTTGGTGAGCGTCTGCTCCTCGAAAAAAAGCGCGTCGTACTCGGGATATATGCGCGGGAAATCGTCTATGATATCAGTAAGCAGGGTCACTTTTGCCCACCGCCTTTCCCCCCGGCGAAGCACGCGTGTCGCTGGCTCTATTCTACCAGATAGATGAGACCGGTTCCGGCACGGCGACTTTTGCGCGGGGGCGCGAAGGAGAGTAACCTACTGGGAACGAAAGCTATGTATAATATGACACCTGTAAGGTTATGAAGTCCGTGGGAGGGATGAGTTAGTGAAGTTCTTCGCCCGTTTGTGCCGGGACCATGCCCGTGCCGTCGTGCTGGTCTGTGTGCTGCTGACCATCCCGGTGGCCGTGGGCATGACCTTCATCGAGATCAGGGCGGGCCAGAAAGACCTCATCCCGACTAAATACGAGACCGCGCGCACCCTGGATGAGGTGAACCAGCTCTTCGGGGGGACCACCAACGAGTACCCCATGGTGGAGAGCGACGCACTGCTCTCCTATCCCATGATCAAGAAATTCCTGCTCTTCGACAACGCGATGGCCGAAGAATTGGGCACGGACGATTATGTATATATTCAGCATTACCTGAGTGCCTACGGATTGAACGTGCTGGCGATGGCCAGGCAGAGCGCGATCGACAGAGGTCTGGCCAAGAACATGGAGCAGGCGGAGAAGGCCATCCCCGATGTGGCCACGATCATCGAATACGGGGAGGGTACCATGCAACCCAACCCGAACAACCCCGGGGAGATGATCCCCTTCGAGCAGGTCATCGAAGAGGGAGCTGAAACATACCTCGCGAACCCGGTGGCTTACAAGTGGAACGTGGAAAAGAAGGGATCGGGGCTGCTTTCCGAGGACGGCAGGTACGCCAAGATCCTCATCAAGGTCAACCCTGACCTGGATTCCCCGCAGCGCAAGGCCTTCGCCACCAGGGTGGAGGAGTTCTTCGACTCCTATTTCGAGGGTGGGGAGATCCCGGCGACGGTCTATCTGGGGGGAGACCCGTCCATCGACAAGGACCTGGAGGAGTATGTGCTCTCCAGCACCTGGCTCATGGCCGTGATAGCCGTGATCGTGCTCATGCTCCTGCTCTATCTCACCTTCCAGAGGTTTACGGACGTGCTGCTGCCGCTGACGGTCATCGTCCTCACCGCGGTATGGATCTACGGCATCATGGGCTGGTTCAACCTGCCTTTCACTGTGGTCTCGGCGCTCGTCGGCCCCCTGGTGCTGGGGATAAGCCTGGGCAACCTGGTGTACATGATGGGGCGCTTCTACGAGGAGTTCGGGATAGACAAGGAACCCCGCCGGGCGGCGCACAAGGCCGTGCTCACCGTGGGGGTGGCCATATTCCTGGCCTGCATCACCACTGTCTTCGGCTTTGCCTCCTTCGCATTCTCCGACTTCGACGTGCTGCAGGAGTTCGGCTACATGACCGCAGCGGGCATCGGGTTGTGCTTCATCTTCAGCGTCACCTTCCTGCCTTCCCTGATGATCCTGCGCGAGGAGCGCCGGCTGCGCAAGGGCACCACCAGGATGCCGCGCGGGGTGGCCATCTTCTCGCAGGAAGGCCACTCGCGCGTCGACCGCTTCCTGGGCAGGATCGCGAGCATCGCGCAGGGGAGCCCGACGGCAGTCGTGATAGTCTACGCGTTTATCGTGATCATCTGCATCATGGGCACCTTCAGGCTCACGACCACCCCCGACCTCAGGGCCCTGGCGCCCCAGGATATCCCCTCCCTTGAGGCCCAGTACATGCAGGAGGATATCTTCGGGGGGCAGCAGGGGGACATCATCCTGCTCACCGGAGATGTGCTGCAGCCTGAGGTCATGGCCGCCATGCACGCTTTCCAGGAGGGGATAGCCCAGACCCCGTACTTCAGCGAGAACGGCAGTTCCAGCATCGGCGAACTCATCCACGACTACCGGGTGGAGACGGGCAAAGCGGCATCCGGGGAGGACTTCGCGGCCGGGCTTCCCGCGACCAGGGCCGAGGCCGAGGAGGACCTGGCAGCCATCGGGGCGCTCTTCGGGGCCCAGGAGGGGAAGCTCATCTCCGATGACCACCAGGCCGCCCTGGTCACCATCTTCAGCGAGGGCGCCCGCAGCAATCCCGAGATGGTCGACAAGGACCGTGCCCTGAGCGAGGCGGCAGCCGAGGCCTTCGGGTCACTGGGCATCGAATACAAGGTGGGAGGGATCACGCCGCTCACCGCGGAACTGCTGGGCAACCTCGTTCCCACCCAGATCCAGACGTCCATACTGGCCCTGGTACTCTCCGGGCTGGTCCTGATCATCATCTTCCGTTCCTTTACCTACGGCCTGGCTACCCTGTCAGTGTTGGTGGCCGGTATCTCGGTGGAACTGGGCTTCCTCTCGCTCATGGGCTGGACCCTGGACATGCTGACCGTGCTCATCGTGTCCATGATCATCGGCATGGGCATAGATTACGGCATCCACGTCACCCACCGTTTCCTCGAGGAATATAAGCCGGGCGAGGTGAGCGTGTCCGACGCTTTGAATATCTGCATCACCAGGGTGGGCAAGAACATGCTGGTGAGCACGATGTGTACGGTAGGAGCTTTCCTGGTCATATCCTTTTCGAAGATGCAGCCCATCCGGCGCTTCGGGTTGATCACCGCTCTTTCACTGTCGGTGTCCATGCTGGCCAGCGTGCTGGTGCTGCCCTCCATCATCACTCTCATCGCGCGCCGCCGCCAGCACGCGGAAGAACCAGTCGCTTCCGAGGTGGGGGAATTGAAGCCGGCCGAGGCCGGCGACAGCGCCTAGGGTCAGAGCTTAAATGTTGCGTCTCAGAGAGACCTCTCGACGACCATCCCCGACCCCGCGAGATGCAAGTTTTTTGGGGTCAGGCCTCATTTGTTGCATTCCACGCAGCATTCAACCGAGGTCGTTACCTATGGCTGGAACGCAACAAATGAGACGGGGTCGACATCCCCTGAACGTCTGGGGGTCAGGTCTTGCATTTTGCATTCGTGCAGCCCAGGTCAAGGTAGCAGTCTCTGGTGGAATGCAAAAGGGCAAGACCTGACCCTAGAGGCCCATCAGTTTGGCGAAAGCCTTGCCCATTATGATCTCCGTCTCCTCCGGGGTGAACGAGATCTCGGGGCAGGAGCTGAGATCGGGCTCGGTGATCGCCTTGATCCAGGTCTCAATGGGGCAGAGCACGTTGAGGTAAGGGCCGTCGGTACCGAAGAAGACCCGCCACGGGCCGACCTCGTCGATGACCGAGCGCAGCATACGATAGAAAGCCTGGGGATGATTGTTGTAGACGATCTGCCACCCCGAGAAATCGAAGTAGATGTTGGTCTTGACGCTGGCCACCAGCAGAGCCTCCTCCCAGAGCTCATGGGAGACGTGGGCCATGATGATGGGCAGGTCCGGGAAATCCGCCGCTACGTCATCCACGTTGATGGGCTGGGTGAAGCGGAACTTCATGGGAGCGGGCTGGCTGCCGGTGTGGAAGAGCACCGGTATGCCGTAGAGGGCGCATTTCTCGTAAAAGGGGTAGACCACGGGATCGTAGGGGTAGTACCCGGAGGTGGGGTGCAGCTTCAAGCCCTTCATACCCCATTCCTCCACCGCGCGCTGGAACATCTCCAGCCCCCCGTCACGACGGGGATCGATGGTGAAGAAGGGGACGAGGCGGCCCGGGTAGCTCCTGGCGGCCTCCGCTATGGCGCGGTTCTGTTCCTCCATGGAGACGGTGGGCTCCCCGGCGGCCATGCCGGAATCCTGGGCGAAGATGCAGCTTATGTCCACGCCCGCGGCGTCCATGCCGGCGATGAGCTTCACGCCCGTGGTGTCGGACAGCGCTGGCAGCAGGTTATCGATCAGAGCGCCCGCATCCGCGCGCTCCCCGGTGGTCTTACCCATCATGGCGGTGACCATTTTCGCCTGGCCGAGGAAGAAGCTACGGTCATGCCAGCCATCTCCCACCAGATGCACGTGGCTGTCGATGATCATCTCGGAACACCCCTTTCACACTCGCGAATTTCCGAAAACCCTCAACGCCAGTATATGCGTATACGGGCGGTGCAGGAAGGGCGCTCATGTTCCAAGTGCTCGCCTCGTGGATATATTATGTGTAGAGGGGTCAAGCAGAACAGGTGAGGCATCGATAGAGTGGATAGAGCGAATAGAAAACAGAGGAGATGAAGGTGATGCTCGGCTTGTACTACGATGGAGAGCTCCAGCTCAGGGACGACCTGCCCATACCCGATCCTGGAGCGGGCGAGGCGCTGATCAAGGTCATGGCCGCCGGCATCTGCAATACCGATAAGGAGATAGCGCGCGGCTACATGGATTTCAAGGGCATACCGGGGCATGAGTTCGTGGGCGTGGTGTCCATGGCTGACGATCCCGACCTGGTCGGTAAGAGGGTGGTGGGGGAGATAAACTGCCCGTGCGGTATCTGCTCCCTGTGCCTCGAGGGCAAAGGGAACCACTGCCGCAGCCGCACTACCCTCGGTATCAGCGGTCGCGACGGGGCTTTCGCTGAGTACATGGCCCTCCCTGTCGCCAACCTGACCGTCATCCCGGATACCCTGCCGCTCTATTCCGCCGTGTTCATTGAACCCCTGGCCGCCTGTTTCCGCATCACGGACCAGGTACATATAAGTCCGAGACACCGGGTAGCCGTGCTCGGAGACGGCAAACTAGGCCTGATGGCGGCGCAGGTATTGCGCCTCAATGGGAGCGCTGTCCTGGCGGTGGGCCGCTATGCGCACAAACTCAAGATCCTGGACCGCCTGGGGATAAGGACGGTGATGGAAAAGGACCTCGACCCGGAGGAGCACTTCGACGTAGTCGTGGAATCCACGGGCAGCCCGGAGGGCTTCTACCTCGCCCGTTCGCTGGTGGATCCCGCCGGAACCATCGTGCAGAAGAGCACCTACATAGAGTCGTTGAGCGTGGATATCTCTTCTCTGGTAGTGGACGAGATCCAGGTCGTCGGATCGCGCTGCGGGCCTTTCGAACCGGCGATCCGCGCCCTGCTGCGCGGGTTGGTGAACGTGCAGGAACTAATCGACCGCAGGTTCCCGCTGGAGATGGGGCTGCAGGCATTTGAGTATGCCATGCGGGACGAGTCCTTGAAAGTCATCCTGGAGATGAAGACATATCCCGCTGAGGGGCTCAGGCTGCCGGGGGAGCTCGAGGAAGAGCCGGTCATCTAGCGACAGCCGTGTAAACACGATTGAAGGGAGCCTGCATATGGCCATTGATGATTTTCTGGCGGTGGCGCGAGGCGAGGCGGAGGCGGACCTCCTGCTCACCGGGGCCAGGATAGTCGATGTGTTCGAGGGCGTGGTCGAGGAGGGTTCGGTCGCGATCAGTGAAGGCAGGATAGCCGGGTTCGGCGACCGCCCGGCGAAAGAAAGGGTGGACCTGGAAGGCGCCTTCCTTTGCCCTGGTTTCATCGATGGGCACGTACATATCGAGTCTTCCATGGTCAGCCTCCCCGAATACGCGCGCGCGGTGGTGCCCTCCGGCACGACCGCGGTGGTCACCGACTATCACGAGATCGCCAACGTCCTGGGGATCGAGGGTATCCGTTACATGATGCGCCTTGACGAGGGGCTACCGCTCGACGTCTTCGTGATGCTTCCCTCCTGCGTTCCGGCCACGCCCATGGAGACCGCCGGGGCTTCCCTGGAGGCTGCCGACCTCATCCCTCTCCTGGCCGAGGAGGCGGTCATCGGGCTGGGCGAGGTCATGAACTTCCCCGGGGTCATCAATGCCGACCCCGCGGTGATGGCGAAGATAGAGGCCTGCAGGGGCCTCCCCATCGACGGCCACGCGCCGGGATTATCAGGCCGGGAACTCGACGCCTATATCGCGGCCGGCGTGGAATCCGATCACGAGTGCGTGCAGGAGCAGGAGGCGGCGGAGAAGCTGGCCAAAGGGATGTTCATCTACATCCGGGAGGGTTCCACCGCCCGCAACCTGGCGGCCCTTCTGCCCATCGTCAGTGCAGCGAGTTCGGTACGCTGCATCTTCGTCGATGACGACCGTCAGCCCAAGGACCTGCTGGATGAGGGACATATGGATTTCATCCTGCGCAGGGCGGTCGGGTTGGGCCTGGACCCCATGACCTCGTTGCGCATGGTCACACTGAACACGGCGCGCCGCTTCGGCCTGTACGCCAGGGGAGGCATAGTCCCCGGGTGGAGGGCGGACTTGGCGATAGTAGAGGACCTGGAGGGCTTCAGGGTCCTTCAGGTATACAAAGGCGGGCAAAGGGTGGCGGAGGACGGTGAGCTACTACTCGATGTACGACCGGGACCGTCCGCGCCGGGGGCGATGAATATCGCCTGGGAGAAGATGGCGGGGATAGAGGTGCGGCCATCGGGCGATGAGATGCTGGTCATCGGCGTGGTCCCCGACCAGATCGTGACCTCCAAGCTGCTGGAGAAAGCCAAGGTTAAGAACGGTCTCGCCGTATGCGATGTTTCGCGTGACCTCCTGAAGATATGCGTCTTCGAGAGGCATCGCGGCACCGGCAACGTGGGGGTGGGCTTCATCTGTGGTTTCGGGCTGCGGGAAGGGGCCCTCGCGTCCACGGTCGCCCACGACTCCCATAACCTCATGGTAGTGGGAGCCTCGGACGAAGACATCCTGGCCGCGGCCAGGGCGGTGGAGAGCATGGGCGGCGGCCAGGCGGTGGTCCGCGCCGGCGAGGTACTGGCGGAACTGCCACTGGATGTGGCGGGCCTCATGTCGACCCTGCCCCTGCGGGAGGTGAGGGACCGCGTTCAACTTCTGCAGGAAGCGGCGCGCAAACTGGGCTGCTCCCTCCCAGACCCTTTCATGGCGCTGTCCTTCATGGCGCTGCCGGTGATCCCAGAGCTGAAGATGACGGACAAGGGCCTCTTCGATGTGGGGACCTTCTCGCACGTACCCCTCTTCTCCTGATGGGGTCAGCCCTTAACATTCGTCAATAATGCTGGCCAAACACGATTAATCATCCACAGGAGAGAGATACTCTCCTACAATATGGACTTGAGCATCCCATAATGTCGACTGCGACTGCTCATCGCGGAAAGCCTTAAAAGCGCAGACAAATTGACGAATGTTAAGGGCTGGAATGATAAAGAGCGGACGCCTCCGAACAATTAGGTGACCAAACCATATGCCGGCTAT
>Ga0209254_10003621_pt1 | contig 14087 bp, 10 predicted proteins | sample FrelakmetDIP11DI_FD_187148 | JGI IMG/M metagenome (GOLD analysis project Ga0209254, IMG submission 187148) | Freshwater lake sediment microbial communities from the University of Notre Dame, USA, for methane emissions studies - DIP11 DI (SPAdes)... | ecosystem: Environmental > Aquatic >...
CGCTGGGTGATTCCGGGGGCTTTACCTGGGCCGCATCCCCTGTCGTAGACTCGGATCGGGATCGCACGGAGGCACGGGATGGGTGCCTTTCAAACCACGCGCTGGAGCCTCATCATCGCGGCGCGCGACGACACGCCCGAGGCGCGCGGCGCGCTCGATGCACTGTGCCGCGCCTACCGGCCGGCAGTGCTGACCTACGTGCGCGGTCGCGGCCATTCGCGTGGCGAGGCCGAGGACCTGACCCAGGGCTTCTTCGCCCGCTTTCTCGAACGCGGCCTGCACGCCAGCGCCGATCGCGAACGCGGACGCTTCCGGGTCTACCTGCGCACCGCGCTTCACAACTTCCTCGTCAACACCTACGAGCACGACGCGGCCGAGCGACGCCGCCCGCCGCAGCGACCGGTCGACCTCGATCCCGATCAACTGCCGACCGCGGCGGGCGACGACCTGCCCGAGCGCGCGTTCGAGCGCGCCTGGGCGGTGACCGTGGTCCAGCGCGCCATGCAGCGACTGCGGCGCGAGGCGCGCGCTGCGGGCAAGGGCGAGCTGTTCACGCGCCTGCAGGGCTTCCTGCTCGAGGCGCCCGACGGCGACGACTACCCGCGCATCGCCGCCGAACTGGGCATGCGCGCCAACACCATCGCCGTTGCCACCCACCGGCTGCGCGGACGCCTGCGCGAACTGGTGCGCGAGGAACTGGCCGATACGGTGGACCGCGCCGAGGACGTCGACGACGAGTACGCCGCGCTGGTCGGTTCGATGGGCCCGCGCCGCAAGTGAGGCGGCAGCGGTAATCCCTTCGGACCGGGGCTGTATGGGTGGTTCGTGGCGCAGTGAAGCCTGCAGGGGAACCGGGATGTCGATCGAGAACGAAAGGCCATCGGATTCACGACCACGGCCGCAGTCCTTCGCCGCCACGCGCTGGTCGCTGGTGGCCGCGGCCGGCGGCGAAGCGCGCGCGCCGCTGACCGAACTGTGCGTGCGCTACTGGTATCCGGTGTACGCCTATGCGCGTCGCTGCGGGCATGCGCCCGAGGTGGCGCAGGCCATCACGCAGGCGTTCTTCCATCAACTGGTGGGCGAGCGACTGCGCAAGGTCGGCAGCGAGCGTCCAGCGCGCTTTCGCGAGTGGCTGCTGGTGGAACTGGCGCGTTTCGTCGCGCACGAATGGAAGGGCCAGGAGGTAACGCTGGACAACCCGGCCCTGCTGGCGCCGATGGCGACCGAACTGCTCGAGCAGCGCCATCGCGCCGAGGGCGCCGCGATCGCCAGCGCCGATACCGGATTCCGCCGCAGCTTCGCCCTGGAAGTGCTGGTTCGCGCGCACAATCGCCTGCGCCGCGAAGCGACCCAGGCCGGTCGCGAAGGCATGTTCGACGCGCTCGAACCCTACCTGACGGTCGATCCGCCGCCAGGCCAGTACGAAGTGATTTCGGGCACCCTGGGCACGCGGCCACTGGCGCTGGTGGTGGCGCTCAAGCGCCTGCGCCAGCGCTATCGCGAACTGGCCGACGAGGAACTGGCCGAAACCGTGACCAGCGCCGAGGAGCTCGAAGCCGAGCGTGCCGCGCTGCACGCCGCGTTGCGACCCGGAGGCTGAGCCGATGCGTGCCCACCCAGGGGATTGCGCAGCGTGACATCGCAAGAGAAACACACCCAGCGCACGGCACCCACCGGGGGCGACCCCGGCAGCGCCGGCTGGATGCAGGTCCAGGCGCGCCTGGCCGACCTCGCGCTGGGCACGCAGCCCACCGGCGCACCGACGCAACACACCATGGGCCGGCACCTCGCGTTCCTGCCCACCGACGCGCTGGACCTCGACCTGTCCGATCCACTGCAACGCGACTTCGGCGACTACGAGCTGGTCGACAAGCTCGGCCAGGGTGGCATGGGCGTGGTCTACCGCGCGCGCCAGAAGTCGCTCGATCGCGAGGTCGCGGTCAAGCTGTTGGCCGCCGGCCCCTGGGCCAGCGCCGATTTCATCGAGCGTTTCCGTCGCGAGGCGCAGTCCGCGGCGCGGATGCAGCACCCCAACATCGTCGCGATCTACGAGGTCGGCGCGCACGACGAGCTCAACTACTTCTCGATGATGCTGGTGCGTGGCCCGACCCTGGCCCAGGTGCTGGCGCAGAAAGGCCCGATGGCGCCGCGCGCGACCGCGCAACTGGTGCGCACCATCGCCGAGGCGCTGGACTACGCCCACCGGCTCAACGTGCTGCACCTGGACCTCAAGCCCGGCAACGTGCTGATCGACGAGACCGGGGTGCCGATGGTGGCCGACTTCGGACTCTCGCGCCGGATCGATGAAGCGCTGGCTGCCGACCACGATGAAGTGTCGGGCACGCCGAGTTACATGGCGCCGGAACAGGCCCAACTGAAGTCGCACAAGCTCTCGCCCGCGACCGACATCTACGGCCTGGGTGCGATCCTGTACGAGCTCCTGACCGGACGGCCGCCGTTCCTGGCGGCGACACCGCAGGAAACGTTGAAGCGCGTGGTCGGCAGCGAGCCCGCGCGGCCGCGCAGCCTGCGTGCGGACATCCCGCTGGACCTCGAGGCGGTGGCGCTCAAGTGCCTGGCCAAGGATCCGCGCGAGCGCTACGCCAGCGCGCGCGCGCTGGCCGACGACCTGGGGCGCTACGTCGATGGTCGCGCGGTGTCGGTGCGGCCGCTCAATGCGGCGCAGCGCGCGGCGCGCTGGGCGCGGCGCGAACCGCGCCTCGCGACCGCGCTGGGAGCGTTCCTGTTTGCGCTGGTGTCGGGGCTGGTCGCGACTGCTGTGCAGTGGCGGCGCGCCGACGCCAATGCGGTGGACGCGCGCGACCGCACGTGGAACCTGCGCGCACAGGCCGCACAGGCGTCATTGACCGATGGCGACGGCTTCCTGGCGCTGCGGCCGCTGGTCGCCAACCTGGCCGAGATGGAGGCGGCAGGACGCACTGCCGATGCCGAAGTGGAGCGGCAACGCATCGGCACCCTGCTCGCGAACTCGCCGCAGCTGCTCGACCACATCGTCCTGCCGGGCCGGGATCTGGTCAACGCGATCGCGATTTCTCCCGACGGCCAACGCTTCGCCGCGGCGACTCTCTCGCCTGCAGGCGACCGCAGCATCCGCCAGTACGACGTGGCAAGCCGGCGTGAACTGTGGACGCAGAGCACCATGGGCCTGACCTTCGCGCTGCCGCTGCCCGGAACCCAGCCGCATGGCGACCTGAGCTACACCGCGGACGGCCATTGGTTGCTGGCCACGCTCATGAACCTGCCGCCGTTCCCGTCGCCTCGTACCTCGGACGGTGTACTCCTCGACGCGCGCGACGGGCGGGTATCGGGCCCGCCGACCGAAGATGGAAGGCACCTTGACCTGGTGTTCAGTCCGAACGCGCGCTTCGCACTGGCGCGATACCGGTCCGATCCCTCCTTTCGCTTCCCCGACGGCGGCCAGTTCTATTCGGTCGAACCCTGGCGCAAATTGGGGCCACGGCACGTGGTCGGCGCCCAGATCGGCGCCGACATGTGGCTGCCCACCGACGACGGCCGCTGGTTCCTGGGCAGCAGCGACTTCAGTCGCTTCACGATGTTCGAGACTGGCACGTTGGTGCCGCGCTGGCGCCTATCGCTGCCCGCGGGCGAGATCGCGTTCGCCTGGCGCTTCAACGCCGATGGGCGCTGGCTGGCGCTGGGCTGCCAGTCCGGCGCGGTGCACCTGGTCGACACGCGCGACGGCACATATCGGGCGTTGCCGGCCTCACTGACGACGATCGTGCGCTGGGTCGAGTTCGGCGCCGATGGCGCTGTTCTGGCCGCCGCTTCCGCGAATGGCGCGATCATGGCCTGGGACGTGGCCAGCCGCACGCCGCTGACCGCGCATCTCGCCGGGGGTGGGCTCAACATGGCAGGCGTGAGGGTGATCGATGGTCGCCTCTACGCCGTGCGCGACAACCTGCTCAAGTCGTGGAGCCTCCCGACACCGGGGCCGTTCGAGATGGCCGCCGTGCTCGACAGCGCGCGCATCCGGAGCCGCCGGCAATTCTGGGTCGACGGCTTCGACGTGCACACGCCGAGCCGCCTGCTGGTGTCGGGCGGATCCGAGGGCGCGATCTCCCTCTGGCGGCTGCCGCCACCGGTGCTGCTGCCCGCACGCGCGGCCCCACTGCCGCCGCGCAGCATCGCCTACGACGGCGAGCGCATCGTCGCGGTCGACGGTGCTGTGGTGCAACTGCGCGAACCGTTCAGCGACGCGCCGCGCTCGGTATCCCTGGTGCATCCCGAGAACGTGCGCCTGGCCGAGCTCGCCGCCAACGGCCGACTCGTGACGGTAGCCGGTCGCACGGTGCGGGTGTTCGATCCCGCCACCGGCAGCCTGGTCGGCGCGCCGCTGGTGCTGCCGCAGTCGCCGCTGCGCGCGGACCTGGCGCGCGCCGCGCCGGTCCTGGCGCTGACCACCGGCGAACATGCCGGCGATGCCTTCCGTGAGCGCGTCCATGTCATCGACCTCGATCGGGTCGCGCTGCGCGAAGTCGAGGCCTTCCTTCCGTTCATCGCCGAGACCTTCCAGCTCGATCCGCTGGGACGGTATCTGCTGGCGCATCGCGTCGACATGGTTTCCGAGGCGCGCTTCCTCGAGATCGTCGACCTCACGGGCGCCGGCCGCCGGTGCCAGCGACCGGCCCCGGCCGACTTGAACGTTCTGGGCGATGTCGCGATCGCCGACGACGGACGCACCGCGTGGATCTACGTGTTCGCCAAGGATCGGACGGCACGGCTGGACCGATGGGATCTGGAAGCGTGTACCGAGCTGCTGCGCATCGACGTCAATGCCGGCCGCACGGTGCCGCGACTGATCGCCATTGGCGACGGGGTCGTCGTGCACCGGCAATTCGGCGAGGGCCTTTCGGCCTTCGATGCCCAGGGGCATCGTCGCGAAGCGCCGGGCCTGAGTGCTGACGGGGCAACCGGCACCTTCGCGGTCAGCGCGGACGCACACCGCGCGGCGCTGGCCACCCGCGACGCCGTGCAGCTCATCGACCTGGCACGCGGCGAGCGAGTCAGCGCTCCGCTCGTGGCATCCATCGCCGCCAACGACGCGATCATGCACCTGGCGTTCTCCCCGGATGCGAGCGAGCTGGTCGCCCGCACGGCCAGGGGCCGATGGCTGGCATGGCGCCTGCCGGTCACCACGCTCGACAGCGCGTCGCTCGCTACGCTCGCCACCCTGCTCGCACCGGAGTCCACCGATACGCCGGCTGACCCCGCGACCGTTGCCGGCCTGATCGAGCGCCTGAACGGGGCATCGGCGAGCGATTCGGCACGGCAGTCGAGCGTGGTCGGCACGGCGCTGCAAATCGACGCGGCACCTGGCACCGCTGGCGACCCGCGCTTCGTCCCCGTCGATCTCGCCACGGCGATCAATGCGCCGCTCAACGGCGCCTGGCCAATTCGCAACAGCATGGGCGGCGACCAGCCCACGATGGCGCCGGGACCGCTGCGGCTGCTGGATATCGACTGGCGCGTCGACGGTGGCATACAACTGAGCTGGGGTGGCCCCGCCAGCACGCTCCAGCCGACCCAGCATGCCAGCGCCATGATTCCCGTCGGCGACGTGCGGGCGCGTCGCGTGCACCTGCTGATGTTGGTGCACATATTCATCCAGCCCGACGTCAAACCGTTCCCGGCCGCCCGGGTGGTGCTGGTCGGCGCCGATGGCCGGGAAACCGTGCTGGAGCCGATGATGGTGCGCGACGTGGTGCCGCACTGGACGCCAGAGCGCGCCGCGCCCAGCGCGCGCATCGGGTGGATCGGGCTCAGCGGCGGCGCGACGCGCGAAGGCGGCACTCCGCCCGGCTTCGATTCGGTCACGTTCGCGGTGAGCCTCGACGTCCCACCGGCGGTCGGGCCGATCCGCGGCCTGCGCCTGGAGACCCGCGATGGGCCGATGGAGGCGCCCTTGTTCTACGCGGTGACGCTGGAAGTCGATGCGGCGCCATCCACGGTATCGCAGCCGGCAGCCCTGCCGCCGCCATGATCGCGCGGTCGGGCCATCCGGTCCTGCAATCGCGCGCGCGGAATCCGGTACAAGATCGGTGACGCCCCCGCGCGCACCGTACCGAGGCCTACCCGTGGACCGTTCGAACCCGGAATCGATCGTCGCGATCCGCAACCCGGCCGACGACGCCACCCGCTGGTCGCTGGTCGCCGCCGCCAAGGGCCCTGCTGCCGCGGTTGCCCTGACCGAACTGTGCGCGCGCTACTGGTGCGCGGCCTATGCCTTCATGCGCCGCAATGGCCATCCGCCGCACGTGGCGCAGGAGCTGACCACCGGCTTCTTCCGCCGCCTGGTCCACGAGCACCTCGACAAGCTCGACCCGCAACGCTGCGGGCGCTTCCGTGAATACCTGCTCCAGGCGCTCAACCGCGCCATGGCCGATGCCTGGCGCAGCCTGCGCTTCGACCCGGAGGCGCAGGGCATTCGCCCGCCGTTACCGGTCGAGATCCTGGAGGATCGTTTCCTGGCCGAATGCGGCGATCACGACACGCCCGAGCAGGCCTTCGAGAACAGCTTCGCCCAGACCGTGGTCCTGCGCGCCTTCGCACGCCTGCGCGAGGAGACCGGCAATGCGGGGCGTACGGCACTGTACGAGCGGGTCGAACCGTTCCTGCATGACGAGCCGCGCGAGTCGGACGCCGCGCTGGTGGCCGCGGCGACCGGCCTGGGCGCCTTCGCCGCGATGCTGACCCTGCGCAGCCTGCGCCAGCGCCTGCGCGAACTGGTCAACGCCGAGATCGTGCAGGTCGTGGGCGACAACCAGGCCGATCCCGATCTGGAGCATCGAACGATGCGAATCGTCCGCCCCGCGTAGCCGGTTTCCCGCTTGCCCTGCAGGAGTGGCTGCAGCCGCGACCGCGCCGGTCAGGCAGCGCGGGCCCCAGCCGGCGAAGCCAGCACGAGCCGCGGCGGCAGGGTGACGAGGGTCTCCACCGCCCCGTTCCAGCGCACCAGTGCCAGCGTGCCGTCGCGTTCCTCGGTGATGGCGGTCAGGCTCTCGACCCAGTCGCCGTCGTTGGCGTAGATCATGCCGTCGACCTTGGTCAGGCCGGGACGATGGATGTGGCCACTGAGGATCCCGTCGAGGCCACGACGGCGCGCGTCGGCCACGCAGGCTTGGATGTAGCGCTCGATGTAGCGTTCGGCCGCGGCACTCTGGCGCTTGAGGAACTCGGCCATCGACCAATAGCGCAGGCCCAGCAGGCGGCGCGCACGATTGGTGACGCGATTGCCGGCGAGGATGGCGGTGTAGAGCAGGTCGCCGAGGCGCTCCTGCCAGCCGCCGAAATGCGTGATGGCGTCGAATTCGTCGCCATGCGTGACCAGAATGCGCCTACCGTCTGCGGTTCGATGGATCGCGCGGCGGCGCACTCGCACGCCCGGCAGGCCGAGGCCGACGAAGCGCCGGATCGGGCGGTCGTGGTTGCCGGGGATGTAGACCAGCTCGGTGCCCGCCTTCGCCATCGCGTGCAGGCGCTCGACGATCCGGGTGTGGTCGTGCTGCCAGGCGGCGCGCGCCTTGGACATCCACCACAGGTCGACGATGTCGCCGACCAGGTACAGGCGCTCGCAGGACAGGCCGGCCAGGAACGCGGCCAGCGCATCGGCATGGCAATTGCGCGAACCGAGGTGGATGTCGGAGATGAAGACGGTGCGCAGTCGCTGTGGCAGCGGCAGGCGCACCGGGCCGGTCATGGCAGCGCGGCTCCGGCGACGTCGGGGCGGAGTTGGTGCATCGGGACCGGGAATGTGGTGGCGATGTCGGTGTTCGCGGCAAACGCCGCTCCTGCAGCGGAAGCCTGGCGGATCGACGGCGGGTCGATGCGGCATTCGAGGTAGCGCTGGCGCTTGCGCGGCTTGACCTGCGCGAGATCGACCAGGATCAGCCCGTCGACCGAGTCGCTGAACAGCGGGTCCACGCCAAAGGACAGGAAGCTCGCGCCGCCGGGTTCGCACAGTTCGGTGTACTGCTTGTAGAGCATCGGCACCTGCGCGCCGAGGCGACTGAGATTGTCGCGCAGCACCGCGAGGCTGGCGCTGGCGTCGAGCGTGCCGAATTCGGGCGGCGCGCCGTCGTAGCGGAACGGTTTGCGCGGGCGCGCGTAGCCGTGCAGGTCACCGTAGTAGCGGCTGTAGTAGGCCACCATCTGTTCGCGGGCTGCGCGCGGCACCGCGGCGCTGATCGACACGGCACCGAACAGGTAACGGACCTCGGGGCGCGTCCGCAACCAGGCGCCGATCCCGACCCACAACCAGTCGAGGCTGCGCGAGCCCCAGTAGCGCGGGGCCACGAAGCTGCGGCCCAACTCGACGCCGCGCTCGAGCAGCGGAAGCAGGCGCGCATCGAATTCGAAATGGCCCGAGGTGTACAGGCCCGACAGTCCACGTTCGCCCAGGATGCGTGCGCACGGCGCCGCACGATAGGCGCCGGCCAGCTCGCAGCTTGCCGCATCCCACAGCACGATGTGCTCGTACCAGGTGTCGTATTCGTCGGAATCCAGGCGCTGGCCGGTGCCCTCCCCGACCGCGCGGAAGGTCAGCTCGCGCAGGCGGGCGATCTCGCGCAGCAGCGGCGAGTCGGCGCCCAGGCGCCCGGCGTGGATGCGCTTGCCGCAGGCGGTCTGGCCCAGCAACGGCAGGCGATTGACTTCGGCCAGTACCGCACGCGCATCGGGCGCATGGATCAGCGGCACCGGCGCCTGGCCCCATGACTCGCCGCGGCTGCCGATCGCCTGCAACGAACGCCGAACCAGCGCGATCGCGCGCTCGAGGTTGCCGGCCTCGCGCAGCAACTCGCCGGGATCGCGTGCGATCCCGACCCGCAGCTCGATCCGTCGCGGATGGCGGCTGAACATCTCGCGCGGCAGCAAGGCCGTGCCCAGCGGGCGATACAGCGCGGACATGCCGTGGAAGAACGCCGAGTTGCGCCCCTGGATCCGCACCGGCAGCACCGGCGCGCCAGCCTGCTCGGCAAAGCGCAGGAAGCCCGGACGCCAGCGGCCGTCGTGGATTCCACGCGGCGAGGCGCGCGATACCTCGCCGCTGGGGAAGAAGATCACAGCCTCCTCGCGCGCCAGCGCCGCATCCACCTCAGCCAGGCTCTCCGCGCTGGGCTTGCCGCCAAGGATACGCAGCGGAATCATCAGGTCGCGCAGTGGTTCGACCGCCCACAACAGATCGTTGGCCAGGATCCGTACGTCGCGCCTGACGCTGCCGACGAAGGCCAGCAGGGCCAGCGAATCCACCGCGCCCAACGGGTGGTTGGCGACGATGACCACTCGTCCGCTTTGCGGCACGCGCTCGCGCTCGACGTGGTCCACCAGCCAGCGGCACTCGAGCCGCGCAAGCGCGGCCTCGATGAAGCCGAATCCGCTCAGGTGCCGATGGCGGTCGAGGAATTGGTCGATCTCGGCGATGCGGGAGAACTGCGCCAACCCGCGCACCAGCGGTCGGGTGAGCCCTGCGCGACGCCCGCTGAACCAGTGCGGGAAGCGCTGTTGCAGGGTGCGTTCGAGATCGATCATGCGGCAGGAGGCTCTGCGGCGATGGCTCGCAGGATAGGCCCGGCATGCTGCATCGCGATGGCTTGGTGATGACGCGACGATTGCAGAGCAATCGTTGGCGCCGGCGGTCTATGCCGATTGCGATCGAGGCTCGAGCCCGCGGCGGGAAGAGCGCGCCAGCAGCCGACGTTCAATGTGGTGGAAACTCAATGCCGCGCAAGCGAAGGACAGCGGCAGGCCGATGCCGGCGACGAAGCTCCAGTGGCGATCGATGCCCTTGAGGTAATGCACGATCGGCAGGTGCCACAGGTACCAGCTGTAGGAGATGCGTCCGACGTACACCACGACGCCCCACTCGAAGATGCGCTTGGGCCAGTGCCGCCCGGGCACCAGCAGCGCCGCGATCAGCAGTGCGCTCGCGAGTTCGACCAGCGGCAGGCCGACCAGGTAGGTGAACGGCACGTCCGTATCAAGGTAGCGAGACAGCGGCGCCAGCACCGCCAACGCGACGACGATCGCCCATGGCGCCCAGCGTCGCGCGCGCGCGGATTGGAGGACGCCAGCCGCCGTCGGGCCGGCGATCCACCACGCCAGCGCCGCACCGAGCAGGAACCCCGTCGCGCCAGTGTCGGTGCCGCAATACACCCGCGTCCAGGTTGCACTGCCGGCGATTGCTTGCCCGACCAGCAGCCAGCGCCAGGCCGCGAGCGCCAGCAAGGACAGGACCAGCATCCATGCGACCGCGCGCCGCCGGCCCATGCGCCACGCCAGCGCCAGCAGCAGCGGCCACAGGAAATAGAACTGCTCCTCCACCGCCAGCGACCAGGTATGGCCCAGCGCCTGGGGGCTGCCGAGGAAGGTGTAGGTCCAGTTGGCCGCATACGAGGCCGCGAACAGCACGTCGTAGGCGATCGGCTCGATCGCGGCGCGACCGCCCACCGCCAGGTGGAATACCGCGTACGCCAAGAGCATGGCGGCCAGCGGCGGGAACAGCCGCGTGAAGCGACGCAGGTAGAAGGCGCCGAGTTCCGCGCGGCCGTGCGACGCCAGCGGCTCCAGCAGCAGGCCGGTGATCAAGAAGCCGCTGAGGACGAAGAAGATCCAAACACCGACATAGCCGGAAAACACCGGCGGCGCGTGGGCGTTGAACAGCACCACCAGGACGATCGCCAGCGCGCGCACGCCGTCAAGCGCCGGCTGGTAGCCCAGTCGCACCGCGCTTGCGCCCATGTTCGCTGGCATGGATTGCCGCCCTGTCCCGGTCCGCACCGGCAGCATACGACAGCGTCCGCGGCGTTCCGGCCTCATGCGGTCGGCACGATGGGAAACGCGACCGTCGCCGGTGTAGATTGCCGGGCGCCGCGCCGCTATGATGCGCGCCCCGTTTATCCATCTATCCCGATACAAGGATATCTGTCAGCGATGAGCAGCTACCTCTTCACCTCCGAGTCGGTTTCCGAAGGCCACCCGGACAAGGTCGCCGACCAGATCTCCGACGCCGTCCTCGACGCCATCCTGGTGCAGGACAAGCGCGCGCGCGTGGCCTGCGAGACCCTGGTGAAGACCGGCGTCGCGATCGTTGCCGGCGAGGTCACCACCACCGCCTGGGTCGATCTCGAGGACCTGGTGCGCAAGGTCATCAACCAGATCGGCTACACCTCCTCGCACGTGGGTTTCGACGGCTCCACCTGCGGCGTGCTGAACCTGATCGGCAAGCAGTCGCCCGATATCGCCCAGGGCGTGGACCGCAAGGATCCGAAGTCGCAGGGCGCCGGCGACCAGGGCCTGATGTTCGGCTACGCCTGCAACGAGACCGACGAGCTGATGCCGGCGGCGATCTTCTATGCGCATCGGCTGGTGGAGCAGCAGGCCAAGGTGCGCAAGAAGGGCGAGCTCAAGTGGCTGCGCCCCGACGCCAAGAGCCAGGTCACGCTGCGCTACGAGAACGACAAGGCGGTCGGCATCGACGCCGTCGTGCTGTCGACGCAACACGACCCGGACGTCAAGCACAAGCACCTGGTCGAGGCGGTGTACGAGCACATCCTCAAGCCGGTGCTGCCGGAGAACTGGCTCAAGAAGGTGCCGGCGAAGAAGATCCACATCAACCCGACCGGCAAGTTCGTGATCGGCGGGCCGGTCGGCGATTGCGGCCTGACCGGGCGCAAGATCATCGTCGACAGCTACGGCGGCTGGGCGCGCCACGGCGGCGGCGCCTTCTCGGGCAAGGATCCGTCGAAGGTCGATCGCTCGGCGGCCTATGCGGCGCGCTACGTGGCCAAGAACATCGTCGCCGCGGGCCTCGCCGACCGCTGCGAAATCCAGGTCAGCTATGCGATCGGCGTGGCCGAGCCGACCTCGATCAGCATCACCACCTTCGGCACCGGCATCATCTCCGACGAGCGCATCGAGAAACTGGTGCGCAAGCACTTCGACCTGCGCCCGTACGGGATCGTCGAGATGCTCGATCTCATCCATCCGATGTACGGCCTCACCGCCGCCTACGGCCACTTCGGCCGCAAGCCGGAGAAGCGCAGCTACGAGTACAAGGTGCGCGGCGTCGACGGCAAGGAACACGTCTACACCGACAAGTTCACCGCGTTCTCGTGGGAGAAGACCGACCGCGCCGAGCAATTGCGCAAGGACGCCAAGCGCTGACCCGCGTCGCGCAACGGCTGCAGCATCCGACGGGCCGCTCACGCGGCCCGTTTTCGTTGCAAGGCCACGGCTGCACCCAACTGCGACCACCCGCTCCTGCAGGGAACACGCCTGCCAGCCGCCGGCAGTCGGAGTAGAGTCGTCGCGCTGGGCCAACCAGGAGGTGCGACCATGTCCACCCTGCTCCGCGCGGCCTTCGTTGCCGCGCTGCTCCTCACCGGCGCCTGCGCATTCGCGCAAACACCGGCCATGCCACCGCCGATCATCGCCACCCAGGAGACCAACGTTTCCGGGGTGGTCGCCGACGTCACGGAGTTCCGGCGCAAGGGCAACACGCTCACCGCCAAGGTGCGCTTCCGCAACACCGGCGCGGCCAAGGCCGAAGTCAGCTTCGAGTACACCGGGGTCTACCTGCTCGACACCGAGGCGGGCAAGAAGTACGAGGTCCTCAAGGACGAGAAGGGCTTCTACATCGCGGCCCTCCATGGGGACTATCGCAGCCGCTTCTGGGTCGACATGGAGCCCGGCAAGTCGCAGATCGCATGGATGAAGTTCCCGGCGCCACCCGCGGCGACCACCACGGTGACCTTGCAGGTGCCCGGCGTGCCGCCGTTCGAGGATCTGCCCATCCAGGATCGATAGCCGTGCGTCGCGCCCTGGCCATCGTGGTCGGCGCGGCCGCGTTGCTGGCGGTCGCCTGGTCGAGCCGCGTGCAAGGCGTTGCCTACGACGACCCCTGGTCGCCGGCGACCGAGCAGGCGGCCGAAGCCGCGGTCGCGAAACTGGGCGCCGCGCGCGCCGTGGCGCTGGTTCCCGCGACGCGAACCGTCGCGGGTACCGAACTCAAGGTCAGCGGCCTGGCGCTGGGCACCGGCAGCGCGGCGCTTGGCGTGCAAGGCAAGGTGCAGGACCTGGCCACGGCGCTACGCGACCTGGGCGCCGACGAGACCGATCTCGAGGTCCGCATCGAACTGCCGGCCGACGTGCTGTTCGACGTCGACAAGTCCGACATTCGCGCCGATGCCGCCCAGGCCCTCAAGCAACTCGCCACCGTGATCCGATCCTATTCGGGCCCGGTCCGCCTGATCGGCCACACCGACAGCGACGGCAGCGATGCGCACAACCTCGCGCTGTCGCAACGCCGCGCCGAGTCGGTCCGCGCGTGGCTGGTTGCCCGTGGGGACATTCCCGCAGCGCGCCTCGCCACCGCGGGCGAAGGCGAATCGCGGCCCGCGGCGGCCAACGACACCGCGGCGAACAAGCAGCGCAACCGCCGGGTCGAGGTCATCGTGCGCAAGCGCTGAGCGGTCGGCCGCAACCCGACGGGAACCCGGGCGCGGCGACCGCATCGGGATGCGGATCGCGGGGACGCGGACCCGGTGGGGTATCATGCCGGCCCGGGTCGCTTCATCACCCTGCGACCCTGGTCGATCTTGCGGAGCATGGACATGAGCGAGAAGCGCGGACTCATCGTAGGTATGGTCGCCGGCGTGGTGCTGGCAGGCGCGGGCGTGGTGGTGGCCACCCGGATGAACAACCAGCCGCCGGAGTTCGTCGACGTCGTGCGCAGCGTGCCGGTCACGCGCACGGTTGAGACGCCGCGCGAGGAGTGCGTCGACCAACCGGTCACGCGCACCCGCCAGCGCAACGACAACACCACGGATGGCACGGTCATCGGCGCCCTGGTCGGCGGCGTGCTCGGCAACCAGGTCGGTGGCGGCAGCGGCCGCGCCGTGGCCACGGTCGCCGGGGCGGCAGCGGGCGGCTACGTCGGCCGCGAGGCCGACAAGCGCCACACCAAGGAAGAGACGGTCACGGAGATGCAGCGGGTCTGCAACACCGTGGTCGACCGCAGCGAGGAGACGATCGGCTACGACGTCACCTAC
>Ga0209254_10003623_pt1 | contig 14086 bp, 5 predicted proteins | sample FrelakmetDIP11DI_FD_187148 | JGI IMG/M metagenome (GOLD analysis project Ga0209254, IMG submission 187148) | Freshwater lake sediment microbial communities from the University of Notre Dame, USA, for methane emissions studies - DIP11 DI (SPAdes)... | ecosystem: Environmental > Aquatic >...
ATAGTTGTCAGAGCAGTTACGGACCGTCAAGGTGTAGGGGTAGGTGCCGCTCAGGCCAAAGTCGACCGTCACGTTGCCTTCGAAACTGGTGCCGAATGGGCCAAAGTCCCAGACATAGCCAAAGAAGGGCGTGCCGCCCAGCTCGGCGCCGAACGAAGCCACGCAGCCCGAGATCTCGGTCGTGACGTCCAGGATTTCGACCGGCAGGCACTCGATGTACAGCTCGTGGCTGACCACGTCCTGGCCGCAGGCGTTCGTGGCCGTCATCACCGCTGTAAAGTAGTAGGCGTAAGAGTAGGTGTGGGTGACGGTGGCCCCAGTGCCAAAGCTGCCGTCGCCAAAGTCCCAGGCAAAGCCGATCGGCTCCTGGCCCGCAGCGGTTCCGTCAAACCTGACCGGCTCGCCGGCGTCCGGATCGGCCGGCTGCCAGGAAAAGTCGGCATCGTGCACTGCCTCGCACTCACAGCCGCCAAAGTGCTCGAGCGTCCTCTCCAGGATGGCAATGCGCCCGGCCAGCGGCACAGCCTCAAGGGGATAGCCCAGGAAGACAGTGCGGAAGGCACCGGTATAGGACACGGCGGCGTTGCCCTGGTTGCCTGTGAAGGCTACCTGGGCCTGCGCATCGGGGTTCACGGTGTCGGAGTAGTTGGTGAAGGGGTAGGACAGGGTGTAGGGCCCAAGGCCGGCAAAGACGTTCTGCCCAGTGACGGTCGTCTGGCTGACGTCGCTGGTGAAAGAGCTGATGTGCAGGTAGTTCTGGCCGAATGCGGTCAACCCTGCGTCGTACAGATAGTCCTGCGACGAGAACAGGAGGTTGCCGCCGGTGTCGAGGTAGGCGGCCACGGCGGCCTCGTTGGCGCTGGTGAAGGTACCGCTGTAGGGATAGCCGTTGAACCAGATGACTAGCTTGTAGCCGATCAGGTCGGCGGCTGCCGGGTCGCCCTGGGTGGCCAGATCCCAGACGTTATAGCCCACGCCCAGCGCCTCCAGGGCCTCGGTGTAGTAGGAGCGCACGTCGGGGTTGTTGCCGTCGTCGTCCACCAGCAGGATGCAGGGCAGCGGATCGAGATAAAAGTCCTGGGTGACGTCGCTATAGGCCGCCACTTCCTGGGTATCGGCCAGGTGTGAAGGCGCCGTGGCCTGGAGATGCCAGGTACCCTCGGCCACCTGGATCGAGTAGTAGCCGGTGGCCGGGTCGGTGCTGACCGGCGGCTCTGGGGCGTCGGTGAATTGGAGGATGGCGGCCAGCGGGGCGTTGCTCACCGAGTCGCGGACGTAGCCGCTGACGGTGTGCACCGCCAGGGCCGTCATCACGATGTCGAGGGTGGTGGTCATGTCGGATGTAATCTCCACACCGGGGACCACCACGGACGCATAGCCGTACTTGGTCGCGGTCACGGTGTAGGTGTCGGACAGCACCTGCATGGCGTACAGGCCGGCGGCGTCGGTGTAAGCCGTCTTGTTATAGCCGCCGGCTGCCTGGGCGCGGACGGCGACGTCCTGCAGCGGAGCCTTGGCCGAGGTGACGGTGCCTTGCAGCCCACCCAGACCGCCACAGTAGCCGATGGCCACCTGCACCGCAGCTTCGGCATCGAGTATACCCCATCCCCACACGTCGTTCGGGTGGCCGACAAAGGGCGGGCACTGGGCGTCGATCTTGGCCTCGGCAGTTTCCATCATGATCTGCTTGGTGGTCGGCACGTCGCCCCGCAGGCAGGGAGCGGCGCTCCAGATGAGGGCCACCAGGCCGGTGCTGTGGGGCGCGGCCATGCTGGTGCCGCTGTAGGTGCCGTCGTAACCACCGCCCGGCACCGAGGAGCGGACGTTCACGCCGGGGGCCGCCACCTCGGGCTTGAGGAGCGTCGGGCCGTAGGTGCTCGATGGGCCGCGGCTGGAAAAGCTGGCGATGGTGTCACCCTGGGCAAAGGCGGCCGTGGCGATGATTTCGGGCACGTTGCCGGGTGGGCTGATGGTGTCGCAATCCGGCCCCCAATTGCCCGCCGACTTGATGACGGCCACACCGGCGGCGTTCAGGGACTGGATGATAGGCCGGTAGTCAAAGCCTGAAGTATCGTACCATGAGTTGTTGATCGAGTCCGGGGCCTTGGTCGGGTCGGGGTTAGCGTGGTTCAGGTCCCATGGCGCCAGGAAGAACTCGAAGCAATCGACCGTGTCGGCGCCGCCCAGGCCAGCGCAGGCGATCCACTGGGCGCCGGGGGCCATGCCCACCTGGTTAGCGCCGCCATCGTCGCCGACCATGGTGCCCATGGTGTGGGTACCGTGGCCGTCGCCGTCGACTGGGGCCGGCGAGCCAGCGCCACCCCACCAGTTATAGTTGTGGTTAAAGTTGCCGCCGCCCAGGTTGCCACGGTATTGATTGACCAGCGCCGGGTGGGTGTAGTCGACGCCTGTGTCGTTGCCGGCGACGACCATGCCTTCGCCGTGATAGCCCATGGCCCACACATCGGGCGCATGCACACGGGTGATGTTCCACTCGATGGCCGATACACGCTCTGGCTGCGGCGCTGCGTCGTGAATCACCGGCTCCTGGTGTGGATCGGGCGGCACCGAGATGCGGGCTACATCTGGCCGGGCGGCGAGCCACTCGACGGCGCTGCGGTCGCCGGTGACCTCGATCATGTTTGCGATGTAATAGGCGCGATAGTCGAGACCCTGCTGGTCGAGGTACCGCGTCAGCGGCGGTTGGGTCTGGCGGGCCGTCTCGCGCAGCAGGTTAAAGACATAGGTCGTCTTGGCGACTTTGGTCGGCAGGGCTGCCGCCCCAGACAGGTCAGCCCGGACGGCGAGGATGACATAGAACTCGGTTTCCCCATCCACTGCCAGTTGATCGAGCACGGCAGGGTCTACTTTTGGCAGGTCAGCAACGGAGATCATCGGCCCTTGGGCGAGGGGACTGGTCACTGCCGGCGTGGATAGGCCGGCCAGGAGCAGGCTGAGTAGGATCAGAATACTCAGAAATTTAGTTGGTTTCATCGTTATTGCTTGTACCTCTCTGTATTTTTTAGGGACTCGGCTCGATGGACAATCGGCTGTTCTGGTCTGATTCTTATGGGCGGCTCCTTTCGAGATAGCCCGGAGCGACTGGAGTCGCTACAGCGAGCAGATCGATGACCGACTTATGGGCACGTGATTATAACACACTTTTTCGCCCCTTGCCAGTTTGCCAGGTCCCTTAACTTGCCGCATTGAGGATTTGCCAAGCAGACACCACCATGCTATAACTAAACACATATCGTCGCATTCATCCACGAAAGCAGGAGGACAGCTTGAGCCTGAGTGTGATTGTTCTCGCCGCGGGGCAGGGAGTGCGGATGAAATCGGACCTGCCCAAAGTGATGCATCCCCTGGCCGGACGGCCGATGGTGCGCTATGTGATCGAGATCGCCCGGGCGCTGGAGCCGGCCTGCTTGACGGTGGTGGTAGGCCACGGCGCCGACCTGGTTCGCCAGGCCGTGGGCGATGGCGTGACCTACGCGGTGCAGGCCGAGCGGTTGGGCACCGGCCACGCGGTCCAGCAGGCAGCGGCGGCGACCGCCGGGCGAGCGGGCACGGTGCTGGTGCTGTTCGGCGACACGCCGCTCGTCCGGCCCGACACGCTGCGCCAGGCGGTCGCCCGTCACGAGGCCGAAGGGGCGGCGGTGACGATGCTCTCCTTCCGACCGGGAGACCCAACCGGGTACGGCCGCATCGTGCGAGATAGGGCGGGAGAGCGTGTGGTGGCGATCGTGGAGGAACGGGACGCCACGGCGGAAGAGCGGGAGATCGGCGAAGTGAGCAGCGGCATGTACTGCTTCCGCGACGGCTGGCTGTGGCCCAATCTGGCCCGGCTGGCGGCCGGAGGAATGGGGCCCACCAACCACACAGAGATCTACCTGACCGACCTGGTGGCGATGGCCCGCCAGCAATGGGAAGCGGTGATCGCCGTGCCGATGGCCGACGCGCTGGAAGCGATCGGGCTGGACCAACGGGCCAAGCTGGCCCAGGGAGAAGCCGAGATGCGGCGGCGGATCAACGAGCGGTGGATGCTGGCCGGCGTGACGATGGTCGATCCGGCGACGACCTACGTCGAGGCCGACGTCGAGATCGGAGCCGACACGACGATTTGGCCCAACACCTTGCTGCAGGGCCAGACGAGGATCGGCCGGGGGTGCACGATTGGGCCAGGGACGATCGTCCGCGATTCGAGCATCGGCGATGACTGCCGGGCTGAGCTGTCGGTGGTCGAGCAGGCGATCATGGACGAGGGCAGCGAGATCGGGCCGTATGGCCACCTGCGCAAGGGCGCTCACCTGGGGCCAGGGGTGCACATGGGCAACTTTGGCGAGGTCAAGAACTCGTACCTGGGGCCGGGGGTCAAGATGGGCCATTTCAGCTACCTGGGCGACGCGACGGTGGGAGCAGAGGCCAACATCGGCGCCGGGACGATCACCTGCAACTATGACGGCAAGCTCAAGCACCCGACCGTCGTCGGGGCAGGGGCTTTTATCGGCAGCGATACGATGCTGGTGGCGCCGGTTACGGTAGGCGATGGAGCCAAGACTGGGGCCGGCGCGGTAGTGACGCACGACGTGCCGGCAGGCAGTGTAGCTTACGGGGTGCCGGCCCGCGTTCACCCGGCGCCGGAAGCGCCCGCAGAGGCGCAGGAGGAAGGGTAAGATGACCGCCGTCGAGTGGTCCCTGTTGGTGGGGCTGCTCTTGCTGACCATCATTCTGGCCCTGGGCCAATCGGCCCTGGTCAACGTGCGCAAGGCGCGGCTCAAACAGCTGAGCGATGAGGGGAACAAGGCGGCCCAGGCAGCCGAGCGGCTGAGCGACAATGCCAGCCGCCTGCTGGCCACGACCCAGTTTGTAGTGATGCTGACCAGCCTGTTTGCCGGGGGGATGGTAGCGGTGCTCCTGGCGCCGCCGCTGGCCGAATGGTGGAGGCCGTGGCTGAATGGGGCTGCCTATCCCCTGGCCTTTGCCCTGGTGGCTCTGTTGGCGGCGATCCTGCTGCTGGCGATAGGCCAGTTGGCGCCGGAGGCGATCGCCGCACGACGGCCGGAGCGGCTGGCGTTGTGGCTGTCGCGCCCGTTGGCGGTGGTGACGGCCGTGACTACGCCGCTGGTCCACGTGACGATGGCGCTCGGCCGGGCCGTGGCCGGGGTGTTCGGAGCCAAGACACAGGCCGATCTGTCGATCGTGACCGAAGAGGAGATCAAGACGCTGGTGGACGCCGCCGAGGAGGAGGGGGTCATCGAGGAGGACGAGAAGGAGATGATCTCGTCGATCTTTGAGCTGGGCGATACCCTGACCCGGCAGGTGATGGTGCCCCGCATGGACGTGATGGCCCTGGATGTTACGACGCCGATGGTGGAGGCGTTGGGCAATATCATGCAGGCCGGCCATTCGCGCGTCCCGGTCTACGAAGAGACGATCGACAATGTGATCGGCGTGCTGTACGCCAAGGACCTGCTGCCCTACCTGCGCGACGGCCGGACCGATGTGCCGCTCAGGAGTATCCTACGCCCGGCCTATTTTGTGCCCGAGACCAAGCGGGCCAGCGACCTGCTGCCCGACCTGCAGCAGCGGCGGGTGCACATGGCCGTGGTCGTGGACGAGTACGGCGGCATGGCCGGGCTGGTGACGATCGAGGATGTGCTGGAAGAGATCGTCGGCGAGATCCACGACGAGTACGACGTCGAGGAGCTGTTCGTTGAGCCGGCCGGCGACGGCGAGTATGTGATGGACGCGCGGGTGGACCTGGACGATCTGAACCAGTTGATGGAAGCCTCGCTGCCAACTGAGGAGAGCGACACGCTGGGGGGCTTTATCTACGCCGAATTGGGCCGGGTGCCGACAGTGGGCGATCGGGTCCGGTTCGAGGACCTGTCGTTCACCGTCGAGTCGGTGGCTGGCCGGCGGATCCAAAAGGTCCGCGTCTTGCGCAGCATCCCGAGCGAAGCGAGCGGACAGCGACAGCCGCCGGGGCCGGCAAAGAAACCGGCGGTAGAAAAGAGCCTGCCGGCCGCGCAGAACGAAGACGGAAGCGGAAAGGATACGCGCCATGAGTAAGCAGCCGACCGATCGACAGTTAATAGAGATGGCCCGCCAGGTCCGCGAGCTGGCCTATGCGCCCTATTCCCATTTCCCGGTGGGCGCGGCGCTGTTGGGGCGCTCGGGGCGGGTGTATACCGGCTGCAACGTCGAGAATGCGTCCTATCCGCTGACCATCTGCGCCGAGCAGGCGGCGATCACCAAGGCGGTGTCGGAGGGGGAGCGGGAGTTTGAAGCTGTCGCCGTGATGACGGCCACCGGCGCGACGCCGTGCGGAGCCTGCCGGCAGATCCTGCGCGAGTTCGGCGGGCCGGACGGCGGCATGCGGGTGATCGTCGCTGATACCAATGGCCACGTCCGCACCTTTACGATTGTGGAGCTACTGCCGGCGGGGTTTACGCCCGATCAGTTAGCGTAGAATGCGAAACAATCCTCCCGCAGGTTTTCCGACCTGCGGGAGGATTGTTTGTGTTACGGCAGCGGCTCGAACTTGAGCACCTTCTGGCCGTCAGGATCGGTGACATAGATATAGCCGGCCGGGTCGACGGCGATGCCAGTGGGCAGGGTAAAGGCGTCGCTCTCATAGCCGTAGCGGCCAAAGGTGGCCACGATTGCGCCCTGGTCGTCAAAGACATAGACGCGATAGCCCTCGGGGTCGGTAGCATAGGATCGGCCCTGGCTGTCGACGTCGACGTACGGTTTGTTCGTGACGTTCGTGCCGAACCAGCCCTCGACCGGCCATTCGCGGATATAGTTGTAGCCGGGGCCAAAGACCTGGACGCGCCGGTTCCAGGTATCGGCCACATACAAATTGCCGTCTGAATCGAGAGCCAGGCCGACCGGCTCCTCAAAGCTACCGGCTGTCAGCCCGCCGCCGCCCCACTGGGCCAGGTAGGTCCCGCTGCGGTCAAAGACCATGATCCGCTTGTTGCCGGTGTCAGAGACGAACAAGCGGCCCTGGCCGTCCACGACCAGGTCGCGTGGTCCGTAGAACAGGCCCTCGCCGCCCGAGGCGCTCGGCACCTGGCCGAATTGGCCCCACTTGGTAACAAAGGAGCCGTCACGCTCGAACGCCTGGACACGGTGGTTCCAGGTGTCGGCCACATACACCCGATTGGCTCCGCCAATCGCGTCGCTGTCGACGGCGATGCCCCACGGCTCCTTGAACTGGCCGTCGCCCAGAGCCAGCGGCCCATTGCCATCAGGGTCGAGGCAGCCGGTGCCGGTCTCTATATCGCAGTAGCTCCCCCATTGGCGCAGGAAGGCGCCGTCGGGGCCAAAGACCTGAATGCGAGCGTTGTCGGAATCGACGACATAGACCTCGCCGTCCGGCCCGACGGCTATGCCCCGCGGGCGGTTGAACTGACCGGGCTCGGCGCCGGCGGCGCCCCAGGTGCTTACGACGGACAGATCGACATAGGCTTCTGCATAGAGATCAGCAGGCATCTCGTACGACTCGGGCGGCATGGCGCCCAGGTCCCAGATCTGCTGGGCGATGTCCTTGCGAACATACATGTAAAAGTTGTGGACATAGTACCAATCGTCGGTGCCGCGCGGATATTTGCGCCAGTAGAGGATATCCCACAGCTTCTGGCGTTTCTCGGTTGTGGTCAAGATATCCCAGATCCTCTTGGGGGTCAGGCCGCGATAGTCGTAGGTAGGCCACCACACCAGCCGCCGCTTAAAGCGGACGTACTTGTCAGTCAGGTAGGGTTGGACCTTAGAGTCGTTCTTGTCGCCGGCCAGGACGATCGGCACGTCCATCTGCTCGCGGCTGGGGTTTTCGCCGTAGAACACGCGGTTGGGGTATTCGCGCATGTACCACTCCAGCGGCCAGGAGACATCGCCGTCGTAGGCAACCTTGATCAGCTTGTCGCCGGCGGTCCGGCGTGAGATCTCGGCGATCTCGTCCATGGTCCGGGTGACGTCGGGAGTGCCGTGGGCGAATGTCATCAGCTCTGTGGAATAGTCGTAGGTGATGTAGGCAAAGGTCCAGGCGGTGCGCACGGTAAAAGCCGCCAGGAGAACGAACATGGTCACAACGGCGACCGGCCAAGCCAGCTGCCGGCCCAGCCGGCGCACGACCAGGACGGTGAGGGCCAGCAGCAACAGGGTCACCAGGAAGGCTGCCAGCCAACTGCCGGTTGCCTGAAGATTGGAGACGGACAGGCCCTGAAAGGGCCGCTTGGTGAGCAGGGTGAAAGCCCCGAACAGGGTGACCGGCAGAAGCAGGGCCAACAGGACGCCGCCCCGCCGCCATGCCTCGCGCCAATCCACCCGCTCCAGGAACTCGCCGCCAAGCTTGCCGGTGATGACGATCATGGGCAGGGCTGGATGGACGGTCAGCCAGGCCATCCGCTCGCCGGCCCAACTGTAGAGGAACAGGGTAGCCAGGTTCCAGAAGACGAGAAAGGCGATGAACAGCGACTCGGTGTTATAGATCGGGCGGGGCGCAGCCGATCTGTCGGCGGCGGACCGGCGCTGCGGAGTACCGGTGCTGTTCTGGTGGGGAACGGCTTCGCTGCCCGGCTCTTCCGTTTCCTCCTGCTCACCGGCAGGGCGTCGCACCAGGTAGTAGATGGTGGCGACGATGCCGAACAGGAACGGCAGGTACTCGTACATGGTCAGGGTCAGAAAATAATAGTACCACGGCTGGTCGCCGCGGACGACGTTCTGTTGGGCCATCCAGTAGCTGATCGAGCCAACGATGCCGGTGACAAAGCCAGGCGGGTTGGTGAAAAAGGTGGTGAAGAGCAGGCTGTAGATGATGAACATGATCACAAGGGCAATGAGCCAGGTCGACCACCGCACGGCGCGGATCGCCTCCAGGATCACCGACGGACGCGGCTGCCGGGACCGGATCAGGGTGCCGCCGATCACGGCGATCAGCAGCGTGCCGCCCAGCATGATGATGATCGAGCCTATCAAGCGCTGAGTATTGCCGACCGTGGCGGCTTCCTGGGCGCCGATCGGGACATGGCCCAGCACATAGCCGGCAGCCCACAGAACCAGCCCGATGACCGCCCCTCCCAAGAAGAGCCAAATGTGGTTGCGCTGGCTGACCTTTTGCCACACTGCGGCCACGATCAAAAACACCAGGCCCATCCAGCCAAAGATGAAGGCGTTCTCCATGGTGGCGATCGCTAACATCAGAACGGTCGCCCCCAGGATAAACCAACCAGGCCGGCGGTCGCGGAGGTAATGAAAGAGGGCCGCGATCAATAGCATCACCCACACGGCCATGTAGATGTCGTCACGGATGTAGCGGGAGTGGTAGAGGAGGGCCGGCGAGATCAGCAGCAGGACCGAGGTGAGGGCCGCGCCCACCCGGCCCAGCCAGGGCTTGAACAGGAGCGGGCTAAAGACCAGAAAAACGCCAAAGATGGCCGGCACGATGCGGGCGGTATAGTCGGTGACGCCAAAGAGAAAGTAGATCAGGGCATTGGAGTGAAACAGGAATGGGCCGTGCATCATGGGGTTGTGCTGATAGCCGGTGCCGTTGTACAGGTAGTAGGAATAGAGGGCGTGCAGGCTCTCGTCGTGACTCAAGGCCCGCGCCCCGAGGTCCCAGAAGCGGGTCACCACCGCGATCAGGAAGATGATGAGGTAGAAGGCCTTCTCCCAGGACGGTTTCAGCAGGTCCATGAGTGGCCGGTCAAAGATCGTACGCTTGTCGGAGAGTTCCATACCAAACCTCACTCTTGAGTTGACGCCCAAAGCACCGCTTCCCGATCAACGGCGGGTTGGTGGGCTTCGGCGAAAAGGAACCAACGGAGCCACTGGCGCCCATTCAGGCCCCAAGGCTGCCAGTGGGCGCGGAGCGGGAAGGACTGCCCGCGGAAAGTCTCGCCAATGGGCAGGCCCTGGGCGGCCAGGGTTACGACGGCCGGCGTGTCGGGCGGGGCCGGCTGGTTGGCCAGGCTATCGACGGTGGTCTGCTTGGCAAAATCGCGCAGGTACCAGGCCACCACCGGGCCGGCTTGGGTCTCGACGGTCACCGGCAGGGCGTGGGTATCGTTCACGCGCGTCTCGGACAGGGTCTCCAGCTCTGTCACCAGGTACCGCACTTCGAGCGGGGTCGGCTGGAGGTTCAGCAGCTCGCGAGGGTCGGCGGTGTTGGCGAAACTGGCGCCCCACATGGTCCGGAATCCGAACAAGGCCAGGATCACCACGGCAGTCAGCCAGGCGCTGGCCAGCACCAACCTGGTCCCCCGCCAGTACCAGGCGACCGCGACCAGGGCGACCAGGAGCAACACCGCCAGCAGCACCAGGAGCAGGTAGCCGGTGGTGGTATACAAAGTCAGGCCGAGGATCGAGACGGTGGATGAATCGGCCGTGAGGGTCGCCCTGCCGACCCACAGGTAGAGAAAGACGACCAACCCCAGAGCCGCGGCGGTGATGATGGCCAGGTCCCGCCAGGGAGCGTGCCATGCCAGCCAGTGCCAGGTCTGCTCCAGGCCCTGGCCGGCCAGTAGGGCCAGAGGGACCACGACGAGCAGCAGGCTGGCCGGCAGGCGATCTCCTGTGGCCAGCACCAGAATGCCTGCCGAGGCCGCCCAAAAGACCAGCAGCCCGGTGTGGGAGAATGCCGAGCGTGGCTGGGCCTGTGGGGGCAACCAGAAAGCGTGGCCCCTGCGTAACCGGATCCACCAGCCGACGGCAACCAGGCCCAAAAACAGGACGAGCAGCTCGTACCGCAGCATCACCAAGACGAGGTAGACAGGGTGTTGGCCGCCTGGTTCCGGCACGAAACCCCTGATCCAGGCGGCGAGCAGGTCGGCGGCATTGCCTATGCCGGCAGGATGGAGGACAAGGGTGGTAGCCGCCAGGCCGAACCCAGCAGCCAGGATGACCCCTAGCCTGGTAAGCAGGCCGGGCTCATTTCGAGCGGCCGACCAGGCGTCCATGAGCGCGGACCAGCCGCCGCCACGATTCAGCCGCGCCAGGGCAAAGAGACAGGCGGCGTACAGGCCGAAAATCAGCAGCAGGGTCAGCATGGCCGGACCGGCGCACAGGCCCAGACCCAACGCGGCAGCCGCCAGGTAGAGGCTGGCCGGCCGGCGGCTGTCGAAATAGCTGACCAGGCCGGCCGCCATCGCCAGGCCGCAGGCCGCCACCAGGATGGCCCCGTCGAGCGCGCGCGAATAGTAGACGGCGACCGGCGACAAGGCCAGGAGAAGCGACGCGGTCAGGGCCCCGCCCCGTCCCAGCCGGCCGCGCAGGCCGTAGGGCAGTAAGGCCAGGATCAGCCCGGCCAGCGCCGGCAGCCAGCGGGAGATGGTGTCGCCCGCTCCAAACAGGGTAAAAGCGGCGACGTTGCCGGTGAACAGCGCCGGGATGGTGCCGGCCGGGGCGGCCTGGATCGCGCCGTGGCTGAAGCGAAAGGCAGCCAGCGCCTGCGCGGCCTCGGCTTCGGTCAGGGGACGCAGCCCTAGCTGGAAGAAGCGCAGCGCCGCCGCCAGAAGCCCTACGGCGACGTACGCCGCCCGCTCGACGGTCAGCCACGGGGCCGGAGCAGGGCCGGTGTCGATCGATTCCACAGTCCAGTCAGTTGCTTCCACTCAGCATCTCCACGGAATCTGCAAATCGGCAGAAACTCATTTGCCGATTTTGTAAATGGTCACGCCGTCGTTCTGATAGACGGTTTCCATGAACCGCCCAAACTTGTCCAGGCCGCGCGGGTCGTACTCGCTGCGCTCCAGCGGCCCGACGTAGACGTAGCTTATACCATACTTGTCGAGCAGGGTCAAGGCTTGCTCGATGTCCAGCGTGTTATAGATCGTGGCAATGTCCGGCTCACGGGCACTCTGCACTTCATAGCTGCCGCGCCATTGGCCTTCGTGGCCGGCCCAGCCGAGCAGCGTCGGCAGGCCGGTCAGCGTCGAGACACGGCCTTCGTACGCATAGGAGGTGCCGCCGGTGCCGGGCTTTTCCAGAATGATCGGCGCGCCGGTCACCTCCTCATTCAGCCAGGCGATGGCGGCATAGTCGTCGGGCTGGGCAACGGCCAGGTAAGCGCTGCCGTCCAGATTGGGCTGGTGGTCGAAACCTCCGGCCCGGCTGTAATTCCCCAACACCGGATAGACCATTCCCAGCGCAAACAGCACCCAGAACCCTCCCAGTGCAGCCCACCGCACAACTCCCTGCAGGCTGTAGGGGCGCACGGCTGTGCGCCCCCCGGTCGTGCGCCCCCCGGTTGTGCCCCCCCCGATCTCATTCGTGTCCTTTGTGTACTTGGTGGTTAAGCTGCTCAGCCAATAGACGGCAAAGCCGCTGGCCACCGCCATCAGCACCCAGGCCTGGAAGTAGAACTTGAAGATGGTGTTCACGCGGACCATAAAGTTATCCATCAGGTAAAAGAACTCGACGAACAGGGTCAGCAATAGGCCGACGACCACGCACAGCAGCACAAAGGCGATACTGGAATGGCGATCCGGGTCGCCTGGCTCTTCCTCTGCCTTGGGGAAACCGACCTTACCCAAGACCACCAGCCCCAGCGCCGAAAGTCCGGCGACGACCAGTGGCATGACCCAGGTGCGTAGCTTGACCAACAGCAGCCGGCTCACCACAGCCGGCCAAGACGCGTCGCCGACGATGGCATACACCGCCGGGATATTGCGGATGCCTTCTAGGAAATCGCGGCCCTTGGGGGTTAGCAGCATCCCAAGCGAAAAGATCAGCAACAGTGCCACGGGCGCCAGGACCAGGGCCGCGGTCCAGCCGGCCCACCGGCCGAGCAGCCGCGTGCCGGGCGCGCGCTGTCTCAAGCGGATGACCAGCATGGCCAGCAGGCCGCCGATGGCGGCCAGAAACGGGCCAAAAATGATTAAGTAGTGGCGAAAGCGCGTGCCGACATAGAGTGCCGGAAGCAGCCCGCCCGCCTGCGACTGGAGACCGATGTAGAACGGCAAGTAGAGCAGCAGGCTCGCCAGGGCAGCAGTCCCGCTGGTCAGGGCCAGGTCCCGGACAAAAGGCCAGTTGAGCCGGCCATAGTGCCGCCACTGCCCCAGACCATAGGCCGCAGTATAGATCCCCAGGTAGATGGGAGCGTCCCAGGTGTTAACAAAGGCGAGCCCACCCAGGCACAGCGGCACCAGGGGCGACAGCCGGGCGATGGGCGCCAGCCAGCCGGCCTTCCACCCCGATCCGGCCGGATCCGGCTCATCGCTCCCCTTAAGCAGCGCATTCAAGGCCACCGCCAGGACCAGCAGGACAAAAGGCAGGGCCAAAACGTGGGGGTGCATATCGCCCAACAGAAAGCTAAAGCCGGGGAACTCGTCGATCGGCTGGATGCCCATGCTGGCGCCCTGCGGGTCCAGGTCGTGGATCACCCGCGAGGCCTGCCACCACCACCAACCGCTGCGGGAGGGTATAATGCTCGGCGCAGTGGCCAGGTTAAAGGGCGCGTTGATCTCCTGGATGTCCAGCCACCGCCAAAAGCCCTGGGGCAAAAGCCGGGTGCTGTACAGTACCTCCATGAACCCTTCCAGGTTGCCCAGCACCGCCACCAGGATCGCGCCCAGGAAGCCAAACCGGACGGCCCGGCTGCGAGCGCCCTGCGGCTGCCTGTCCCGCTCGTGGCCCCGGACCAGGTTGTAGACCAGGCCAAAGGCGCCGGTGCAGGTCAGGGCAAACAGGAGGGCCAGGCCGACGTTGAAGGTCAGGTGCGCCGGAAAGCCTGACAGGCGGGTCAGCATGGCGATCATGACATAGCCAAAATAGTAGTAGCTGATGCCATAGCCGCTGAGCCAGGCGTCGTTGGGCGGGAAATAGTCGGAGCGGCCGATGCCGTTGAGGTACATGATCTCCATAAACTTTTCGCCGCCGGAGGTGGTCAGGTCCGGGCTGTAGGCGCGCAGCAGCGCCCACCCGGCCAGCGCCACGGCAAAGAGGAGCTCCACGGCCAGCACCAGCCGCCACTTGCCCCGCAGCCAGTCCAGCAGCCCCGGCTCGCCCGGGGTGCGGCCTTGTGCCGCGACCAGACCGCCGGATAGTGCGGCGTCGTATGCCGCAGGGAGTGCCGCATGCT